>ERZ1047472.1989-NODE-1989-length-15044-cov-6.881913_pt1 | contig 15044 bp, 15 predicted proteins | sample MGYA00383095_ERZ1047472 | MGnify/ENA primary metagenome ERZ1047472 (study PRJEB29581, sample SAMEA5548365) | metagenome | biome: marine; feature: coastal; material: water | depth 1 m | study: Short-term variability in the microbial, nano- and picoplankton... | reverse complement strand
ACACTGCCGTTTTTAAAGACCAGCAGGGTTGGAATACCGCGAACATTAAATTTTGCTGCTGTTTCCGGATTGCTGTCTACATCAACTTTACAGATTTTGATTCGGCCAGCGTATTCGCCAGCCAGCTCGTCGAGGAGTGGCGCAATCATTTTACAGGGACCGCACCAAGCTGCCCAAAAATCTACCAGTGCAGGGACATCTGACTGTAGTACGTCGCTTTCAAAACTTGTGTCTGTGGTGTGAACGATAGCGTCGCTCATAAGCTGGTCTCCGTGTTAATTAGTTTATTCTGAGAAAGACTTTAAGAGTCTCATGTTACCATTCACCGAACCCGAGTCTCAATGCAAAAATAGATGATCTTTTTATCTCAGTGCTAACTACAAAATAGACTCGCAGTTGGATCACTTAAAAGTGGAATCTTTGCAACATTAGGCGCTGGTGATTCTCTTAATAGTGAAATTTGCAAAGGGGCAAATATATTGATTAAAAAAATCGCACTGCTACTGGCAATAGCTTGTTTCTTCTGGGCCTACATAACATTGGATGGCCAGCGCTATCTCTCAGTAGACTTCTTCCGTGATTTTTATCAACAGCAGCCGCTTTTGACTGCGGGGGTCTATTTTTCAGTCTACGTAGTTGCCACGGCACTGTCTATTCCCGGGGCGGCCCTGTTGACGATTGTTGGCGGTATGGTATTTGGTCTGTGGACCGGAACTCTGCTGGTTTCATTTGCCAGCTCAATTGGTGCCACACTGGCTTTTTTGGTATCAAGGTTTTTATTGCGCGACTGGGTGCAGGAGAAATTTTCCAGCCACCTTAGCACCCTTAACAAGGGAGTGACTGAGCAGGGCGGGTTCTATCTGTTCGGCTTGCGACTGATACCCATCTTCCCATTTTGGATGATCAACCTGGTGATGGGCATAACACCCATCAAGACCGCGACTTTTTACTGGGTCAGTCAGCTGGGTATGCTTGCCGGCACTCTGGTCTATGTCAATGCCGGTGCCTCGTTAAGTAATATTGAAGAGTTTTCCGCTGCCGGAATCCTCACGCCCGGAGTGATTTCTTCCTTTGTACTGCTGGCGATCTTTCCATTTATTGCCCGCGGCTTTATGCGCAGCCTGGAGCAGCGCAAGCGCTACCGCGGCTATAAGAAGCCAAAGAAATTTGATACCAACCTGGTTGTTATAGGTGCCGGTAGTGGCGGACTGGTCAGCGCCTATATTGCCGCGACACTCAAAGCCAAAGTCACCCTGATTGAAAAAGAGCAGATGGGTGGTGATTGCTTAAATACCGGCTGTGTCCCAAGCAAGGCATTAATTCGTGCGGCCAAATCCATGGCCGAGATTAAAAAGGCATCGCAGCTAGGTATTAATGTGGCGGCCCCTGAAGTGGATTTCCCCAAGGTGATGGGTCGCGTTCAGGAGGTGATTAAAACCATTGGGCCCCATGACTCTGCGGAGCGTTATACCGGCCTCGGCGTTGACTGTGTCTCTGGCCATGCTCGGTTGATTTCTCCCTGGGTGGTTGAGGTCGATGGTCGCGAAATCAGTGCGGAAAAAATTATTCTCGCCACTGGCGCCCGCCCCATAGTGCCGCCAATTCCCGGGCTTGACCTGGTCGATCCCCTTACCTCGGAAAATCTCTGGCAGTTGGATACATTGCCTCGACGTCTATTGATTGTCGGCGGCGGTGCCATTGGCTGCGAACTGGCCCAGGCTTTTCAGCGCCTGGGGTCACAGGTAACATTGGTGGAAATGCAGTCGCAACTTTTGCCCAGGGATGACCGCCATGTGGCAGAGTTTATGGCCGACAGCCTGAGTGCCGAGGGTGTGCAGGTGCACACCGGCTATGCCGCGAAAAAATTTGCTAGTCATACAGATGGCGGCTCGGTTTTCCTCTCTTCGGAAAAGGCAGAGGATCTTGAGATAGCCTTTGATCGCGTGCTGGTGGCTATCGGCCGCGCGGCCAACACCAGTGGCTTTGGTCTCGAGGAATTGGGAATTCCCCTGCATGCCAATGGCACAGTTGTCACCGATGAATATCTGCGCACCTGTTACCCGAATATTCTCGCCTGTGGCGACCTGGTTGGTCCCTATCAGTTGACCCATGCGGCCAGCCATCAGGCCTGGTATGCGGTGGTTAATGGCTTGCTCGGCAGATTTAAAAAATTCCGCGTCGACTACCGGGTGATTCCTCAGGTGATCTTTACCGATCCGCAGGTCGCGCGGGTGGGTCTTAATGAACGTGAGGCGACAGAGAAAAATATTGCTGTGGAGGTGACTCAGTACGATCTCTCGGATCTGGATCGCGCTATTGCGGATAACGATGCCAAGGGCTTTGTTAAGGTACTTAATGCCCCGGGCAGTGACCGTATTCTCGGTGCGACTATTGTCGGACCCCAGGCGGGAGAGCTGATCAGTGAGTTTGTGATCGCCATGAAAAACGGCATGGGGTTAAATAAGATGCTCAGCACGATTTATAGCTACCCAACTTTGAGCGAGGCCAACCGCTTTGTTGCTGGTGAGTGGAAGCGCAAGCATGTGCCGGAAAAACTACTGGGGATTTTAAGACGCTATTTGCACCGCAATCTGCGTAAAACAGACTAGGTTCAGCGTCTTACTTTTTGCTACTTTTCACCGCTTTCAAACTCGGCCACTGCTTCATGGCCGACCACAGACTGCGGGTCGATATGGATAATAACTTCCGACCCAGGGAAAGCACTGTGGATATTGTCTTCCACCTCGTCGGAAATCTTATGGGCTTCCAGCAGGCTCAGATCATCGTCCAATTCTAAGTGCAGCTGAATAAAGGTCATGGTTCCCGAGTGGCGCGAGCGCAGATCGTGAAGGCCCCTGGCGCTTGGATGCTTGAGTACCAGAGCCTTAATCTTTTCCCGGTCTTCATCGGGCAGCTCGCGATCCATCAGATGGTCGTAGGAGGTGACAATTATCTCCCGGGCACTGTAGAGGATATAGATACCAATCGCCGCGGCAAACACACCATCAAATCCATTCAGGCCAATACTCGCCAGAACCAGTGCGACAATCACACTGCCATTCACCATTAGGTCAGTGCGGTAGTGCAGGGCATCTGCGCGAATAGCCGTGGAGTTGGTCTTGCGAATCACATGTTGCTGAAAAGCCAGCAATAGCAGAGTGGCGACAATTGAAATCACCATCACAACGATGCCCAGTTCAATAGATTCGATCTCGGTTGGATTAAGAATTCGGCGGCCCGCTTCGACCAATAAAAATCCGGCAGAGCCGGCAATAAAAAGCGACTGGCTAAGTCCGGCGAGGGCCTCTGCCTTGCCGTGACCAAAACGGTGCTCTTTGTCCGCAGGCGTCAGTGCATGGCGCACCGCGACCAGGTTAATAATTGAAGCCAGGGCATCGAGCATGGAGTCGATCAATGTGGCGAGCAGACTGACTGAGTCCGAGGCGTTCCAGGCAACCAGCTTGGCACCGATTAGGAAAATCGCCACGGAGGTCGACGCATAGGTGGCCAGGCGCAAGAGTCTTGCGGTCTCCTGTTGACTGAGAGGGCCGGTGCTTTCGATAGCGTCAGACATAGTTTTGTTCTTGTCGATTATTGGAATGGGTGAATTCTAACAAAATAATCGTTGGGGGGTCAGCTTAGGAAAAACCCTGTAACAGGCTGTTTAGAAATTGGTAGCCCAGGGGTGTGGCACGAAACTGCGGGCTATCCATCTCCAGCAGGCCCTGGGACTGCAGTTTTTGCACCTGCCGTTCAATCGATGAAACCGAAAGGCCAGTTCTCTCTGTGAAGTAATTGGCTGGCACACCCTCGCGAAGACGCAGGCCGTTCATCATAAACTCCATCGCCAGCTCTTCGCTGGGAATTGGTTTCTGCTGGGCAAGGGTTTGAATATCGCGCGATAGATAGTTGTCCGGCTGGCGGGTTTTATTGCTGCGGATAATTTGCCCTTGTCCGGGCAGAGTGATCTTGCCATGAGCACCGGCACCAATACCCAGGTAGTCGCCAAACTGCCAGTAATTGATATTGTGCTGTGAGCGCTGGCCGGGCTGGGCAAAGGCCGAGACTTCGTACTGGGCATAACCATGCTGATCCAGCAGGGCCATACCCATCTGCTGGATATCGGCAAGGATGTCATCTTCCGGCAGCAGGGGTGGGCGCGAATAAAATTCTGTATTGGGTTCGATGGTCAGCTGGTACCAGGAGATATGATTGGCGCCCAGGTCTATCGCCTGCTGAATATCGGCACTGGCCTCGGCAAGACTCTGCCCGGAGAGACCGTGCATTAAATCGAGATTAAAGTTTTCAAAGCCTGCGGTTCGGGCCGTGTCTATAGCGGACAGGGCCTGGTTGCCACTGTGAATTCTGCCAAGTTTTGTCAGGTGGGCATCATTAAAGCTCTGGATACCAATCGACAGCCGATTGATTCCGACGCTGCGAAAGTCGGAAAATTTTTCCTGCTCAAAGGTGCCGGGGTTGGCTTCAAGGGTGATTTCAATATCCTCCTTAAAACCAATAATTTTCTCCGCCGCGGAGACAATCTGGCCAATGCCTGCGGCGGTAAAAAGACTTGGCGTGCCGCCGCCAAAAAAGATGGAAGTCAATTTGCGGCCCTGGGCCAGGGGTTGATCCTGTTGTAAGTCGGCAACCAGTCGCTGAATATAGGCCTGCTCGGGAATCTCTGGGCCTGCGGCATGGGAATTAAAATCGCAGTAGGGGCATTTGCGCACGCACCAGGGAATATGTACATAGAGTGACAGTGGCGGCAGCGAGGCATCCAGTTGCAGTGGGCTGTTGGTCATTGCTGGACTAGATGCGCTGGCGAAGCTGTTCGAGCAACTGCGCTGTCGCTTTGCCGCGGTGACTGATGCGGTTCTTGTGAGTCTTGTCCATCTCGGCGGCGTGGCAGTCGAGATCCTGCAAATAAAACAGCGGGTCGTAACCGAAACCACCTTCTCCACGGGGCTTGAGGGCAATATGCCCCTCCCAGCTGCCCTGACAGATTATCGGAGTTGGGTCATTGGCATGGCGCATATAGACAATAATGCACTGGTAGCGGGCGCTGCGTTTTTCCAGCGGGGCATCGCCGAGCTGTTCAAGAAGCTTTTGGTTGTTGCTGCTATCGGTGGCGTCTTCGCCGCCATAGCGTGCCGAGTAAATACCGGGTTGGCCATCGAGCAGGTCGACTTCGAGGCCGGAATCATCGGCGATGGCGGGGTTTCCAGAGAGCAGTGCGGCGTTTCGAGCTTTGAGTATGGCGTTTTCAACAAAGCACAGACCGGTCTCTTCGATATCGGGTATGGACAGTTCCTGCTGGGGGATAATTACTACCCCCAGATCTGCCAGCATATCCTGTAGTTCTTTTATCTTTCCGGCATTGCTGCTGGCTAATACAACGTCCAAAGTACAATCCTTAGCTTTTCTGCAAAGCTGTTTAGTCGTGACACATTTTAGTCGTGATACATTTTTTTCTGGAATTTCAGCTGATAAGCGGGCTTATCCGGATCGGTCTTCACTGAAATTTTAAAGGTTAGAAAGTCTTCGTTTTCAAATTCAAAGGGCGCCAGGTAATAGACAGTATCCTGTTCACGCACTTCAAAAAATTCCAGCTTCTGGCCCATCTGGAAAATATTATAGACATTGCCGGTGATAATCGCCGGTTGCCCGCTGCCGGCTTCCAGAACCACGGCGATATTAACCAGCCCCTTGTCTTTGCCGCGGACAATTTGGTTAGCGACAGCAATATCCGGGTCGATAAAAGTACTGTTAAAAGCGCTGAAGAAAATCTTGTGGTCGCCGTATTTTTTATAATTGTGCTGATCCGCCTGAGCCGTCAGGCTAAAAATCAGTGAGCATAGGATAATTAAATATTTCATTGGTCTGTTCCTCCATTAGTGAGGCTCTTCATTGGCTGAGGCTCTTCATTGGCTGAGGCTCTTATTAGGTGAGCCTCCTAAGTTTAGCGGCACTTTAGTCTGTATGCTGCGCAGGCAGCTCCGGGTGCTTACTTGCTGAGGTGATAAACCGCAGTTTCAGCAAACAGGTTAGGCCATAGGTTTTTGAGTAGTCGATCGAGAAAATGTTCACCGATAAACTGTTTACGCAAGACGCTGATATTGCGCTCACGACAAAGGGCCTCGAAATCACTGTAGGTAAAGAAGTGAATATTGGGGGTGTCATACCACTGGTAGGCCAGCTGCTTGGTTACCGGCATACGGCCGCGCAGGGTCAGGTAGGCGCGAGCTCGCCAATGACCAAAGTTGGGGAATGTAATAATGCACTGGCTGCCAATCCGCAGCATCTCATCGAGTACCAGGTGGGGGTAGCGCATGGCTTGCAGCGCCTGGGTCATAACCACTGTATCGAAGCTGTTGTCGGGGAAATTCTCCAGGCTTTTATTGAGATCCTGCTCAATAACATTGACTCCCTTTGCGACACATTGATTGATCGAGTCCGGGTCTATTTCCAAACCATAGCCACTGATATTGCGCTGTTTTTTCAGCTCGGCCAACAGGCTGCCATCGCCGCAGCCAAGATCGAGAACTCGCGAGTTGGTTTTTATCCAGCTGCTAATAAAGCTGATGTTCTGGGTCATTGGCTATTGCCCTCCAACTGATCGGCAATTCCGCTGAGAAAGTTGCCAAGCACGGATTCGTAGCGCGGATTTGGCAGCAGAAAGGCATCGTGGCCAAGATCGGATTCGATTTCCGCATAGGAGACATTTTTGCCGGCGCCAATCAGGGCATCGGTAATCTCTCGTGAACGCTGGGGTGAAAAGCGCCAGTCGCTGCTAAAAGAAACCACCAGAAAATTACATTTTGCATAGCTAAAGGCATCGACTGGGTTATTTTGGTACTCTCGGGAGAGATCAAAGTAGTCGAGCATCTTGGTAATCAAAATATAGGAATTGGCATCAAATCCACTGGAGAACTTATCGCCCTGGTAGTTTAGATAGCTCTCTATCTGAAATTCGATAGGGGCAGCTTCTCCCTGGGAAAAGGTTCCGGAGCGCAGTTCGCGACCAAATTTCTGGCCCATCAGTTCATCGGACAGATAGGTGACATGGCCAATCATTCGCGCCAGCGCCAGACCGTGTTTTGGCAGGCTATGGTTTTCCAGATAATGACCTGCGTGAAAATCCGGATCGGATTTAATCGCCCGTCGGGCAATTTCGTTAAAGGCAATATTCTGCGCTGAAAGCTTCATCGATGAGGCAATAACAATACTGTTGGCCAGTTTGTCGGGGTGTTCCAACGCCCAGCGCATCGCCTGCATGCCGCCGAGGCTGCCGCCGATAACCGCCGCCCAGCACTCGATACCCAGATGCTCCATTAACAGTCTCTGCGACTCCACCCAGTCCCTGGCTCGCAGGGCGGGAAAATCGGCACCCCAGATTTTGCCGGTCTCCGGGTTAATCGTTGTGGGGCCGGTACTGCCAAAACAGCTGCCAATATTATTCAGCGAGACAATAAAGAAGCGCTCGGTATCCATGGGCTTGCCGGGGCCAATATAGTTGTCCCACCAGCCGGGTTTCTCTTCGCCTTCATAGTACCCAGCCGCGTGATGACTTCCACTCAGGGCATGGCAGATCAAAATTGCATTGCTCTTGTTGGCATTCAGGGTGCCATAGGTCTCAACCATCAATTCATGGCTGGGCAGCACTGCGCCGCAGGCCAGTGTAAGAGGCTTATCGATAAGAATTTTTTCTGCCGAAACAGTACCGACAGAATTTTCCCTGCTATCTAATGACATGTATATGCAATCCTGAATCCAGACGCTGAGTCTAAGAGGCTGGTAGGTTTAATGCAATTGGATGAAATATTTTTTACCCGGGTATCAACCGCTAGCCGAGCATGGATTTAAGAAATCCGCCGATGACTGGCAATACTGAATTGCGGATAACTATCAGGCTGATAATGGCCACCATAGGTGAGAAGTCCATCATGCCCATAGGCGGAATAAATTTGCGAAAGGGTCGCAGGTAGGGCTCAACAATTTGCGAAACCAGACGCACAGAGGGATGGCCTGTAGTGCCAATCCAGCTAGATATGGCAATAATAAAAATGCCCCAGAAATAGATCTCAATCAAGATAAACAACAGGTTATAGGCTGCCAGGGGAAGATAGGCGAGAATGCTCAATAGAGGCACAGCCTTGATCAGACCAACGATTAAATAGAATGACCACTGCACGGCAATGGCCGCGACCAGGGCGGCGCTATTCAGAGAGCCTAGTGTCGGAAACAGTTTACCGAGGGGTTCAACTACAGGTGCGCAAATCTTGAAGATGGTCTGAGAAATCGGATTGTAGAAATCAGCCTGTACCAGTTGTAGCAGCAGGCGAACCAGCAATAAAACGCTGAAAATCTGTACTGCCAGATTAAGGATGTCGGCAAGTGCATTCATGATGTTTCCTTGGGGTGCTAATTTTTAGTCATCAAATGTTTGGGGTTATTATGCCAGTTTAGCTGGAAAACTCTTTGGACATTTCTTCAGCGCGGTGCAGCGCCGCTTGCATAGCCTGGCGAAAGATATCCTCTATTCCGCCCGCCTCAAAGGTTTCAATTGCCGCATGGGTGGTGCCGCCTGGCGATGTTACCTGTTGACGCAGCTGGCTGGTGTTGAGACTTCCAGTGCCGGCCATTTGTGCGGCACCCAGGGCGGTCTGAATTGTCAGCTCCCCGGCGGTCTGTTCCGATAGACCCAGCTCTTTAGCGACTTTCTGCATCACTTCCATCACTAAAAAGAAGTAGGCGGGGCCACTGCCGGAGACAGCGGTAACGGTATCTATCTGCGCTTCGCTATCGACCCAGCAGGCAATACCAACAGCATTAAAGATGGTCTGAATGGCTTCTTTTTGTTGGCTGCTAATGAGGGAGTTGGCAAATAACCCGGTAGCCCCGGTACGAACCATTGCCGGAGTGTTGGGCATGGCGCGGACAATGGCCTGGTTGTCGCCGAGCCAGTTTTGCAGATCGGCGATCTGAATGCCCGCGGCAATGGATACCACGGCGCTGGTACTACTCAGAGAAGCCGCGAGATCGGAGACCACCGGGCCCATAACTTGGGGCTTAACCGCGAGGATAACAATATCGGCACCGTCCACGGCCGCGTGATTATCACTGGTCGCAGCAATGCCGTAGGCCTCTTGAATATTAGCGCGGGCCTGCTCTCCGGGATCGCTGACACGAATTTGTTGCGCGGAAAATCCGTTGGCCAGCATGCCACCGATAATGCACGAGGCCATATTGCCGCCGCCAATAAATGCGATATTAGTCATTCCTACTGCTCTCCTTTAGAGAATTCTTTGAGTCTCTTTTGCCAAATATATCAGTGCCAACCCTAACCATGGTTGAGCCCTGCGAAATTGCCGCTTCCAGATCGTTGGACATACCCATGGAGAGGGTATCCAGTTTTTCTGAATTGTCCAGAGACTGATTGATTTGATCGCGCAAATTATGCAGGGCATGAAAAGCGATCTTCTGTTTTTCCACTGTCTGTTGCGACTGAGGAATGGCCATCAACCCGCGCAGGCGCAGATTGGGTAGTTGGATAATTTCCCCTGCGGCAGCCAGCGCCTGATCGGCGATAAAACCGGATTTAGTCGCTTCATTATCTATATTGATCTGCAGGCAGATATTGAGCGGGCCCAGTTCTGCGGGGCGTTGCTCGCTGAGGCGCTGGGCGATTTTCAGGCGATCAACGCTGTGCACCCAGCTAAAATTTTCTGCCACAACGCGGGTTTTGTTCGATTGCAGGGGGCCGATAAAGTGCCATTGCAGGGGGTGTTCGCGCTGCTCTTCACTCTGGGTCTCATTCAGGAGTGCGATTTTTTCGACTGCCTCCTGAACATAGTTTTCACCGAAATTTGTCAGCCCGGCATGGATTGCACAGTGGATATCCGCTGCGCTGCGAGTCTTGCTCACGGCTAGAAGTAGAATCTCGGCGGCATCGCGGTCTGCGTTTTGTGCAGCCTGTTCTATGCGCCGAGAAACGGCGCTAATGTTATTTTCAATCTTTGGCATATACTTATCAGATCATTAGGAGATTTAAGCAGCTTTACACGCCGACTCACACGCCGACAAGGAATAAGCGAGATTTAGCATGGATATAACGGAGTTATTGGCTTTCAGCGCCAAAGAGGGCGCATCAGATCTACACATTTCCGCGGGTCTTCCCCCTATTATTAGAATTGATGGCGATGTGCGGCGAATAAACCTGCCGCCCATGGAGCATCGTCAGGTTCATAGTTTGATCTACGAAATTATGAATGACAAGCAGAGAAGGGACTTTGAAAAGTTCCTGGAAACTGACTTCTCTTTTGATGTTCCGGGTATTGCGCGCTTTCGAGTCAATGTATTCAATCAAAACCGCGGTGCTGCAGCGGTATTTCGCACTATTCCATCTAAAGTGTTGACCCTTGAGCAGCTGAGTATGGGCGATATTTTTAAAAAGCTCTCGCTGATGCCCCGCGGTTTGGTTCTGGTCACTGGTCCGACCGGCTCCGGTAAATCCACAACCCTCGCGGCGATGGTCGACTATGTCAATGAGAATCGCTACGACCATATTTTGACGATTGAAGATCCTATCGAATTTGTTCATCAGAGTAAGAAGTGCTTGATCAATCAGCGAGAAGTTCATCGCGATACCCTCGGCTTTAGTGAGGCACTGCGCTCGGCACTGCGAGAAGATCCCGATGTTGTGTTGGTCGGCGAGCTGCGAGATCTTGAAACCATTCGCCTGGCCCTAAGTGCAGCGGAAACCGGGCACCTGGTTTTTGGTACTTTGCACACCACCTCGGCGGCCAAGACTATTGACCGGGTGGTAGATGTTTTTCCCGGTGGCGAAAAGCCGATGATTCGCTCAATGCTCTCAGAGTCCCTGCAGGCGGTTATCTCCCAGACATTATTAAAAAAAATCGGTGGTGGGCGGGTTGCTGCCCATGAAATTATGATTGGTACGCCGGCGATTCGAAATTTAATTCGTGAGGATAAAGTTGCGCAGATGTACTCGGCGATTCAAACCGGCGGTGCCCTGGGAATGCAAACCCTGGATCAATGTTTATTGAATCTGGTTGATAAGCGTCTAATCAGCCCTGAGGTGGCCCGCGAAAAAGCCAAAATACCGGAGAGTTTTTGATTGGAAAGACGCAATCAAAAGTCTTTAAACGCAAACGTATAAGCAAAATTGTTTTTAAGGAGAAAAACGATGTTGGATCAGGCCCTGGAAAAGCTGATTAGGTATATGGCGGACAAAAAAGCGTCCGACCTTTTTATCACCGTGGGTTTGCCACCCTGCTTAAAGGTTAATGGTGCTGTAATGCCAATTACCAAAAACAAACTCTCCAAGGCCGAGTGCGAAACACTGGTGTTGAGTACCATGGATGAAGACCAGCGGCGAGATTTTAAAAAGGATAAAGAGCTTAATTATGCCTTGGTCAGTGAAAGCACTGGACGCTTTCGCGCCAGCGCCTTTTATCAGCGCGGTGAAATTGGCATGGTGCTGCGGCGCATCGAGACGGTTATTCCAACACCGGAATCGCTACTCTTGCCATCAGCTCTTAAAGAACTAGTGATGAATAAGCGCGGGATCATCATTTTTGTTGGCGCCACCGGAACCGGTAAATCAACATCGCTGGCAGCATTGATTGGCCATCGCAATAAAAATAGCCGCGGTCATATAGTTTCGATTGAAGATCCGATTGAATTTGTTCATGAACACCTGGGGTGCATCATCACCCAGCGGGAAGTAGGCGTGGATACCGAGTCTTTCGATGTGGCACTAAAAAACACACTGCGTCAGGCGCCGGATGTTATTTTGATCGGTGAAATTCGCACTCCGGAAACCATGCAGCACGCGATTACTTTTGCCGAGACCGGACATCTGGTACTGGCCACCCTGCACGCCAACAATGCCAACCAAGCGTTGGATAGGATCGCCCACTTTTTCCCGGCAGAGCGTCACGACCAGTTGTGGATGGATCTATCACTCAATTTGCGCGGGATTGTTGCGCAACAATTGGTGCCAACCCGAGTGGGCAAGGAGCGTCGTGCGGCGATTGAGATTATGCTGAATACGCCACTGGTAGCAGATACCATTCGCAAAGCTGAGGTGCACAAACTCAAGGAGATTATGAGCAATTCCAATGAGCATGGCATGCAGACTTTTGATCAAGCCCTCTATGAGCTCTACATTGAAGATCAGATCAGTTATGAAAATGCTATTGCCCATGCCGACTCGAAAAACGATCTGCGGCTGATGATAAAGATGCAGTCAGATACCCATATTAATGAACTGGATGCGGCGGCGGATGATCTGACTATTGAGGAGGATCAGTCGGATAAATTGCGTTGGTAACTATGATTGCCAGGGCACTTTTTAGAGGCAGATTTTAAGGCGCAGCTTTTGAGGATAGCTTTTAAGGACGACCCTTAAGGAAGAGTCCCGATTTCCGGGCAGTCCAGCCAACTCTGTAAAATCAGCGATGCGGCGATATGATCAATTTTTGTCAGGTCCTGGGTACCCTGCTCGCGACCGAGCATTTTTGCCTCGCGACTGGTCAGACGCTCGTCGACCATTTCCACCTCGACAGTAAAGCGTCCCTGTAAGCGGCGCGCGAATTTTCGCGCACGGCTGGAAAGTTCACTTTCACTGTCATCCATATTGAGTGGCAAGCCAACCACTACCAGATCAGGCTTCCACTCATTTAATAATTTTTCCACCTCAACCCAGTCGGGAATCCCATCCACGGCTTTGAGGATGGTTAAGCCATTGGCGGAAGAGGTCAGAGTTTGGCCATTGGCAACACCGATCTGTTTTAAGCCATAGTCAAAACCCAGCAGGCTCTTTGGCTTGTCGGCATCAGGCATGTCCTGCCTCATGGGAGAGCATGCGCAAATCCAACCCTATGCTGAGAGCTGCAGCTGAGGCGCGCTCGGCACAGTTGGTGTTAAAGATAATATCGGCCTCCGCAGGAATAGTAAGCCAGCTGTTTTCGCCGAGCTCCTCTTCGAGCTGTCCCTTGTCCCAGCCAGTGTAGCCAAGGGTGATCAGCGAATCTTTTGGACCTATACCCAGGGCAATATCTGAGAGGATATCTTTTGATGCGGTCAGGCTGACTTCATCTGAAATAGCCATAGTCGACTCCCATTGTCTATCGCAGCTGGGATGGAGAATAAATCCGCGATCGCGCTGAACTGGACCGCCATCGAAGAGCAGGGAGCGAGCATATTCATCCTGGTACTCGACGTCCAACTGGTCAAAGATAGCTTTGACCGGGACATCCAACTGGTGGTTGATAATCAGGCCCATAGCGCCATCGGCATTGTGCTCGCAGATATAGATCACTGAATCGGCAAAATTGGGGTCTGTGAGACCGGGCATTGCTATCAAAAAGTGATTTTTAAGGCTGCTTATTTTTTTTGGTTTAGTGGGTTTCATAGTAATTAATATGGGGTTTTACAGAGACAAACTCAAGCAGTGAATGGGATTAGTTTGTGGTTAGCACATTATTGGATTGATATTGCCAGGTGCGAATAATGTGAATTTCGTCGCGATTGCGAAGTTCAGCCGGGAAGGGTTTGTAGGGTGATGCCAGCCGCACAGAGCGAACGGCAGCCTGGTCGAGGAGTCGCGATCCAGATGTTTTGGAAACTTCGATATGCTTAATACTCCCGTTGGCAAGAAGCGCTACGACTAGCTGCACATGGCCATAAATATGTCGTGCTCGAGCCTCTTGAGGGTAATTAACATTGCCGACCTGCTCGACACGTTTTTCAAAATAGTGCATGTAGGCCGCTTCATCTGCGGATTTAGTCGATGCCGACGTCATTCGCAGCACTCTGGGCAACTTGCTGTATGCGCGCTGCAGGCGATCGAGTTCAGCGCGCATGGCACCAACATCCCTGTCAGCTATCTGCGCCTGTTGAGAGGTTAAATCATCGGCCTGATTATTGTCGGGCTGGAGATTGGCAGTGTCGCCGGCGCTAGCTAATAGCGTTTGAGCCTGAGGTTCTTTGCGCTGTTGCTGAAGCTTGGGCATTTGGCCCTGATCGCGGCCTTCAAAGGGCGATAGCTGGTCAGTTGTCGGCTGGCTGGCCTGGGCTTGGTCTCCGCTGCCGAGCTGATTGGCCTGGGCTAAAAAATCCGCTTCGTCCGGGGCTTTATCGGTTTTATAGTGGGCCAGAGTGACTTCCATGGAACCGCTCGGTGAGGACCCGGAGGGCAGCGTAAAGCTGACACCGATCAAGAGAACAAAGTGAAAGACGAGAGCCGCCGAAAACGTCTTGCGCAGACGATCATCAGTTGTGTTCCAAGTGCTCTCGATCAAACTTTCCACTAGAGGTTCCTGTTTATCTGCGGCTTTGTCTTTGACCCTACATCTGTTCCAATCTGGCTTGAATCGCGGCAATCAATCGATCGCCAATCCGGGTATCTTCAGCATTATCAATTTCACGGATGCAGGTTGGGCTGGTGACATTTATCTCAGTAAGATAATCGCCGATAACGTCCAGACCGACAAAGATCAGTCCGCGCTCTTTTAGAGCGGGTGCAACCTGTTGAGCTATCCACTGGTCGCGTTCGCTGAGGGGTTGAACAACGCCGCGACCGCCAGCGGCAAGATTACCTCTAAAGTCACTGCCGCTGGGTATACGCGCCAGACTAAAAGGAACAACCTCGCCATCGACAACCAAAATGCGTTTATCGCCAAGCGTAATTTCGGGCAGGTATTTCTGCGCCATAATAGTCTGCTGGCCGTCACAGGTCAGTGTCTCAAGAATCACATTGAGATTTTGATCACCCTCGCTGACGCGAAAAATAGATGTACCGCCCATGCCGTCGAGAGGTTTGTAAACTACATCTTTATGCTCCTCAAGAAACAGTTTCAGTCGCGACTGGTCGCGACTGACTAGAAGAGGGGGTGTGCATTGCGGGAACTGTGTTGCGAATACTTTTTCATTGCAGTCGCGCAAACTCTGCGGTTTGTTTATTACCAGTGAGCCGCGCTGTTCAGCCGCTTCGAGAATATAGGTGGAGTAGATAAATT
>ERZ1047472.1986-NODE-1986-length-15057-cov-6.912812_pt1 | contig 15057 bp, 9 predicted proteins | sample MGYA00383095_ERZ1047472 | MGnify/ENA primary metagenome ERZ1047472 (study PRJEB29581, sample SAMEA5548365) | metagenome | biome: marine; feature: coastal; material: water | depth 1 m | study: Short-term variability in the microbial, nano- and picoplankton... | reverse complement strand
AGTCCCATTTATCGTATCATTCAATCAAATCGGTTTATGAAGATTCAGATTTGGGGACCAAAATCATTATAAACTTAAAAAATAGTTTGTAAAACCCAAAAAAATCATCAAATTATAACATAAATAATTGATAATATTTAACTTACAATTTAAATAGTAAAACAAAATTGAATTAAAACACAAATCGCGCGGTGATTTTCATTTTAAAATCCGTAGATAATTTTGTTCATAATTAAAATAATTTACAGGCCTCAAACGCCTAAATAGTTTTATATTTAGAGTTCTATTTTTTATTTCATAACATACCTATGTATTTAATCTTTGATACCGAAACAACTGGTTTGCCCAAGCGTTGGAAAGCGCCCATTACCGATGTTGATAATTGGCCCCGTTGTATTCAAATTGCTTGGCAATTGCACGACGATATGGGGCGTTGTGTGGAACATCAAGATTATCTAATTCGTCCGGACGGCTTTAATATACCGTATGATGCCGAAAAAATCCACGGGATCTCCACTGAGTTGGCTGCCGAGCAAGGATTGCCATTGCATGAGGTGTTAGAATTGTTTAATACCGCCCTTTCCAAAACCACCTTTGTGGTTGGGCAAAATGTGGGCTTCGATTTAAATATTATGGGCTGTGAGTTTCATCGTTTGCAAGTTCAATCGCCTTTAAATCAACTCCCCGTTTTAGATACTTGTACCGAAAAAACAGCGTCCATGTGTCAAATCCCAGGCGGACGTGGCGGAAAATTTAAGCTGCCCACACTGACGGAATTACACCAGTTTTTATTTCATAAACCCTTTGGTGAGGCGCACAATGCCACCGCCGATGTGGAAGCCACTACCCGTTGTTTTTTGGAATTAATCCGTCGTCAGGAATTCACCGTTGACCAGCTTAAAGCGTCAAATGACTATTACCAACAATTTCAAACGGAACATCCCGCGGAAATCGCCCCGATAGGTTTAAAACATATCAATCTTAAAAACGAATCGGCTAAAATAGCGGCGCGCATTCAACAAGAAAAAGAAGCGGTCACACCGCAGCAAATCACCACAGAAGTTCCAGACATTCTGAACGATGCGCAAGTCGTCCATTTGCATAACCATTCGCAGTTTTCGGTACTACAATCGACCATAAGCATTAAAAATTTAGTAGCGGCTGCCTCCGATAATGAGATGCCAGCCGTAGCGATTACCGATCATGGAAATATGATGGGTGCCTTTCATTTCGTCAAAGAAATAGGCAATTATAATAGAGAGGTTCGTCAAAAAAATAAAGATGCAGAAGCCGCTAATGAACCTGCGGATGCTCAAGAAATTAAAGGGATCGTGGGTTGTGAGTTTTTCGTGTGTGAAGACCATACTAACAAGTCCCAGAAAGACAATGGCTATCAAGTCGTGTTTTTAGCAAAATCCAAAAAAGGCTATCACAATTTAGTAAAAATGTCGTCCAAGGCTTACACCGATGGCTTTTATTATTTACCACGAATAGACCGCACCATCGTCGAAACCTATAAAGAGGATTTAATCGTTCTGACAGGGAATTTATATGGCGAAGTGCCTTCCAAAATATTAAACGTTGGCGAGCGCCAGGCCGAAGACGCCCTTTTGTGGTGGAAATCCATATTTGGCGCCGATTTGTATGTGGAGCTGATGCGTCACAATCAAGAAGATGAAGATCGGGTGAATCCGGTGTTGATCACGCTTGCTCAAAAGCATCAAGTAAAATTAGTCGCGACCAACAATACCTATTATGTTGATCAGGAAGACGCCAATGCACATGATATTTTACTCTGTGTAAAAGATGGCGAAAAGCAAGCCACACCCATTGGACGGGGGCGTGGGTATCGCTACGGACTTCCCAATCAAGAGTATTATTTTAAGTCCTCTGAGGAAATGAAATCGCTTTTTAAAGATGTTCCGGAAGCGATTGTAAACATTCAAGAGGTGGTCGATAAAATTGAACCTTTTGAACTATCACGAGACGTTTTGCTTCCTAAGTTTGACATTCCTCAAGAATTTATAGCACCCTCGGATGCGATTGATGGCGGTAATATAGGTGAAAATGCGTATTTGAGACATTTGACCTATATCGGAGCCGAAAAACGCTATGAAACCCTAACCGATGAAATTAAGGAACGCCTCGATTTCGAATTAAAAACCATTCAAAATACAGGGTATCCAGGGTATTTTTTGATTGTAGAAGACTTTATTCGTGTGGCCAGATCCATGGATGTATCGGTGGGCCCTGGTCGGGGGTCAGCTGCCGGTTCGGTGGTTGCCTATTGTCTGTGGATCACCAATATTGACCCCATTAAATACGATTTACTTTTTGAGCGTTTCTTAAATCCAGACCGTGTGAGTATGCCCGATATTGATATCGATTTTGATGATGAAGGTCGTGGTCGTGTGATGGATTATGTGATTCAAAAATATGGTGCCAATCAAGTGGCGCAGATTATTACGTACGGAACCATGGCGGCTAAATCGTCGATTCGAGATACGGCCAGAGTGTTGGATTTACCCTTAGGAGATGCCGATCGGATCGCGAAGCTAATTCCGAACATGGCCAAGCTGAATAAAATTTTTAATACCTCCGAAAAAGAGCTCAAAGCAAAGTTCAGATCGGAAGATATGGAGCTGATTAATCAACTGCTTAATTTATCCGATGGAGAGGACTTGGAAGCTGAAACCATTAATCAAGCACAGGTGCTTGAAGGATCGCTTAGAAATACAGGAATTCACGCCTGTGGAGTAATTATTACGCCTGGAGATATCACTAATTATGTGCCTATTGCTACCGCTAAAGATTCGGATCTGTATGTGACCCAGTTTGATAACTCTGTGGTGGAAGATGCGGGGCTTCTAAAAATGGATTTTTTAGGACTGAAAACATTAACTCTTATAAAGGATACCGTTAAAATTGTAAAAGCCAAACATGACATTACACTAGATCCTGATAATTTCCCATTGGATGATGAATTGACGTATGAGTTGTTCCAAAGAGGGGAGACGGTTGGCGTTTTTCAATATGAATCGCCAGGGATGCAGAAACATATGCGAGACTTAAAACCGACTGTTTTTGCCGATTTAATTGCCATGAATGCGTTGTACCGTCCAGGACCAATTGAGTACATTCCGAGTTTTATTCGCCGAAAACAAGGCGATGAAGAAATTAGTTATGACCTTCCAGAAATGGAAGAATATCTCAAAGAAACTTATGGGATTACAGTCTATCAAGAGCAAGTGATGTTGCTATCTCAAAAACTGGCAGATTTTACCAAAGGTGAAGCCGATGTTTTACGTAAGGCGATGGGTAAAAAGCAAATTTCGGTTCTCGATAAAATGAAACCGAAATTTATAAATCAAGCGGCCGCCAAAGGCATGGCAGCTGATAAATTGGAGAAAATTTGGACGGATTGGGAAAAATTCGCCAGTTATGCCTTTAATAAATCCCACTCCACTTGTTATGCTTGGATAGCCTATCAAACGGCTTATTTAAAAGCGCATTATCCTGCTGAATACATGGCAGCGGTATTGTCCAATAATATGAACGATATCAAGCAGGTTACATTCTTTATGGAGGAGTGTAAACGCATGAAATTAAATGTATTAGGGCCCGATGTGAATGAGAGTTATTATAAATTTTCGGTCAACCAAAACAATGCCGTTCGCTTTGGAATGGGCGCCATAAAAGGTGTGGGGCATGGGGCTGTTAAAACCATTGTTGAGGAACGAAAAAATGAAGGGAATTATAAGTCTATTTTTGATTTAGCAAAACGTATCGATCTTAGAGCCGCCAATAAAAAAGCATTTGAAAATTTGGCTAATGCGGGCGGATTCGATTGTTTTCCAAATACCCACCGTGCCCAGTATTTTCAGGATGAAGGCGATGGGGTTACCTTTTTGGAAAAAACCATTAAATACGCCAATCGATTTCAAGAAAATAAAAACTCGTCACAAGTCAGTTTGTTTGGAGAATCGAGTGATGTTCAGATTGACGAGCCCGAAATTCCGCCTTGTGAAACCTGGGGCACCATGGAAAAATTAGCTCGTGAAAAAGAAGTGGTGGGGATCTATATTTCTGGCCATCCCTTAGATGATTTTAAGCTCGAAATGCAGAATTTCTGTAATGGTGATATTTCAGTTTTTAGAGATATGCCAACCTTTATAAATAAAGAAATTTCCTTTGGTGGTGTCGTCACAGATGTACAGCATCGCGTAAGTAAACAAGGAAAAGGCTGGGGCACGTTTTCCATCGAAGATTATATGAATACCCACGAATTTCGGATTTTTGGTGAAGAGTATTTGAAGTTCAAACACTTTTTGATGCCGAATAATTTTGTCTTTGTACGAGCCTTAATTCGAGAAGGATGGACCAATAGAGATACTGGTGCTAAAGGCGATCCACGATTGCAATTTAATAGTTTTCAGCTGCTTCACGACATCATGGAATCCTATGCCAAAAAACTTTCGATTCAATTAAATATTAAAGAAATTTCCGAAGAGAAAGTACAAAGCATCAAAGAACTTTTGCAAATGCATTCGGGAAATCACAACTTAAAATTTGTCATTTATGACGATGATGAGGAGTTAAAATTAGAAATGAGTAGTCGCTTGCAAAAAATAAAAATCTCACAAGAACTCTTAGAAGAGCTCAAAGAACAAGAGGTGTTTTATAAATTAAATTAAGGGCGTATAATTTTCAACAATTTGATTATAAGCAAAACAAATCACAAGGGGTATTGATTTGGACAAATTTTTAATTAATTTTGTAGCTCAATACATAATAAATAGCATTTAAAATAAATAATATGGCATTAGAAATCACAGACGCAAATTTTGAAGAAACCGTCTTAAAAAGTACAAAACCAGTTTTAGTAGATTTTTGGGCAGCATGGTGCGGTCCGTGTCGAATGGTAGGGCCTATCATCGAAGAAATCAGTACCGAATACGGCGATAAAGCGGTAGTAGGAAAAGTAGATGTCGATGTAAATCAGGAATTTGCGGCTAAATATGGCGTGCGAAATATTCCAACCGTATTGGTATTTCAAAACGGTGAAGTCGTAGGACGTCAAGTAGGCGTCTCTCCAAAAAATGTGTATACCGAAGCGATTGACGCATTGTTGTAAACACTTCTTTTAAAAAAGAAGTTTAAAAAGGTTTGTCTTATTGACAAACCTTTTTTAGTTTAGGACCTATGGATATTCAAAAGGAATTACAGCAGGCCTCCGGGTTTTTAAACTTTGATTTATTAGCCAAATCCATTGTAGAGGGTTCTATTTCAGGCATGCATAAAAGTCCTTTTCATGGGTTTTCTGCCGAATTTGCCGAACATAAAATCTATAATAATGGCGAAAGTACTCGCCATATCGATTGGAAGTTGTTTGCCAAAACCGACAAATTGTACACCAAACGCTATGATGAAGAAACTAATTTACGGTGTCATCTGATTATCGATAATAGCAGCTCGATGCACTATCCAAAATGCGAACAGCCTTCTATTGGTCATTTAAATAAAATTAGTTTTTCGGTCTTAGCTGCTGCAGCTATGATGCAGCTTTTAAAAAAACAACGCGATGCCGTCGGTTTAAGCGTCTATTCAGATGCCATCGACTCCTATGCCCCAGAAAAGGGGAGTGAGCGCCACCATCAAATGCTTATGAACCGTTTAAACACGGTTGTGAGCCGTCCTCAAAAAGAGGTGGGAACCCAAACGTTTGAAGTCTTACATCAAATCGCAGAAAAAATGCACCGTCGTTCGCTGATTTTTTTGTTTACAGATATGCTTCAGCCCGACCAAGATGCCCAAAAACTATTTGAAGCATTGCGCCATTTGAAACATAATAAGCACGAATTGGTTTTATTTCATGTGTATGACAAGGCCACAGAATATAATTTTAAGTTTGATAACACCCCAAAACGCTTTGTGGATGTCGAGTCTGGAGGGTCAGTTGATATATATCCAGAAGCATTACAAACCAATTATGAAGCTGCTATAGCATCCTATTTCAGCGACTTACGTTTGAAGTGTGGGCAGTACAAAATCAGTTATGTTGGTGTCGATATTCAAGAAGGTTTTGATAAAATCTTGACAACTTATATGGTGGAGCGACAGAAATTTATTTAATTTTTTATTTATGTTAAAAATAAAGTAAAAAATAGTTGTGTAATGAAAAATGCAGTGTATATTTGCAACCGCAATAACGCAACGGTTTGGTAGTTCAGTTGGTTAGAATACCTGCCTGTCACGCAGGGGGTCGCGGGTTCGAGTCCCGTCCAGACCGCTAAGTGTTTTTAATTAAATACAATAGTAAAAAAGATGTTGTGTTGTGATAATCAAATGATTATCCGTGGTTTGTGACAAAACCAGTGAGAAGCTTTCCTTAAAAGGAGGGCTTTTTTTATACCCAAAACTTTCAACTCCTAAAAGGTATCCCATTAGAGGTGCAACTTTTCTAAATTATCCTAATCAACTTTACGCTTCATTTACCATTTTAAACTTTTACCTAAAATGTAAGTCCAAACGTAACTAAAAGTTTTTATCGTATATTGAATAAATTTTAACAGCAAAGGTTCAACAGACAAAAGAGATGGCATCATTAAATTCTTCAACGTCAATTTTAGGGGTTAGAAAAGCCAAGCACTTACTTAGACGGAGTTGTTTCCAATATTCTAAAGCCGTGTTAGATCAGTTCGCAATGCTAACTCCCGAGCAAGCATTGGCTCAACTCACCGTAGAACCGACTGTTTTCTGGGAAGATCCATATGATATGAAAGTAAATTCTCAGACCGGTGTATCCGATGACTTTTGGATTCATACGCCTAACACAGTACCCTCAGATTTTCCTTTTGGACAGTTCCGAAAACGAGGAATAGTATCTGGATGGTGGTGGTATAATGCCTATAAACAAAACAACCTTAAGCATAAACTTATCTTTTTTTTACATACGACTTTTACGGTGTCTAAGGATAATGGCGTCGGGAAGTCTTCCTATTTTTATGACTATCTAAAGTTGCTAGAATTCTATGCTTTTGGAAACATTAAAACACTCGCCAAAAAAATTACCTACGACAATGGAATGCTAAATTATTTAGATAATACCACTAATAATAAAAACAATCCAAATGAGAATTATGCCCGCGAATTTCTTGAGCTTTTTACAATTCTTAAAGGGCCTCAAATAGGCGATGGGGATTACACGAATTACAACGAAACGGATATTCAAACAACCGCTAAAGTTTTTTCTGGAATTAAAATGAAACCTAACAGAGACGTTATCGACCCCGATACGGGAATTCCAATGGGGTATGCCTTAGTTTCTAAGCATAATACGGATTCTAAAACGTTTAGTAATGCGTTTAACAATCAAACAATTGCAGGACAATCCAATGAGGCTGGCATCAAACAGGAGTTAGACGATTATGTAGAAATGGTGTTTGCGCAAGAGGCAACAGCGAAGGCATATGTTAGAAAAATTTACAGGTATTTTGTAAAAAGTGAATGGGATCAAGAAGTTGAAGATGATATCATTAGTCCGCTTTCAGCTCAGTTGATTGCATCTGATTACAACTTGTTAGAAGTCCTTACAACGCTTCTAAAATCAGAACATTTCTATGATGAAGACGATTCAGATAGTTCAAATGAAATTATAGGAAGTATTGTTAAAAACCCGATTCAACTTTTAAGCGAAGCGTTGAGTTTACTACAAATTGATTTACCAAACCCAGCCGCAAGCAGTGCAAATCCGCCACTGACTTGGACCACCGACCACGAACATTTTTATAAATTTTATTTTAATTTTTGCTATTTCGGATATTTCGCTGGTGCTGGAATGAATCCATTTTCGCCTGAAACAGTCGCAGGATATCCGGGGGATTACCAAACGCCCGACCTAGATCGTAGTTGGTTTTCGTCCAACACCATTATTTCAAGGTATAAACTTATAGAATGCTTTATATCTGGAAAAAATAAAATTAGCAGCCCAAACACCAGCATTCGAGTGTTGTTTAACAGCGTCGATTATGTTCATAATTCTGGAAATTTTTCCTTAGCGAGTGATGCTCAGACTTTAGTTACCGAGATTTCAGAACTGCTCTATTGCGAATCCATAGACCAAAGTAGAATCGACTATTTTATGACGGTCCTGAACGAATTGGATCCCTCATATTGGAACTCAGCTTGGATAAGCTACCTTCAAACAGGGGATGATGTGCAAGTCAAAATACGCCTCGATGCTCTATTTTCTAAAATGATTAATGCTCCAGAATTTCAATTGATGTAACTCGCAGACGAATGAAAAGAAGACAATTTATAAAACTATCATCAACGGCTTCCGCGATTGGACTTATGCCTTTTCAAGTGAATGCCTCTTTAAAATTAATGAATTCATTTTTTAATTGTGATGTCTCTAATAGAAAATTAGTTTTGATCGAACTCTCTGGCGGAAATGATGGACTTAACACGGTGATTCCTATCAGTGGTTTTACCGACTATCAAACCTTACGTCCAAACATTCATATTCCGTCATCTTTATACCTTCCTCTTAACCAGATTGACTCTAGTTTAACAGGTACAAATCAAGATATTGCGTTACATCCTGCTCTTTCAGGATTAAAAGATTTATATGCAGCAGATCAACTCAGAATTATTCAATCGGTAGGCTACCCATCTCAAAATAAAAGTCATTTTGCATCTCAAGATGTTTATGCCACTGGCAACGATGGTAGTAATTGGAATAATGGAAACAATAGTGGTTGGATTGGTCGTTTTATGGAGCAAACCTATGCTGACTTAATACCAGCAAACTATCCATTAGGAATTCAAATTGGATCACAAAACACAAACCTTGGATTTCATGGCATTGTCGAGCACGGACTGGCCTTAAATATCAATGGTCAAGATTCGGAAAATTTCTACTCTGTTTTGAGTGGTTTGGCAGGAAATCCCCCAGAAAATATTCCAAATTCACACTATGGAACAGAACTTCAGAATATAATAAACGTTGATGCACTTTCTAATCAATACTCTGAAATTATTTCTAATTCATTTAGTGCGGGATCAAACAGTGCGGCTACAACATACCCGGATACTGATCTTGCAGATCAACTAAAAACAGTCGCAAGACTGATGCGCGGCGGCATTCAGTCGAAAGTATTTATGGTTAAAATAAAGGGATTTGATACGCATAATGATCAAAACCAAGCTTCAGGTGATGTGCAAGGAAAACACTATGAGTTAATGTCAGAATTATCGGGAGCCATTGAAGCATTTATGTCAGATTTGAATTCCGACAGTTTAGCGGATGATGTTTTGGGAATTACTTTCTCAGAATTTGGAAGAAAAGCCCAAGAAAATGGAAGTTTAGGAACGGATCATGGGGAAGTTGCGCCTGTTTTTGCTTTTGGAAAACCGGTTAAAAGTGGAGTTTCAGGGGTAAATGTTGATTTGAGTGAAGCGGTTTCATCTAATAATTTTCAAATACAATCGGTTCAACATGACTATAGGCAAACTTTTGCAACCATTATGCAAGATTTTCTAGGCTCTAACGATGCCATGGTAGACGCCACTTTTGTAGGAAATATGAACAGTGAAAGCTTTACAGATTCAAAAATCCCAGAGCTGATTAAATCAGAATTTTTGGTCCCTGAAAGTTGCTACGATGGCAGTTTAAATGTTCCGAACGAAACACTGGCTGAATGGTCTGTATACCCAAATCCGTTTAAAATAGATTTCTTTGTGAAGTCCGAAAATCAACATTTAGAGACCGCGTATGAATTAAGAAATTACCTCGGACAACGCGTCCTTAGTGGGACTCTTGAGTTTATAAACGGAAACGCAAAAGTGCATACTCAAAATTTACAAAACGGACTCTATGTTTTAACGTTAACAAATGCGATAGAATCTTATGTTCATAAACTAATTAAGTATTGATTGTAAGAATTTCAAAAACAAAAAAGGCGACCTACTGGGCCGCCTTTTTTGATTAAGCTTTAATACGAAGTTTAGACTTTATTTATTCTTTTGTGAAATCAAATGATTGACCATCTACGTCTAGTTTAAATCCATTTTTCTCGTCATTAAATTGAAGCTGAAGTCTAGCCTCTTCCATGACAAATTCACCACCCCCTTCATTTTCTAGAGGTAATGAAGGTTGACCCTCAAGTTGTAATTCGAGGACGCCATTATTTTCAGCAACAGTAATTTTCATCGGAAACACAGGGGAGCTGTAGTTGCCTAAATATTCAGTCAAGATCTCTACACTTCCGGTACCATCAGTGGCTTTCCATTTATTGTTTTTTGAATTTGAGTCAGGTAAAACATAATCAGGATCAATAACCACTTTTGATAATTTTTCCGTTGAATCATGTTTAAAGGTCCATGAGGTGTTACGCTTCCAAATTTCAACTGGAAGTGTTTGTCTTGTGACCTCACCACTTTTTGTTTTGAATTCAATCACTACAGGCATTGGCATTTTTTCTAAGTTTTCAATAGTAATAAGAGCCCCTTGAGTTGGGTCGTTTTTCACATATTTAACTTCGGTAATGGCTTGATCCAGTTTCCAGCTGTTTACAAACCAACCTCTCCAAAACCATCTTAAGTCTTCACCAGCTACATTTTCAATGGTTCTGTAGAAATCATCTGGAGTTGGGTGTTTGTACGCCCAACGGTTAATGTAGGCCGTAAAAGCTTCATCAAAACGTTCTGGGCCTAAAATGTGTTCGCGTAATAGTGATAAACCAGCTCCTGGCTTATAATATGCTAAAATCCCTAAGTTTTTTTCTTTTAAGTTGTCTGGGGACGTATATACGGGCTCTAGATTTTCATTAACGAGTAAACTTGAAAAACGGTGCATATTTCTTTCTGGATCTTTATATTCTCCATCATTAAAAGCAGCGCTACTTAGTGAGTTGATAAACGTGTTGAAACCTTCATCCATCCAAGCGTGTAAACGTTCGTTAGAACCGACAATCATTGGAAACCAAATGTGTCCAAATTCGTGATCGGTAACACCCCATAAAGCAGCAGTTTTAGAATCATAATTACAAAATACAATTCCTGGGTATTCCATCCCACCTTCATTTCCAGCAACATTAATGGCTGCAGGATACGGGTATTCAAGCCATTTTTCGGAGTAATGTTCAATAGAGGCTTTGGTGTATTCTGTGGAGCGTGTCCAGGCATCTTGTCCTACACTTTCTACAGGGTATGCAGACATGGCTAAGGATGGTTTTCCGCTAGGTAAGTTGATACGTGCTGCATCCAAAATAAAAGAAGCAGAGGACGCCCAAGCGACATCTCTAGCATTTTCAATTCTAAACTTCCATGTTAAGGTTGAAGTACTCGTTGGTCTTGAATTCGGATCAGTGACTTCAGCCTCCGTTCGAATCATGACCGTGGCATCACTAGTTTTTGCTTTTTTCAATCTATTTTGTTGTTCAGCCGTGTAAACTTCAGACGGGTTTAAAAGCGCGCCAGAACAAACAACAAGGTGACTTGCAGGGGCTGTAATGTTAACATCAAAAGTTCCATATTCTAGATAGAATTCGCCAGCACCAAGGTAAGGAAGAGTATTCCATCCGCTTACATCGTCATAAACAGACATCCTCGGATACCATTGTGCAAGTGTGAAAATACGACCGTTTTCGGTTTCAAGAACGCCCATTCGATCTGACCCATAATCTGGTGAAGTAAATGAGAAATCAATTTTTATTCTTACAGAACCACCATTTGCCTCTAAGGCTTTTGGAAGGTTAATTTTCATACGAGTGTCAATAATTGAGTAAGACGCTTCAACTTCTGTAAAACGTCTGCCATTTTTGTAAAGAAGTTTGATGGTATTGATACCATAACCACCATCAAAATCTTGACCTTTAGCGCCGTTTCTGCTTCCCCGTATTGGGATAATTGCATTACCACGAGAATCTTTTTTAAATAAATTTTGATCTAATTGCATCCATAAAAACTCTAGAGTATCTGGACTGTTGTTGGTATAGGTAATAATTTCAGATCCTGAAATTTCTTTAGTCGTTTCATTTAAGTTTACGTCGATTGAGTAATCGGCGCTATTTTGCCAATAGGCATGGCCTGGTTTGCCACTTGCAGAGCGGGTAGCAGTGCCGTTTTTACTGTAAAAATCGTGCCCAAAAGCATCGTTGTAGTTGTAGTTAGAAGGTTCTTTCTCTTGCGCTATAACAGCAGTAGATAGGAGAAATAAACCACAAAATAGAATGGATACATACTTGTTCATAGTAAAATAAATTTTAAGGATTAGTTTGTGAAATTAATATAAATTAAAAATAAATTGATCAAAATTTTTGTTAAAAGCGATTTCCCGTTAAAAGACCACAGATTTGTGATCCCAAAGAATAGAAATAAAAAGTCCGAAATAGATCACAGCCACGATAAATTTTATAAATGCGGAGGTTAAAAACCCGAGTAAACTTCCAAACGCTGCTTTAACGGCTGTTTTGCTATCTGCCTTGTTTAATAGCTCGCCAATAAGGGCTCCTAAAAAAGGGCCTACAATAATTCCGCCAGGAATTGGAGCAAGTATTCCAATCACTAATCCAACGGTAGTACCAATCATCCCAGCTTTTGATCCGCCAAATTTTTTAGTGCCTATGGCTGGAATAATGTAATCTAAAATCCAGATTAAAATAGCGAAAATAAGTGTGATTATTATGATTTTCTGACTGACACCAATGTTTGGGATAAAATACAATATCAAGAGTCCGACCCAACTCGTAAGGGGGCCCGGTAATACAGGAAGAAAACTTCCAATGATTCCTAAGATCATTAGGAATGCAGCAATACAAATTAAAAAAATGTCCATAGGCTTATTTATATTAGACTCAAAACACCGTTCAATGTTACAAAAAATTTAACAGATTGTTAAAAGAATAAAAAAGTCATTTTACTTTCAAAAGACTATTTTTGTCAAAATTATTGAATTATGAAATCCCTTTCTGAACTTATCGAGTTATTAACTCTCGAAAAAATTAACGATCACACTTTTATTGGTAAAAATTATAAAGCACCTTGGGGGCGCGTATTTGGGGGGCAAGTTTTAGCGCAGTCGCTATATGCAGCCTATCAAACTGTCCCAGAAGATCGAATTGCACATTCCATGCACGCGTACTTTATTTTGGGTGGAAATATTGATATTCCGATAAAATATGAAGTGGATGTGATTAGGGATGGTGGAAGTTTTACGACACGTCGGGTGGTTGCATTTCAAAATGAAAAGGCCATTTTTAATATGTCGGCATCCTTTCAACTAAAACAAAAAGGGGTTGATCACCAGATTTCAATGCCCAATGTATTTCCACCTGAAAAATTGATGGATAGCCATGCACAAATTGAAGAATTTAAGGACGTCATCCCAGATACTTATAAACGCTATAAGTCTTTTTTACCAAAAATTTTTGAATTCAAACCAGTCGATAATATGCTAACGAAGTTGGTTAAAAATAGCCCGCCTTTTGATAATATTTGGTTTAAAACTTGCGAAGATGTTGCAACAAACACCCCACTTCAACATCAGTTACTAGCCTATGCATCTGATTATAATATCTTACGTCCTGCATCAATGCCACATCGCGAGTTTTTGAATACTAAAGAAGTGTTTTACACCAGTTTAGATCACGCACTTTGGTTTCATAGAGATTTTGATATTAGCGATTGGCTTTTGTATGCAATAGATAGCCCGAGTGCCTCAAATTCAAGAGGATTTTCTCGAGGGAGTATTTTTGATTCCAAAGGCAACTTAATCGCTTCAGTCGCACAAGAAGGATTGATGCGTATATTAAATAATGGGTCAAAACCAGGAACTATCTAATTCGAAATAGTTTATTTACTTCTTCCTCAAACGTATCAAAATCTGCTTTTTCGGAAACCAATACTAGAGCTTTGTCTACGATTTTTGACACAATATGGTAGTCAATTCCGAGTCCGATAGCCAACTTGGATAAAATTTTCACTTCATCCTCATTTTTGATATGATCCAAATGAACCATTCGCGCTAAATCATAAAGGCGTTCAATACGTCTTTCTTGAGTTGTAGGCGGGTTGATGGGATGCGTTTCATAATCTTTTAAAATGGTAGCATAGCTTTCTTTTGAAATATCTAAATTTCGAGCCAGCCGGTCTAAAAACGTTTTTTCTTCGTCGTTTATAGAACCGTCGCTCATGGCAACTCTAACCATGGAAGCAAAATGATCTTGGTTTCGTTTATTGAAACCACTACTAAATAAATCTGATATCGACATAAGTATTAAGTTTTGGGTATACAAACCTACATTTTTTTTAAATAATATTAAAGATTTTTTATGTTTTATAGCGCATAAATAAAGCCTACACACAAAGTATTATCCTATATTTACAAAAAATTTTTTTTTGAGTAAAATGATTCTTTCTCAGAGTTTTCAACAGTCTTTGATTCATCAAAAACTGAGTGCTCTTATATCCAGTCCTAAAGAAAAAACACATTTGAAAGGCGCTTTAGGGTCGTCATTATCGTTTACGATTGCGAGTGTATTTAAAACATCGGATCAACCGTTTTTATTGATTTTTGATAACAAAGAAGAAGCAGCCTATCATCTGAATGATTTTGAATCTCTACTAGATGATAAAGAGGTTTTGTTTTATCCTGGAAGTTATCGAAGAGCTTATCAAATTGAAGAAACGGACAATGCCAATGTTTTGATGCGTGCAGAGGTACTCAGCCGGATTAATTCTCAAAAAAAACCAGCTCTAATTGTGACCTATCCAGAAGCACTTTTTGAAAAAGTACTGTCTAGGAAAGAACTCGAAAAATCGACGTTTAAAGTGGCTGTTGGGGAAACACTTGTTCTAGATTTCTTTAATGAAGTTCTTTTTGAATATCATTTTAAAAGAGTTGATTTTGTAACTGAACCCGGAGAGTTTTCGGTTCGTGGTGGGATCGTAGATGTATTTTCATTTTCCCATGATCAACCCTATCGAATTGAGTTTTTTGGCGATGAAGTCGATAGCATTCGAACCTTTGATATTGAATCTCAGTTATCAATAAAG
>ERZ1047472.1977-NODE-1977-length-15106-cov-4.723274_pt1 | contig 15106 bp, 11 predicted proteins | sample MGYA00383095_ERZ1047472 | MGnify/ENA primary metagenome ERZ1047472 (study PRJEB29581, sample SAMEA5548365) | metagenome | biome: marine; feature: coastal; material: water | depth 1 m | study: Short-term variability in the microbial, nano- and picoplankton... | reverse complement strand
AGCACCATCAGTGTTGGTTTTAACATAAAACACATCTAAGCCCCCTAAGTTTGAGTGTCCATTGGACGAAAAATAAAGTGTATCATCTTTCCCCACAAAAGGAAACATTTCATTACCCATAGTATTGAGCCCAACCAAATTTTCAGGAACACCATAAGTGTCATCGCTAAAAATTTCAGATTCATACAAGTCTGTCCCTCCCTTTCCTCCAGATTTATCCGACACAAAATACAACTTACTTTCATCGGCACTCAAGGCGGGGTGCCCTACAGAATATTCACTGCTATTAAATGGTAATGCTTTAGGTTTGGACCATTTGCCATCAACTTTGTCTGAACGCAACAATTTCAATCGTGTGACTTTTTGACTGTCTTTTCCTAATTTTCTTTTTACATAATCGTTCCGTGTAAAATACATGGTTTGCCCATCTTTGGTAATCACCAGGGAGCCCTCATTATATTTGGTATTGATGGGCTTTCCAAGTTCATTCAATCCAGTACCGACATATATATCCGAAGCAGGTTCTTCATTCCATGGGTTTGTTTTATTAGATTTATCTGCCGAAACTACATACAGTTGCCCTTCATCCAAAAAAGCAGGATAATCAGAATATTCTGAATTAAACGTTTCTTTTTCTATGCTAAACCGTCCACTGGCTTTTTCAATGGCACTCATATATTCCGTACTCGGAATATAATTGGCTGCGTTATTGCGATAAAATGCATTCAAATAGGTATCCGCTTTTTGCATCTGCCCTATGGACTTCAGAGTTTGACCATAGCGAAAGATGTATTCTGTGGGAGGATTGTTATCGATTGCAAAGGCCTTGCCATACCAATGCGCAGCATCTTTATATTTGGCATTAAAATAATGCACATCGCCTAGTTTTCTGAACAAATTGGCATCCTCTAGACCTTCGTCTGCTATCTTGGTATAGAGGTCTAAGGCCTCTATATAGGCCAAATCTTCATACATTGCATCCGCTTCTTCAAGTTGCTCGTTTTGTGCGAACAACATTCCGCCCATAAGTACCAAACACCATATCAATTGTTGTCGTCTATTTTTCATATCGTTGTTGCTTTATATTAAAAGAATCGAGGAGTAATCAAACTTCCAACACCTGCTCTCCCTAGCTCGAACCGTAAAAACTCTTCATGGGATCCTGAATTGTAATTGACCAATTCTTGTAGCCCATAGTCGTAGGAATAGCCTCCACTGTTGTGGTTTCACCACAAAGAACGGCTTCTGTTTGTTTGGTGATGTTGTCCACATTTGTCGTTTGCGCCATAGCCGTCATTCCAACGACTAACGCTAAGGTTATTAAACCTTGTTTCATAAATTTTTGTTTCATGTTTGATAGATTTAGATTAAAAATTGTGTTATTAAATAAAGTTGTTAATTTCATATGTTATAGGTTTTAAGTTTTATGGGTTAATATATTTGTACAATTCTGATTTCATCGTCTTGGTAACACATGGCCTCGGGTTCGAGTTTAATGCTACTTGCACCAACCTGAACAAAATCTACACGAACACCATTGCGGTATACATTGATTTTGTGGGTGGATGAAATGGGTAATGGGGTTGTAAACTGGTCTTGCCCCTCTGCTGCCAAAGCACTTAAAACTTCTTGGTACACCAAGGAGTTGAGTGAAGCGCGTTTTAAGACGCCTGTAGCATTGTCGGTAATTACAATATCGTGTTGATCATCTGGAGTAATTTGCTCTAGTCCAGAAACCGCTAAAGTATTGGTGGTATTTGTTTCAATTTCGGTGGGTTGTGTTAACCCCCCCCAACAACACTTCATTGTTTTGAAACGTCAAACCATTACTCGCAGAAATGGGGATGTTTTGTTGTACCCAAGTCGTACCGTTAAATGTCCAAACATCGCCTGTCGATTCATCGACATAGACGTCCCCTGCTCCAGCTGTTGTACCGTTGGTATTGGGATCGCCTGTATCGCTTTGCGTGACATCAAAAGTTGCGGTTGTTCCATCCTCACTCGTGTAAGTAAATGTTCCGTTGCCATTATCGACTAAAGTGGTCGTGGTTTCGCTGACATCGCTTGTGATCCAGGTATTCCCGTCATGTACATAAACATCACCATTCGATTCATCGACATAGACATCCCCTGCTCCGCCTGTAGTACCGTTGGTGTTGGGATTGCCTGTATCACTTTGCGTGACATCAAAAGTTGCGGTTGTTCCATCCTCACTCGTGTAAGTAAATGTTCCGTTGCCATTATCGACTAAAGTGGTCGTGGTTTCGCTGACATCGCTTGTGACCCAGGTATTACCGTCATGTACGTAAACATCACCAGTCGATTCATCGACATAGAGATCCCCTGCTCCGCCTGTAGTACCGTTGGTATTGGGATCGCCAGCACCTGATAAAAGTCCTTCGCTAAACATGGCTACCCACTTTGTACCATCCCAAAAATGATAACCCACCTCTATATCTGCAGTAGCTTTGGTATTGAAAACTAGCAAACCAACCTCATTTTGAGGTACAATGGTTGTTGCATCTGTACTACTGGATAATTCTACACGGGGCAAAAGCACCCCTTTGTTTGTGGCTTCAACATCCAACATGGTTGAACTGTTTGGCATAACCGTCCCAACTCCAACTTGTGAAACACTAATCGCCGAATAAAAAACACTCAGCACCAGAAATAACTTTCTAACACTCATGTGCATGGGGTTTGTTTAAAGTATGTTTCATAAACAATGAACTCTTTTTCATCACAAACAACATATAGCTGTCTATCATAGTACAAAATAAAAGTACAGGTTCAAAAAAAGCAAGGGTCATGTAATACTATAGCGGTTTGACGTAATAAGTGGGCGGATTTACGTCATAAGTGGGAAAATTACTCCTTTTTTTATGCTCTTTTTACGTCGTTTTTTGGTGTGAAAACGAGTAAAAAAAGAGTGGAAACGTCAATTTTTGGAATTTGAGAAACTAAAACGTTAATTTTTTACTCCTTATAAACGAAAAACACTATTCTTAGAACTGCTGATAAAAAGACCAAATGTGTGGTTTATGAAAGTCATGCCAACTATACAAAGTGTTTGAATTTTTTTGATTTCATTTAAACGAAATAAAGCCGTTTAGTTAACAGGCATTCCGCTGGGAGTTGGATGGGCTTCGTCGGGCTGAACAAACACCAACTGACCATCATTGGCTTTTGCCATCAAGATCATCCCCTGACTCTCGACACCACGTAAAGCACGAGGTTTCAAATTACACAAGACAGTAACTTTTTGACCGACAATAGCTTCAGGAGCATAGTTCTCGGCAATTCCAGAAACAATGGTCCGTACTTCCGTACCTATATCGACTTTGAGCACCAAAAGTTTTTTGGTTTTTGGCATTTTTTCGGCGGCCACAATAGTACCTATCCGCAAATCCATTTTAGAAAAGTCTTCGAATGGAATATTGGGTTTTTGAGGAACAACTGTGGTTTGCTGTACATTGGCCGTTTTACTGGCTTCAAGGCGATCTAACTGCGCTTGAATTTGATGATCTTCGATTTTGGTAAACAACAAAGAGGGTTTGTCGATGCTATGGCCACTAGGTAAAAGACGTTCTCCTTTGCTTATGCCTTGCCATCCTGATGGGTTTTGAACGTGTTTCAGTGCCTCGTCCAACCTCAACATTTGCTGAAGTTTTTTTGCAGTAAAGGGTAAAAAGGGCTCTGAAAGTACAGAAAGTCCAGCAGCAATTTGTAAAGCAGTATGCATGATGTTTTGGACACGCTCTGGATTGGTTTTGATGACTTTCCAAGGTTCTTCATCAGCCAAATATTTATTGCCCATACGGGCCAGATTCATCAGGACTTGACTCGCTTCTCGGAAACGAAAACGGTCCAAAGATAATGCCAAGGATTTGGGCGTACCTTGCAATTGTTCTAGTGCAGCTTTGTCCGTCTCAGTCAATGTAGTTGCTTCAGGGATTTCACCACCATAATATTTGTGTGTAAGCACCAAAACTCTGTTGATGAAATTTCCATAAATGGCTACGAGTTCGTTGTTGTTACGTGCCTGAAAATCTTTCCACGTAAAATCGTTGTCTTTGGTTTCAGGCGCTGTAGCAGTAAGCACATAGCGCAAGACATCTTGTTGATTGGGGAAATCTTTAAGATAGTCTGGCAACCAAACCGCCCAGTTTTTGGACGTAGAAAGTTTTTGACCTTCCAGATTTAAAAATTCATTTGCTGGAACATTTTTGGGTAAAATATAACTGCCTTCAGCTTTAAGCATGGCTGGAAAAATGATGCAATGAAACACAATGTTGTCCTTACCTATAAAATGCAATAAAGTGGTCTCTTTATCTTTCCAATAGGGTGCCCAATCTTTACCTTGTGCTTTGGCCCATTCTTTTGTAGATGAAATATAGCCAATAGGTGCATCGAACCACACATATAATACTTTGCCCTCGCCCCCATCTACTGGAACAGGAATACCCCAATCTAGGTCACGCGTAACCGCACGAGGACGCAACCCATCATTGATCCACGACATACATTGACCATAAACATTGGGTTTCCAATCCTCTTTGTGTTCATCGCCAATCCAAGATTTTAAAAATTCTTGATGTTGGTCTAAAGGTAAATACCAATGTTTGGTGGATTTGAGTTCAGGAGTATGCCCAGAAATCGCCGATTTGGGCCGAATTAAATCTGTAGCGTTGTGGCTAGTCCCACAGGCCTCACACTGATCGCCATAACTTTCTGTATGCCCACATTTTGGACAAGTGCCCACAACAAAACGATCGGCCAAAAATTGCTGTGCTTCAGCATCATACAACTGGTCTGTGGTTTCTTCCAAAAATGCACCTTTTTGGTGTAAGGTTTTAAAAAACGCTGAAGCTGTTTCGTGATGAATGGTTGCTGAAGTTCTGGAATAATTGTCAAAAGATATTCCAAATTCATTAAACGAATCTTTTATAATTTTATGATAACGATCAACGATATCTTGCGGACTAACCCCCTCTTTTTTGGCTTTGATGGTGATGGGCACTCCATGTTCATCACTACCACAGATGAAGGCCACATCGTGTCCTTGTATGCGCAAGTATCGCGCATAAATATCGGCAGGGACATATACCCCGGCCAAATGGCCAATATGGATAGGTCCATTGGTGTAAGGTAAGGCCGCTGTAAGCGTAAAACGTTTTGACATTTCTTCAGATTGTACGTACAAAAATACACAAATAAAGCAGCAATGTGAAACGGAACAAAGGAGATTTTTATATCTTTACAAAAAGCCCTTAAAAATGTATATTAAAACACTAGTATGGCTCGTGCTTTTTGCCAACTGCTCACACAGTAAAACTTCCACAATGACTGCTCAAACCCTACCTCCTTCTGAACATAAAAAATGCATCAGTCCCTCCCCACTAAAAAAGGGAGACAGCGTTGCCATTGTTGCGCCTGCCGGCATTTTAAAAGGACGCCACGTTGCTATTGAAAAAGCACAAGCACTACTGGAGTCTTGGGGGCTTGTTCCTGTACTCGGGCCGCATTTGTTTGCACAAAATCATCATTTTGCTGGTGAAGACAGCGAACGTTTGAGCGACTTACAATGGGCTTTGGACCGTTCAGACATCAAAGCGATATGGTGTGCGCGAGGAGGATATGGCAGTACAAGAATTATTGACGATTTAAATTTTGATGGGTTTCAAAAATCACCCAAATGGCTGATTGGGTATTCAGACATCACAGCACTGCACAACGCATTACAAAATCTTGGTTACCAAAGCATTCATGGTATGATGGCTGTAAATATGGAAGATGATCTAGAACACATCTCCACTTCAATAGAAACCCTTAAGGCAAGTCTGTTTGGTGCATTGAACTCTTACACCATTGCTTCTCATAAACTCAACCGTCAAGGCAAGGCAAAAGGGGTTTTGGTGGGTGGAAACCTTACGCTTTTGACAGCTCAATTGGGCAGTCCTACACAGTTAAATACTCAAGGAACAATTCTATTCATCGAAGAAATTGGCGAATATAAATACCACATCGATCGGATGTTGCAAAGCTTAAAACGCGCAGGTTATTTTGAGCATTGTACAGGGGTAATCATCGGTAATATGAGCAAAATCAAGACCAATACTACAGCTTGGGGTAGTAGTGTAGAACAACTCATTACAGACGCTTTAAAAGCATATGACTTCCCCATTGCTTTTGGCATACCCGCAGGTCATGAACTCGAAAATCGTGCACTTATTTTTGGTCGAAACATCAATTTAAACATAAGCCCTACAACGACACAAATCTCCTTTGAATAATCCTACTTCTTATGACCTCCTCTCATCAACTTGGTCGTAAAGGCGAAACCGCAGCCGCACAGTTTTTGGCTAAAAAAAACTACACTATTTTGGAGCGAAATTATCGCTACCGTAAAGCCGAAGTAGATCTTATTGTACGTCAAAATAATTTGCTCGTAGCTGTGGAAATCAAAACGCGATCGAGTGCTTATTTTGGTGCGCCATCAGGATTTTTAAAACCAAAACAACAACAAAGAATAGTTCAAGCTATTGATAATTACATTCAACAAAATAATTTAGAGGTTGAAGTGCGCTTTGACGTGATTAGTATTCTAAAAAAAGGACCTCAGTTAGAAATTGAACATATCGAAAATGCTTTTTATCATTTTTGAATATAAGTACGAAGGTCTTCTAAGGTTTGAGGTTTGGCCACAATGACTTTGTCTTGATCCAAAACTAAATAATGTGGCGTAGCCGAAATATTGTACCGTTGAACAAGAGGGTGCTCCCATTTTCCTAGCGCAAGTACATGGGTAAAGCTAGGCATATCATATTTCATGCTGGTCCATTTGTAAGAATCATCTTCTAAACCCACTGCAACAACACGAGTGTTTTTGTTTGAGATTTGACTCATCCATTGATGAATTACTGGCAATTCATCAACACAATGACTACAACCACTACTCCAAAAAATAATAATATAAGATGATGCTCCTTCCAAATCATGAAGTGTTTTTGAAGTTTTACCAACAACCTTTTCTTCAAGTTCAAAATTGGGTGCTAAAGCCCCCAAAGCTGTACGATCAAAATCAGACATAGCTTGAATGCCTTTTTGATCGTTTAAAGCAATCGCTAACGGCATCAAAATGTGTTTGGAAATGTACAGTGCAAGTTGTTCGTAATTGGCTTCTAACATTTGTCGGCGAAGAACCTTGAAAATTTCGTAACGAACTTCTGATGCTGCATCATTTTTAATGGTATGATTTAGGGCATCTATGTTTTCTTTGAGCATCTCTTCTGTAAGCGCAGAGCTCCCCAAACCAAAAACGTAGTTGATGGCATGCTCACTAAAAAAATTAGAGGACTGAAGCAATGGATTTTCGAAGTCAACTGCAGCAAAATAATGTGCCTTTACTTTACTGATGTAGCGGTCCAATGAATCAACATACTTTGGGACATAACGTTTATTGGCGCGAACAAATTCATAAACCATAAGGTTTTTGGATTGTTTTTCAAATTGTATTTGTGTGGTTTTTTGAGCATCAAAAAGTTGCAATAAAGCCACAGTATCCAAGGGCTTTTGGCTGTATGCCTTCCCAATATTTTGTCCTATTTCTGCCATTGCTGCGTAATATTCGTTAAGCAACTTATTTTCTTCAGAGGCCATATATTCTACGCCTGTATCTTGATTGAATTTAAGTTCTATATCTTCTTTACCATTGTAAAGCAAATCAAAATTATAAACTTCTTGTGGCAAGGCATAAACCAAGCGGTACATGCCCTTGGTGACCGTACTGTCTAGGGGCATCTGAAATCGTCCTTCATTGTCAATTTTTGCGTGGATGGTATAGATTAAGCTTTGAGGCGTTATTTTGTATAAAATAGCGGTGTCGAAGTCTTCTTTGGGTGTGAATGTTGCTCGTATCTCGTGTTGTGCCCAAAGCAATGGAGTGCACAACAAAAGAATCAATAAGGTAGATTTTGTCATGGGTAGTTTTTTTAATCGAAAGTTACAAAAATCAAGCCATAATGTTTTGCAGGCAACTTAATCCTTGTTGTACAGATTGAACTTGATTGAAGGTAAGTAAAAGGCGTAGTCCTGTTCGGGTTTGTTTTTCTTTTAGCGTACATAATTTGGGGTGCGTTTGCACAAACTGTAAGATTTTTGAAAATTGAGAAGAGTCGAAAAACCCACTACTTTGATCTGGAATGAAATACCCTACCATTTTATGTTGTTTCATTAAGATTTTTTCTAAACCAAATTGCATGCCCAACCACTTCATTTTTACACTATCAAACAAATCTACAACTTCGGTAGGCAGTGGACCAAAGCGGTCGATCACTTCATGTTCAAACCTCTTGAGTTCTGCTTCTGTTTTTAAACTATTAAGTGCTGTGTATAATCTTAGTCGCTCAGAAATATTATTGACATAATCATCCGGAAACAAAAGTGAAAAATCGGTGTCAATCGTTAATTCTTTAACATAGGTCTTGGATGTATCACTCTCATTGAACAGCTGCTCAAATTCATTCTCTTTAAGTTCTTGAATCGCCTCATTTAGGATTTTTTGATACGTTTCAAAACCTACATCATTAATAAAGCCACTTTGTTCTCCGCCCAACAAATCACCCGCTCCACGAATTTCTAGATCTTTCATGGCGATGTTAAATCCACTACCCAAAGCCGTGTATTGTTCTAATGCACTGATACGCTTTCGTGCGTCGTTGGTCATCGCATGATAATCAGGCGTAATGAAATAACAAAATGCTTTTTTGTTGCTGCGGCCCACACGACCACGCATTTGGTGCAAATCGCTGAGCCCAAAATTATTGGCATTATTAATGAAAATTGTATTGGCATTTGGTACATCTAACCCACTTTCTACGATGGTCGTACTCACCAACACATCAAAAGCACCATCCATAAAATCGAGCATAAGTTGTTCCAATTTTTTACCGTCCAATTGCCCATGCCCGACCGCAATTTTGGCATCGGGCACCAAGCGTTGAAGCATGCCAGCAACTTCTTTGATGTTTTCTATTCGATTGTGAATAAAAAATACTTGTCCAGCTCTCTGGATCTCATAACTGATGGCATCACGGATGATGGTTTCACTAAGTCGAATCACTTGACTTTCTATGGGAAAACGGTTTGGCGGCGGTGTCGTGATGACCGACAAATCACGTGCAGCCATCAAACTAAATTGAAGTGTACGTGGAATGGGCGTAGCGGTCAAGGTCAGTACATCTACATTTTCTTTTAACGTTTTTAATTTTTCTTTGACTGCTACACCAAATTTTTGTTCTTCATCAACAATCAAAAGGCCTAAATCTTTGAATTGCACAGCTTTGTTGACCAATTGATGGGTTCCAATAACGATATCCAATGTACCCTCAGACAATTGTGTCAAAGTCTCACGTTTTTGTTTGGTGGTTTTGAATCGGTTTAAGTAATCTACCGTTACAGGAAATTCTTTAAAACGTTTTCTAAATGTTTTGGCATGCTGAAATGCTAAAATAGTGGTAGGTACCAAAATAGCGACTTGTTTTCCATTGTCTACGGCCTTGAATGCGGCTCTAATGGCGACCTCTGTTTTTCCAAAGCCGACATCACCACAAACCAGTCGATCCATAGGGCGTTCGCTTTCCATATCCCTCTTGATGTCTGCAGTTGCAGTCGTTTGATCTGGTGTATCCTCATACACAAAAGAAGACTCCAGCTCGAGCTGCATAGCCGAATCGGGACGGTACTGAAAACCTTTTTGGTGTTTGCGCTTTGCATAAAGCTGAATCAGGTTGAACGCAATCTCTTTAACTCGTGATTTTGTTTTTTGTTTAAGCACTTTCCAGGCCTTACTCCCAAGCTTATAAATCTTGGGCGGCTTTCCATCTTTACCATTAAATTTGGTGATTTTGTGCAACGAATGAATGCTCAAATACAATACATCTCGTTCGCCATAAAACAACTTTATTGCTTCCTGAAGCTTTCCATCAACATCTATTTTTTTGAGCCCACCAAATTTACCTATACCGTGGTCTATGTGCGTCACGTAATCCCCTACTTCCAAGCTGTTGAGTTCGCGCAGTGTTATGGCTTGTTTTTTTGAAAACCCATTTTTAAGATGGAATTTGTGGTAGCGTTCAAAAATTTGATGATCAGTATAACACACAATTTTATGATCATGGTCGATGAACCCTTGATGCAAAGAAAGTACTAAGGTAGTGTAATGTACAACAGATTCTTGCGCTTCAAAAATATCATGAAACCGCTGTGCTTGCTGAGTGTTTGCACAACAAATAATTGTCTCATAACCCTCATTATGGTGCTGGTTCAGGTCTTGAATCAACAAGTTAAACTGCTTGTTGAATGAGGGTTGAGGGCTCGTACTTAACTGTACTACTTCACCCTCGCTTTTTGAAAACATAAAATCGTGCCCAAACTCAACAACAGAAAAAAGTGGCAATTGTTTTTTGAAATCACTAGCCGTACAAAATAAATCTGAAGGTTTACTGTGCTGTACAGCAGTGTCTAAAGTTGCAAATACTGTTTTTGCCTTTTCAAACAATTGATTCGTGGTTTGTAAAAGTTCAGGTAAAGCAGAAGCAAAAACGCGAGTCTCTGCCGCGATATATTCCAAAAACCCAACACGTTTTTCGTTGTGTTGCTTGTGTTCTATGTTGGGTATAATTTGAAGTGCTTTGTGTGTTTTTAAAGAAAGTTGAGTTGCGATATCGAATGTACGTATACTTTCGACCTCATCACCAAAAAACTCTATACGGTAAGGTGTGTCGTGTGCAAAAGAAAAGACATCGACAATACCACCTCGTAAAGAGAATTCGCCGGGCTCTGTAACAAAATCAACGCGTTTAAAATGATATTCAAACAGCACATTATTGATAAATTCTATACTTAAATCATCGCCTGTTTTGATTTTGAATGTATTGCGGTTCAATTCTTTTTTGGACAATACTTTTTCAAAAAGTGCTTCGTGATAAGTGACCAGTAAAGCGGGTTTTTGTCTGCTGTTTATTCTATTCAGTACCTCTGCGCGTAACAATACATTTGCATTGTCTGTTTCTTCAATTTCATAAGGTCTTCGGTAACTTCCGGGGTAAAAAAGTACATCATCCGCGGGCAAAATCAGCTCCAAATCATTCAAGTGAAATGCTGCTTTTTCTTTGGAGTCAAAAATGACTAAAAATGGTTTTTGTTGTTGTCGAAATGCAGCAGCAATACTGAACGATAGTGCAGATCCTACAACCCCTTTGAGTTGTGTTTTTTGTTGCGCACTAGACATAAGTTCGCTCAGTTTTTGAAGTTTCAAAGACTGTACAAATTTTTGAGAAAGCTCTATTTTGCTCAACTAAAAAAATTTTTGCAAATATAAAATATTTAGAATGAGCAAACGTCATGATTTGAATTGAATACTCCAAATATTGTGTTAATTATTCAAAAAATATGTAGGTTTGTACTTCACCCTAAAACACATACTATGACCTTTTCAGAACTATTCAATAGTGGATTCAAACAACGTAATCAAGACCATTTTGCAGCCATTGTGCGCATTGCTATGGATGATGATGTTGTTACCGAAGAAGAAAAAGCATTTTTAGATCGATTGGCTAGAAAATTGGAAATTTCAAAAGCGATGTACGCAACGATTATGAAAGATTACAAGACACACCCCATCAATCCGCCAGCAACCACAGAACGCCGATTAGAACGTTTATTTGATTTGGCTAGAATGGTATATGCAGATCATATAAAAGATGAACATGAAGTTCAAATTTTGACTAAAATTGCGGCTGGATTGGGCTACACCAAAGACCCGAAAGCCGTTGTCAATAAAGCATTGGACCTTGTCGCCGATGGCTCAATAGATGTTGAAGAATTTAAAGAAAAAATGAAGCGTTAAGTGCTGGTTACAATTAATTATTTTCTTTGCGCTCTCCAAGAATACGCATTAGCCCTTCTTGAGCAACGGAGGCAATCATAACGCCATTTTTATCAAAAATACTGCCTCGAGAAAAGCCCCTAGAATTAGAAGCACTTGGGCTGTCTATTGAATACAACAACCAATCACTAAGATTAAAATCACGATGAAACCAAATGGCATGATCCAAGCTGGTATAAAACACCTCTTTGGTATTGAGTAATTCTCGATGTGGCATAGACGCTGGCCGAAGAATGTTGTAATCCGAAGCATAAGCCAAAAGCTGATGTTGTAAAGGTTTATTATCCCCTATGTCTTCAACAGTTTTAAACCATATATTGTCGTAAGGTGGACTGTTTTTTACCAATTTTGACAACATATCGTCTACAGGTTTAAACTCAAAAATTTTGGGCAAAGACGCTTTGTAGCGTTTGTAGGTCGTTGGCAAAATAGTTTTAAACTTCTCTATTTGTTCTTCACTTTTAATAAGGTTTTGCGGAGGCAAAACATTGGGCATAGCAATTTGATGATCTACACCGTCTTGCACTTTTTGAAAAGATGCCGACATATTAAAAATCGCCTTTTCGTTCTGAAAAGCGACTACACGACGTGTAGTGAAACTGCCGCCATCTCTGATGATATCAACTTCGTATTTTATAGGAATACTAAGGTCTCCTCCCAAAATAAAATAGCCGTGCATAGAATGCACAAAACGATCTTCGGGAACGGTTTGATAAGCGGCATAAAGCGATTGTGCCAAAACTTGACCGCCAAAAACTCTACCCCAAGGGGCTTTGTAGTTGTTGCCAATAAAGGTGTGGTCGTTGATTTTGTTTAGTGTGATTAACTTAATGAGTTCAGAAAGGGCATTCATAGTAATTAATTTTGTACAAAAATACGATATAAGAATTCTAAAAAAATTAAATCAACCCTAATAAAGTGTTAATTTTGTGTAACATTTTTAGATGTTTTTCGTCTTCTAGTAAATAAATTTTATGGATGTTTTTTTGATTGTTTTAGCTTCACTCTTAATGTTTCTTGGAGTCTTGGGTAGTTTTTTACCTGTGCTTCCAGGCCCAATTACAGGGTGGTTTGGATTTTTGTTGCTTTATTTTTCATCATTAACAGAGATTAGCAAAAAATTTCTGATTATAACGCTCATCATCGCAGTGTTGATCTGGGTACTGGACTATTTTATTCCTGCTATGGGTACGAAAAAATTTGGGGGCTCTAGAGCTGGAATGATTGGAACTACTATTGGTCTTTTGGTTGGATTATTTTCTCCAATCCCTGGAGGTATCATTATTGGTCCTTTTTTAGGTGCGTTTATTGGTGAATTACTCAACAACAGTGACTCTAGGACAGCACTACGCGCCGCATTTGGCTCATTCCTTGGGTTTTTGACCTCTACATTCATTAAATTTGTTGTTGCAGTCACCTATCTTGGTTTGTTTATTTCAATTCTTTGGGAACATAAATCCGCTCTAATGGGAATCTAAATTCATTTTAACAAAAAATTTTAAATACATCGCAATTAAAAAACTAAATTCACAATCAATAAAAACAATAACCTATGAACAAGTATTTTTATCTACTAATTAGCAGTCTGCTGTTGTTGTCACCTTCAGTTGATGCACAAGAAGAACCTGCTTCTGTATACGACTACAATGCTGCTTTTGGGCATGGATTCTATACCAAAAACGGAACTGCCACACGCTCTGCTAGCGGTAAACCAGGACATGCCTATTGGCAAAACAGTGCCGATTACAAAATCAACATTAGTCTTGACGAGGAAAAAAAACATTTCACTGGATCTGAAGTCATTACCTACACCAATAATAGCCCTGATGAGTTGGATTTTTTGTGGGTTCAAGTCGATCAAAACTTATTTAAAAAAGACTCTAGAGGAAATGCCATAATTCCACTAGGTGGAAGTCGAAATGGTGCTAAAGGGCAAGATTTTGATGGCGGATATGACATTGGAAAAGTTACATTAGGATACGAAAACAAAAAACAAAAAGGATCATCAAAAAATAAACGGAAAAATTCTAAAAGCAGAATTTCAGAAGTCAATGCCCAATTTGATATTTCTGATACAAGAATGAAAATATACTTACCAAAGCCCCTAGCAGCTAATGGTGGTAAAGTTCATATTAATATTGATTTTTCTTTTACCTCACCAGATTATGGGTCCGATAGAATGGGTGTTTTGGAAACCAAAAATGGACGCATTTTCAATCTGGCACAATGGTACCCGAGAATGTGTGTTTATGATGACGTTTCGGGCTGGAATTCATTGCCTTACCTAGGCGCTGGAGAGTTTTATTTAGAATATGGAACATTTGATGTTCATATTAACTCACCAGCCGACCATCTTGTCGTTTGTTCAGGTGAGTTACTCAATCCAGAGGAGGTGTACACTGGTACTCAACTCGAACGTTTAGAAAAAGCAGCATCGAGTGACGAAACTGTTATTATCCGCTCCGCTGAAGAAATCAATGATCCAAACTCTAGACCACAAGGTAAAGACCGATTGACATGGAAATTTAGAATTGAAAATTCAAGAGACGTCGCTTGGTCATCATCAAAAGCATTTATCATGGATGCGGCACGCATCAACTTGCCTAGTGGAAAAAAATCCATGGCCATGTCTGTCTACCCTGTAGAAAGTAATACTATGGATTCATGGGCACGCTCAACAGAATACACAAAAGCATCTATAGAGCATTATTCCGAAAAATGGCTAGAGTACCCCTACCCAGCAGCTATAAATGTTGCTGGCAACCAAGGTGGTATGGAATATCCTGGAATTGTATTTTGTAGCTGGAAAAGTAAAAATGAGGCCTTGTGGGGTGTGACAGATCACGAATTTGGCCACATTTGGTTCCCTATGATTGTAGGATCAAATGAACGCCTACATGCGTGGATGGATGAAGGATTCAACACCTTTATAAATTCGCTTAGTACCGATGCATTTAATAATGGAGAGTACAAAGAACGCAAACGAAATATGCACCGTTTTTCATCTGTGTTGGTCAACGACAAAATGGAACCTATCTTTACAACCCCAGACAACATGAAAGAACGAAATATTGGTCTTTTGGCTTACTACAAACCAAGTGCTGGGCTAGAAATGTTACGGGAGCATATACTTGGAGAAGAGCGTTTTGATGAGGCCTT
>ERZ1047472.1969-NODE-1969-length-15162-cov-15.220560_pt1 | contig 15162 bp, 12 predicted proteins | sample MGYA00383095_ERZ1047472 | MGnify/ENA primary metagenome ERZ1047472 (study PRJEB29581, sample SAMEA5548365) | metagenome | biome: marine; feature: coastal; material: water | depth 1 m | study: Short-term variability in the microbial, nano- and picoplankton... | reverse complement strand
GTGAAGCCAATTATCGGCCGCTACAGAGTCTTTAGACGCGATGATTGCTGCTAATGTGTCCTCCGCCTCGCTTCGACTATCAGCCCAGAGTAAAAAAGGAAAAATTGCAGTCCTGACACGACGGTTGTGGGGCGCAGCCTGAGCGGTAATGCTTTCTACGATAGCTCCCACCGCAGCAATAGACGGCGTCGAGATAAAGGCCCAATCACACAGACGCGCAGTCATTCTTTGAGCATCTGCCGACGTCCCTGCATTGGCAATTTGTGGCTGTCTGTGCGGAATGGGTGAAGCTTCCCCGTTAGTCACAGAGTACCAATCAGTCTGGTGATTGAGAGGTTGCTGCGTCGCATCCCAAAGACCCCTGAGAATTTCAATAAACGCTGCTGTACGCTCATAGCGTCGACCGTGTTCAGCCAGCTCCACACCCATCATGCCAAATTCTCGCGCACTCCAGCCGCTCACCACATTAAGGCCCCAGCGATCACCACTCATATGCGCCAATGTCGCGCCCATTTTTGCAACCACAAAGGGGTGAAATAACGGTACGTGCACCGTTGAAAAAATATTGATGCGTTCAGTAGCGCGTAACAACGCAGCGGCCCAGGTGGTAGTCTCAAGCGACGTTCCTAAGAAATTAGTTTCCCCACCAAACCCCCGCCAGCGGGATACTGGAAAGAGGTAATCAAAACCCAACGCCTCCGCACGCTGAGCCAGCAACTCGTTTTCAGCATAGGTCCATTGATCAGAGACAACATCATGAGTCGATATCGAAGGCATATTGGAGCAGTTGGGCATAAACAGGCCCAGCGACAACATACGTGCGGCTGTACGTTGCGCTTGAGCCACTACAGTGTCACGCCTAGATGTTCAAACCCCCTGAACAAAAAAGCCTGTCGAAGACGAGCTGAGTCGATATCAACTTGAAAGTCGGGGTAAGCCGAAAACAACTCTTCGAGGAAAATTCGACCTTCCAGTCGCGCCAATTCAGCACCGACACAATAATGAATACCACCGCCAAAAGTGAGGGGCTTCTCCTGACGAGGATCAATCACAAAAGACTCAGGATCTTTAAAAATCTCGGCATCACGGTTGGCCGCCGCAACAATCGTCAAAATTCGCTCGCCCGCCTTAATGGGCTCATCTGCGACCACAGTATCGGACAGCGCTGTGCGATATGTCGCCTGCAATGACGACTCGAACCGAGTAATCTCTTCAGTCGCAGCACTGGCCAAGCCCAGATCTGCCCTCAACTTAGCGCGCTGCTCAGGATGAGCTCCCAACAGATACATACCGTTACCAATCATGTGTGCCGTGGTCTCAAAGCCCGCCCCAAAAAGTCCGATGACAGATGTACTGAGTTCCTCAGCCGACAACGAATTGCCACCATCGTCGGCCATGGCCAGTGCGGTACTGAGATCGTCTTTAGGAATCAGCCGACGCCTTGCAAACAAGTCGTCAAAAAAGGCCGTCAAGAATTCCATCTGGCGATTAGCCAAGGCCAACTCAACATTGCTAAGCGCTCTTGTTTCAAAAACGGGAAAGGTATCTGCAATGGCCTGATTCAACTGCAAAAGAAGTTCGTCTGAAAACTCGCTTTCCTCGAGGCCCAACATGTCACACATGACTAGGGTGGGAAACCGATAAGCAAAGGCCGCAATAAAATTCACGCCGGGCTTGCCTTTGATAGCGGCCAACAGCCCTCGAGCAAGCTCCCGGACTCGTGGCTCCATGGCGCGAATGCGTCTCAGTGACAGTGCCCCCGCAATAAGGCCCCGCAGCCGCGTATGCTGGGGTGGATCCTGCATGACGAAGACACGAGACAGCCAGGCATAAGCGGGGTGTGATAGCACGTCAAAATTTTCGTCGTAAAACAACTGAATATTACGAACAAAGTCACCTTGGCCAAAGGCCTTGTCTATCAATACGTGGCGGCAATCATCGTAGCGGGTCATCACCAAAAACCCGAGATCTGACCGGTGTACCGGATCGCACTCGCGCATTTGGCGAAAGATAGGGTATGGATCCGCAAGCAGTTGCGGATCCATAGGGTTGAACGAGAAAGTGCTACTCACGGCAACATCCCGCCGACTTCCTAGAACTCGAAGCTAACCGTTGCACCATAAGTACGAGGTGGCAACATTGAACCCACTCGCAGCGAATTGTATAGCGGCGCCGTAATAATATTGTTAGAAATCACTTCTTCATCAGCAAGGTTGCGCCCCCAAATAGCGAAGCTCCAGCTTTCGCCGGGCAACGTGTAGACTGCGCGCGCATTCAAGAGGCCATAACCTTCTTGGTACGCGTCGGCACGATTCCATTCCGTGAAATAAACGTCATCCTGATAATAGTATTCACCTCGCAGCATCACGTCCCCGCCCATCATTGACGCCATATAATTTAGACCCACCTTGAAGGTGTACTCCGGCGCATTGGGTAGCGTATTGCCACTGAGGTCCTTAACAGCGAAGCCATCCGAGTAATCGCCATTAAAGAACTCTTTGTATTCTGCGCTCAGGTAAGTTGCGTAGAAGTCCATGGTGAACGAATCGGAAAGCGCTGCGTCGATCTCGACCTCAATGCCATAGTTTTCTGCCTCTGCGGCGTTAATGGTGCTTACAGTGCTGGTTTCATCAACAAAGGAGATCTGCAGATCGGCATAGTCGTAGTAGAAACCAGAGATCGCGTAGCGCATGCCGCCATCGGCGGTCGAGCCCTTAACGCCGACTTCGAAAGCATCGACCGTTTCGGGTTCGAGCGCCGGGCTGGTACTACCTGTATTTATCACCCCCGACTTGAACGCCTGGTTGTAGGTCGCGTAAAGCAGCATGTTGTCGTTGGGCTCAAACTCAACAGTTAAACGGGGGGTAACATCGCTCCAGTCTTCACTTTGATTGGTGGGCACATCCAATCCCGCCGCATCAAATACAAAGGCACCTGTACCGCTGCGTTCTTCATAGTTGTAACGCACGCCGGCTATTATCTTGAGGGCCTCTGTCAGCTGATAGCTGGCTTCGGCATAAATACCATAGGCCTCAATATCGACGTCACCATTTTGCTCATACCTACCGGTACTGAGAAAATCTCCAACGGGCGTTCCACAAAGCTCCGGCGCGAGCAATGCACAGATGTTGGTGAGTGGCACCAAAACCTGACCGTACAGTTCCTCCTCAAAATACATAGCTCCCGCTAAAACATCGAGACGATCGCCAGAAAAGTTATAGGTCAGCTCCTGACTCCAAGACTCACTCTCTTCGGTGTAGTTATTCTGGCCAAATAAATTGGCGTCGGTAGAATCGAGATCGTCTCTTAGGAAACGATCCATTTCTTGGAAGGATGTGATGGATTTCAGCGTCTGGTTCTCTGCGACATCAAATTCCATAGTAATGATACCGCTCTCACCATCACGGGTATTTATAGCCTCTTGATCGGAGTTGATGTCATAAATACTGCCCCCCGCCTGAAAGACCGTTTGACCCCCAAAAATGGGCACCGCTAGTGGGCCCAATGGATTACCCTCCGAGGGGCCAAAATAGTGGAAGGCGAAGTTCTTATCATCTTCTTCGTAATGTTGGTAAGCCGCTGTTGCCCTGAAGGAGCCACCGGCATCGTAGGCGAAGGTCGCTCGATAGGCTTGGGCATCACGATCATCGACCTCCTCTCCTGAAAACAGGTTGGTGCCGTAACCATCCCGGTTTTCAAACTTGCCAGCCAATCGTACCGACAGCGCATCACTGAGAGGCAGGTCTACCGCACCCTCAATATCAAGCAAACCATAATTACCCGCCGTTGCTCGAATGTAACCGCCAACATCATTGCCTGGCTTAGCCGTCACCATATTAATGACGCCCGCAGTAGCACCACGGCCATACAGTGTTCCTTGCGGGCCGCGTAATACCTCAAGCTGGGCCAGATCAAACATACCCATTAACTGGGCCGCCGGGCGAGGAATAATAGCTCCGTCCTGCAGGAAGGCAACAGCGCCCTCACCCCCAATATCAATACTGGTCATACCAATACCGCGCATAAAAACACGGGCAAAACCAAATTGGTCACCAATAGAAAGGTTGGGCACATCGACAATCATGTCGCGTACCGATTGCACACCACCTGGAACGATATCCTCACCACCGATCACATTGGCTGCCGCCGCAAGGTCTGTGACCGAGACATCTTTTTTGGAGGCCGTAACCACGACTTCTTCCAGAGCGGGTTGAGCTAACGCTTGAGCAGTCATAACAGCCGCGCTGCTGAGCGCTAGGAACCTAGGGAAATATCCTGTTATTTTCATGGGTGTTACTCCTCGCTTCACAACTTTAGATTTATAACCCTCAGTGGGCCGTTAGTGTTTCGCGTTTAAATTGCAGACCAATGGCTGCTCTGTCCCAGGTATCACTTGTAATACCCTCGTTTCTTAATACATGTTTCATCACCTTGGACGACGGTGTTTTGGGCAACTCGTCAAGAATACGGACATACCTTGGCACCATGAAATGCGCCATTCGCTCACCGAGGAAACGTACCAAGGTTTCGGGATCAATGGTCTGACCCTCAACAGGAGCAACCGCCACCATCACCTCGTCTTCACCTACATCACTCGGCACGGCGTAGGCAGCGGCCTCTCGAACGGCCTCGTACGCCACGACTTCCGCCTCAACTTCAAAAGATGAAATATTTTCGCCTCTCCTGCGGATCGCGTCTTTCATACGGTCCACAAAATAGTAGTAGCCGTCGCTATCAACACGGAAACAATCGCCGGTGTGAAACCAACCATTGCGCCAAGCTTGTGCTGTAGCGTCGCTTTGCTTGTAGTACCCGGAATTCATACCCCAAGGGCGGTCCGTGCGAACGATCATTTCTCCGACCGCGCCTAGGGGAACTTCACAGTCATGGTCATCGACCAGCCGGACATCGACGCCATCACGCTTGCGGCCACAGGTACCGCGCTTTGTCGGGTTGGCCTCTGACACTATGGGCGAGCTGACTTCGGTCATATTAAAAATAGTAAAAACATCGGGACCGAAGCGGGCCTTAAATTCGGCACAGGTCTCAGTAAGCGGCACCATGAACACCAGTCGAACGCCATGATCCCGATCACCATCGGAGGGCGGTTGCTTCAATAGAAAAGTACCCATCACACCCAGCAGGAATACAACGGTCGTTTTCGATGAGCGGACAAAAGGCCAAAACGTATCGGTTGAAAATCCCTCTGAAACGGCAATGGAGCCACCCCTCGCCAGCATCACAAAAATCACACCCATGCCGCCTATATGAAAGATAGGCATATTGATGAGGAAGCGATCCTCACCCGTGACAAATGGCCAACTCTCAGGGCCCGCATTGGTAAAAATATGGAGATAGGACGACAGCACGCCCTTTGAGGGGCCAGTAGTACCCGATGTGAAAATAATAGATTGGGTGTCCCAAGGTTCTATGGGTCGATCAAGTTCAGGCGGGACGGCACTAGCTTCACTAACAACGGACCAAGGTGTGCCCTGATAATCCCGAGGAACCGAACCATCACCGAGGCTGATGATCTGACTCAGCTTGGGACAAACAACCTCCCCAAGTCGTTCCAACAGTTGCGCATGAGCCACCAAAATTTCAGCGTCAGACAGGTTAAGCGTGTGCTCGAGTACCTTCCCTTTAAAAGCCGTATTAAGCGGCACAAACACAGCACCCAAGTAATTCAGCGCAAAGAAAGTAAGGATTGCCTCCTTGCCATCAAACATCCAAACGGCAACATGATCTCCACGCGACACACCCGCTTGAGCAAAACCACCGGCCAATTGTTGGACTCTGCTGAGTAGCTCATCGTAGGTCCACTCCTCGCCATCTTGAAACAGTGCAAAAATCTGCTCAGGCTTCTCTTCTGCCCAGCGTTGCAGCAGATAGCGCGTTACACAGCGATCGCGCTCGGGGATGCGCGGGTCTGACGTTGATGTTTGCGTGCTCATATTTTATCCACCCCTTTAACGCCACCCTCCTCGTGCCGCAGGGGCAAAATGTCGCTTTGACCTTTTTGGTTTGCACCCGCTGCTGAGAACACCATCCTTAGCGTATGACTAATAATCTGGTGACGGGTTCGCTTACCGCCGGAGCGATACCACAGTGCTACCCACGTCATCATTCCACCAATGGTATTAGCGGTGAGCACTGCATCGATCACCTCGAATTCTGCGGACGCGCGACCTTGCTCTAGCAACATGGCAACTTTATGGTCGAATAAGCTGCGGTGCTCGCGAATTTCTCTGGCCTGCATTTCATCGAGGTTTTTTTCTTCGCGCTCGTAGACAACAATAAATTCCTGATAATCAAAAATAATCGCCAAAACCGCCTCTACCAAGCGACCCAAGCGATCCGCTGCGGTCGCCGTGCTGTCGTCGAGAATAGGATCAATGGCTGCTAGTGACTGCAAAATACCTGTTCTGCAAATGTCATAGAGTAGCTCGGCTTTGTTAGCGTAATGCGTGTAAAGAAAGGGCTTGGTAACGTCGAGTCGCTGAGCAATAGCATCGAGGGTTGTCCCTTCGTAACCCTGCTGAAAAAACAGATGACTGGCTTCTTCACGAATGCGCCGACGTTTAAAATCGGAAACCTCATGTTTAAGGTTACTTTGCGCGAGACTAATCGCCGCAGTCACTGTTAACGCGCCTGTTCCAAAATGCTTCGAACATCGGCGGGGCCAGTGATTTCACGCGGATTGGTGCGGGACCAAAAATCCAACATGGTGTATTCGGCGATGAGATCGAGCTGGTCATCGCTAACCCCCACTTCACCTAATGACCGAGGCATGCCCAGCCCACGGATAAACTCGTCGAGCACAACGCTGGCATCCTCTCCCGGACGCCCAAAGCTATCGCTGACTTTTACCTGCTTAGCGCCGGTAACCGGCTTATTAAAAGCCAACACTGCCGGCGCCATAACGCAGGAGCAATAACCATGAGGAACATCTGCGGTCCCCCCTAGCACATGACCAATTGCGTGACTCGCGCCCATCGGAACACCGCCGATAATGGGAATCATCGACTGCCAAGCACCTATCTGGCAACGCAGACGCGCATCGAGATCGGAGGGATCAGCCTTGACGGCTGGCATAGCCTGACTGAGCAACCTGAGCGCACTTTCAGCGACACCATCACAAAAGTAGCTGGAGTGATTGGAGCTTAGGGATTCTAGCGCATGATCAACGGCTCGCACGCCGGTTGAATGCCATAACCATTCTGGCGTGTGCAAAGTCAGGGCAGGATCAAGAACGATAGCGATCGGCGCCATCATACGGTGAGTGTAGCCCTGCTTCTTATTTTCGCGATCATCAGTGACACCGCCCATGGTATTGAACTCACCCCCAGACAACGTTGTTGGACAGCAAATAACACGTATATCGGGACCTTCAAAAACCGGTGCTACGGTGTCGCCATTATCGTCTACGAAGACGTAGAACCCCTCGAAATCTTCGTGAGTGTTGATGTTGTGTTTGAGACCTAGAGCAATAACCTTACCCGCGTCGGTAACAGAGCCGCCACCCACCGTAATGATCAAATCTGCATCCACTGACCGCGCAGATTCAATCGCCTTTAACACGTCCGTCCGCGGGGCGTGGGCAGCAATACCATCGTAGGTCTGTGCCAAACGAGCGCCCAAAGCCGCTTCAATTTCAGCAATCTCGTTGGTTTTGTTGCGCAATGTGGTACTGACCAAAAGAAAAACTCGCTGAGCACCTAAAAGCTGGGCCTCTTCGCCAAGAGTCTCGGCGGCGCGGCGCCCCATATGGACCCGCTCAGTTGCGGTTAAGCCCAGCGTTGATGCGTCGTATCCAAACACAGCGTGCCCCCATGTTCATTTTTTTTGTAGTTGTTGTACTCAACGTATCAATTGCATACTCGAAAGTAAACATGTAGTACGCTGAGTAAAAAACATGCTGGAGAGGTTTTACAACATGCGCCCAAAAGATCCACAAGACACGGTGCAGGCTTGCTCGGATATTCCTCTTAAGTCCTATTACACGGCGGAGGACATACCCGACTCCCACGCCGAGCGCGTGAATGTAGCGCCGGGCGAGGCCCCCTATCACAGAGGCTTTCATCCCTCCGGCTATCGATCCAAACCCTGGCGTATTTTTCAGCTCAGTGGTTTTGGAAAGCCCGAAGACGAGAATGAACGCATCAAGTTTTTGCTAAAAAACGGTGAGACCGGTTTCATCATGGAGCACGACCGTAATACGGCAGATCACTGCTACAACGTTGACCATCCCGAAGTACTGGCGCGCAGAGAAGATGTAGGGCTGACGGGCGCGGTCATGCAAAGCGTGCGCGATACAGCCATCTGTCTCGACGGGCTGCCTATGGACACCAGCTTCGGCCATGCTGGAGGCGCGGTGGTACAACACGCGCCATTTGCCCTCGCTGCTTACTGGGCCGTTGCCAAAAAAAGAGGTTATGACCTGAGTAAGTTAGCTGGCACTGGGCAGAGTGACTTCAATCTGACCTATCTCGGATGCGTCACCAAACAACAGATTCCCACCGATGCTGGGCTACGCTTTAACGGCGACATCATAGAATTTTGCACAGAACATCTTCCACGCTGGGTACCTGTATCAATTGCTGGTTACAACGGAGCCGATACCGGTCTTACTCCGGACCAAGAGCTGGGGAGTTTGTTTGCCAACGCCGTAGAATACCTCGACGAAATTAAGTTGCGGGGGCGGATTCCCCTAGAAGTCGCCGCTAGGGGTTGTGGCGGAGTTAGCTTCAGGGCCTCTATCAAAATCTTTGAGGAAGCCTGCAAGATGCGAGCCGCGAGGCTTATGTGGTCGGACCTGCTTAAACAACGCTATGGCATAAACGACGAGCGGGTAGCTAATCTTAGAATTCACTGCGTAACGGCAGGCTCAAAAATGGCCTATCAACAACCCATGAATAATCTGGTGCGCGGCGCTCTTATGGCCGTCAGCGCGGTGCTGGGTGGTGTCCAGTCATTAGGTGTGTCGGGCTACGATGAAGCCTTGTCCATTCCCTCCGAACACGCCCATCAGATGTCAGTTCGAATTCAACAAATACTTATGGAAGAAACCGGACTCACCGACGTCACTGATCCGCTCGGGGGGTCTTATTACGTCGAAACACTCACTGCGCAACTCGTTGAAAAAGCGTGGGCTTTTTTTGAAGAAATCCTCGCAAGAGGTGGCTATTTGGCCTGCCTTGATTCGGGTTGGCTGCACGCCAAGGCTGAAGAAAATCAACACAAAGAGTTTATGCAGACCGAAAGTGGCGAGGCCAATATTGTCGGTGTCACCATGGCTCATGATGATAGCAGTCCCTTTGAAATAGACGGCTTTATCGGGAGCGATGATGCATTCGACGTGGCACTGGAGCGCCTCAAAGAGGTCAAACGGACGCGGCATGAAAAAGGGGCAAAAACCGCGCTCAAAGATTTAGAGCGTGTTTGCCGTGGCAGCGACAACATTATGCCGACCATGATGGATTGTCTCGAAGCGGAGGCAACCCTGGGAGAGGTCGGTGACGTGTACCGCGAGGTTTTCGGTGATTGGCGTACGCCAATTCAATGTTAAAGGGAGCGACGTCGTGAAGCCAAAACGTATTCTTATGGCCAAGACCGGTCTGGATGGGCACTGGCGCGGGCCGACTATTGTAGCCAGAGCTTTGCGGGATGCTGGATTTGAGGTGATCATGATTGGCATGGCAACCACCGCCGAAATTGTTGCTGCTGCCATAGACGAAGACGTCGATTTGGTAGGTCTTAATATCGGTGGTCACATCGATGTGGCACTGAGGGCCGTTGACGCGGTGCAGTCTGCAGCGCCAGACATGCCAATCTTTGCTGGGGGAACCATTCCACCCCATGCCTGCAAGCAGCTCGAGGCAAAGGGACTCGAAGTTTTTCCTCCAGGGTCAATGTTGACTGACATTGTCGATTCAGCCAATCGGCTCACAGGACTCAGCACAGCACAATGAGCGACGCCACAAGTGCTGACTGGGGAGACGGTTTCACCGCACGCAGAGCACTCGCCAAATCGATTTCTGCTATTGAAGCGGGTGGACCAGAGGCGCTGGAAATTGAACAGCGAGCCCTGCAGCAACCCGCCGCCGCGCACGTACTGGGGATCACCGGACCGCCTGGAGCCGGTAAATCGTCACTGATCAGCGCATTGCTACCCCATGCCCTAGATCATTACGGCGCGGTCGCCATTCTAGCGGTGGACCCAAGCTCTTCCTTAACCGGCGGCGCACTGTTGGGAGATCGTGTGCGGATGGACTACCGCCACTTCGATCAAAAAGTATTTTTCCGCTCCATGGCCTCACGGGGTTATCAGGGGGGCATTGCCGCTGCGACACGCGCCTCGGTCAACGTGCTAGATGCCGCAGGCTGGCCGCTGGTCATCATTGAGACATTAGGTATTGGGCAGGTCGAGCTGGACGTTATGGAGCTGGCGGACCGCGTCGCGGTTGTGCTCAACCCCGGCTGGGGAGACAGTTTTCAGGCCAACAAAGCGGGCCTGACGGAGCAGGGCGACGCCTTTGTATTGAACAAAGCCGATCGACCGGGCCTTGAAAACGCCAAAATTTTACTTGAGCAATCGCTGCAATGTTTGCCAGCAGCGACGCCGCCCCGCGTATTCACTACTATCGCCACCGATGATGAGGGCATCCCCGAGCTGTGGCAGTCGCTGGCCGATTTAATGCAGGAAGCTCCCAAAATCCGGCAGAGTAGACGTCGCTGTGAAGCGGTCAGGGAAGGTGCGAAAACTCAGCTTTTGCGGGACTTCGAAGCGTTTCTGGCATCACCCGAGGCTGCCAGAAGCGAGAGCGCAGCACCTGAGGGTGCTGCCGACCTCTTGCAACGGTTTTACCGAGAACAGAACTAACCCGCGCCCCAAACGAACTCTCGCTCTTGGAAAGAATCATCGGGTGATCACCGCTGACCGACAAACTACAAGGGCTATCGGTTCGCGATAGCACTGCAACTCGGGAGGGCCGCGACAAAAAACACCGGCAGCTCCGGGCGGGACGCCTGCTTCCTATTACCGGCCTTTGTACTCAGGAGCCCTTCGCTCCTGAAAGGCGTGCATGGCCTCGGCAGCATCATCGGTCATCGACAACAATGTCTGATGCCGATCTTCTAGGGCCATAGTCGCTTCCATGGAGGACGAATCAATACCCAGATGGACTGCCTCTTTGGTCAGACGAAGCCCAAGGGGCGCCGTCGCCAATAGATCGGTGACCAAGGCTTCCACCGCCGGTTCCCTTGCCCCCGGCTCAGTAAGATCGGAAAGGAAGCCGCGTTTATCCATTGCATCGGCAGCATAGGCACGACCGGTCATCATCATTTCAGCCGCAAAGGAGCCACCGACCAATCGTGGCAAAAGGTAGCTACTGGCCATATCAGCGCCGGTAAGCCCAATGCGAATATAGGCTGCACAAAATTTTGCGGTGCTGTCGGCGACTCGAAGATCGGCGGCGGCGGCGAGACTCAAACCACCGCCGTAGGCCGCACCCTGAACAGTGGCAATAATCGCTTGGGGGCACCGCCGCATGGCCAGGTAAAGCCGTGCAATGCGCCGTTGTACGCCGAGCAACATGCCGACCGAACGCTCGTTAAAACCCCAGCCACCATCCACCAAATCAAGCCCTGAGCAGAAGTGCTTGCCTGCACCCTCCAATACCACGACACGAATATCATCCCGCGCCGCCAGATCACTGAAGGTTTGATAGAGAGCATCGACCATAGCCCCACTAAAGGCGTTACCGACCTCGGGACGGTTGAGGGTCAGGGTCATCAGGGCGCCCTGCTCGTTGATCAGTACGGAAGTGTCAGTTGCTGTGGCCATGGAATCTCCGAGGAATCTGTATGAGGGATAAAAGGATTAGTGTTTACGTTACCACTGGGCGGTTACCGGTTCACCCCATCCGGGGACGGGTCATCATGCAGCGCCACTTTAACGGCCTTAGATAATACCCAGCGTGAATTGCGCCCCTCTACGAGTCGGGTCAAGGGTCGGCTACAACAGACCACACGCCAGACATACCCTCAACCGGGCTTTAATCGGTCCACCCAGAGCGTCTGAAAATAGGGCTGCATGTCTTCAGCTAATTTGTGTGCCACCCCCGGCACATTCGGAGTAGGCGCCGGAGAGGCGGAAAATCCTGTAGATGCCCAGACCGACTGATACCAGTGCTGGGCCCATACGCCATCGCTGGTGCGAGGTCCCAAGGGCCATGCCGTCATTTCTTGTTCGCGCCACGGCACCTCAAGGGCCGAACATAATTTCTTGAGCAACACATGAGGGTTGGCCAACACATCGGCACCATCGATCACCGTAGGCCGCCTGCCGGTCAATTCGCTGATGGTCTGGTACAGCTCCCACTGCCGAACAATGCCGATATCATCCGAAGTCACCGTCGGCATTTTATTGAGGTAAGACGCAATGACCGCCGCGGGATCCCGAATCAGAAATACGTGATGCATTTCTATCGCCCAGGACAAATCACAGGCGGCAGGCATATGGTGGGTCATGTGTTTCTGATAATAAATGGGCGCCGGCTCGTCAGATACTAGGCCTGCAATTACCTCACTTCGGCAGGTGGGCTGAGACTGCAGAACGGCCTCGCGGCAAGGATGATCTGCGCCACTTTCCGCCAGATAACACGCATAAAATGGTTCGTCGATCACCGCGCAGTCGGCGCGGTTCTCCCAGGCACGCATCATGGCCGTGGAAATATTCCGTGGCCCCGACCACATGGCAATGCGAAGGGTCACTCAGCGTTCCCTTGTTGGTGCCGATCGACCTCGTGGTTGAGCAGGTCCCGATACAGTCCTTGCAGCCGGTCCACCATGGGCCCGCGCCGGGCATCGCCGATCTCCCGACCATCGATGTCAAACACGGGGGTCAGGCCCGCAAAGGTGCCGGTGACAAACGCCTCCTCGGCACCGTAAGCCTGCATAACAGAAAAGTTTTTTTCGAACACCGGAATGCCATTGGCTTTACACAGGTTGACGACATTGCGTCGAGTAATACCATCAAGGCAGTAATCCCCACTCGAGGTCCACACCTCGCCGTCTCGGACAATAAAAAAGTGGGTTGAATTACAGGTCGCGACATGGCCATGGGGGTCCAGCATCAAAGCCTCGTCGTAACCCGCCTTAGCCGCCTGAATACAGCCAAAAATGCAGTTCAACTTTGAGTGACTGTTAATACGGGGGTCCTGCACATCGGCATAGCCTCGACGCACGTAGACCGTGTAGAGGCGAACACCTCGATCGTTGAGGGATGGGTCGGGGCTTTTGTATTCGGGGATAATGACAATGGTCGGTGGACTGATGGTCACCGCAGGATCCTGGTACGGCGTCGACTTTATTCCTCGACTGACCATAAGGCGAATATGAACATGATCCTTCATGCCGTTCGCATCAAGAGTGTCATATAGGCGCTCCGCTAACTCAGCCTTGTCGAGACCCATATCTAAATCAAGCGCTTTGGCGCCCTCCCAGAGACGCTTCAAGTGTTGGTCTAAAAACGGAATCACACCGTCGTGAACCCGCAGGCCTTCCCAGATGCCGTCACCGAGAATAAAACCACTGTCGAAGACCGATACCACCGCCTTTTCCCGGGGGAAAAGATCGCCGTTTATATTAATCTGTATATCAGTATTGCGGGGATCGACTGCAAAAGTGTGGGTGCTGTTGCTCATTATATTTGCCCTATTCCATACCCATGAGGTCAGGCCTTACCCTACCGTAAACCGTGTTAGAAGAGTAAAACCCTAAAACTGAAAATGGCTAAAAAGCCTCAACAGCAGCGTTCGCTTGCTTTGACCTCCATCCCCGATCATCATTGAGACTAACGACCCGCGGGCACTACCAACAATAGGAGAATACCGCCATGCAAGCAGCGACAGAGCAGCGCGCCAAATTTCACCACATGAAAGACGGTACGGTGGAAGATTGGGCCATCATTGGCGGTGAAGCCGCACAGCACGCAAAAGGCTTATGTGGACGACTTGTTGCGCACCTCAAGCTTCTCGAGGGCGATTGTGGCGGCTTTCCGATTGATCGATTGACCCACTGCTTACAGACCGCAACATTAGCTCACAAAGACGGAAAAGATGAGGAGTATGTCGTTTGCGCCTTACTTCACGATATTGGCGATACGCTGGGTCCCGCAAACCATGCCGAGATAGCAGCAACAATTCTTGAGCCTTTCGTTAGCGAAGATAACGCTTGGATGGTGCGGCATCATGCAGAGTTTCAGGGCTACTACTTCCTTCATCATCTGGGACTTGATCGCAACATGCGTGACCAGTACCGAGATCACCCCCTCTATGAATACACGCTAGAATTTATCGAAAAGTACGATGCACCAGCATTCAACCCCGAGACTGAAACGTTCCCACTCGCCTTTTTTGAGCCCATGATGGAACGGGTCTTCGCTACGCCCAAAAAATCGATGTACAAGAAAGAGAATCAAGACATGTATAGGGTCGCTGAGGCCTGAGTAAACTGAGTAGCGTGCGATGACCCGAGGCGGGTTTCATCACCAAAGGTTCGCGGCGCTATTGTTTTTAAGCGCTGCGATACTCGTGGGCTGGCTAGGATCTGGAAATGTCAGTGCCTCCAGCCCAGAAGCCACAAGCTCAAAGGCGCAACCTCCAATACCCATGCCCGTCAGTTTCCAAGATCTGCTGGCCTTACCTATCGGAGAAACACCGCCCCAAACCGTGATCTACGGACCGGCGCCACAGCAAACGTTACTGCACTTCCCGTCAGCACTTGAAACCCACGTAAACCTGCTTTTGGTTCATGGTGGCTGCTGGTCTAACGCTTATGACCGTCAGCACGCGATACCCATGGCCAGAGCGCTGGCAGGTGCAGGATATAACGTTTGGCTCGCTGAATATCGCCGGGTCGGAGACCCCGGGGGCGGCTGGCCAGGCTCGGTAGACGATATTGCTTCGGCTACCCAAAAGATTGCTGCTCTCAGTGAAGAACCGCCCTGGTTAGTTGGTCACTCAGCAGGGGGGCACCTTGCGCTTTTGACCGCAGCTGATCCTACGTTACCCATCAAAGGCGTTCTGGCTCTAGCGGCCATTACCAATTTAGCAACCTATGCGGGACAGGAGGGCTCTTGTCCGAGCATGGTTGCAGAGT
>ERZ1047472.1967-NODE-1967-length-15175-cov-5.993981_pt1 | contig 15175 bp, 10 predicted proteins | sample MGYA00383095_ERZ1047472 | MGnify/ENA primary metagenome ERZ1047472 (study PRJEB29581, sample SAMEA5548365) | metagenome | biome: marine; feature: coastal; material: water | depth 1 m | study: Short-term variability in the microbial, nano- and picoplankton... | reverse complement strand
ATGAATGAAAATTATTCACATCCAAGCATGCCAAAGAATAAGAATTGTGAAGAAGGAATTCTTAAAGGAATGTATAAAATTAAAGAGCTTAATAAATATAAAAAAACAAAAATTCAACTTTTAGGTTCAGGGACAATATTAAGAGAAATGATGGCTGCAGCAGAAATTCTTCAAAATGAATATCAGATAGATAGTGAAATTTGGAGTGTTACTAGCTTTAATGAATTGAGAAAAGACGGTATGGAAGTCGAGAGGTACAATCTTTTAAACCCAGATAAAGAAAGAAAAGTTTCGTTTGTCGAACAATGTTTAGGCAAAACAGAAGGACCAATAATGGCAGCCTCAGATTATATGAGAATGAATTCTGATCAAATCAGACCTTATACCAATAAAAGTTTTTATTCTTTAGGGACAGATGGATATGGAAGAAGTGATACTAGAAAAAATCTTAGAAAATTTTTTGAAGTTGATAAAGAGTATATAGTTGCATATGGACTTAGTGTATTAGCAAAAGAACAATTGATAGCTTCCAAATATGCTAAAGAAGCCATAAAGAAGTACAATATTGATGGCAGTAAACCAATGCCAACAAAGCTGTAAGATGTCAGATAAAGAGATTAAAGTACCAAATATTGGGGAATTTAAAGATGTTGAAGTAATTGAGGTATTAGTTTCAGATGGTCAGTTAGTTTCTAAAAACGATCCACTTATTACAATCGAGAGTGATAAGTCTAGTGTTGAAATACCAGCCTCTATTGATGGAAAAGTTAAATCTGTAAAAATAAAAATAGGAGATAGAATTTCTGAAGGTGATTTAATATTAACTTTAGAGAAGTCTGAGGAAAAGGAGAAAAACATAGAACAAGAAATTACTAAAGAAGTAGAGCCTGCTGCACCTCAAAATCAAGTAGAAAAAATTGCAAGAGTTAGTCAAACACAAAATATAATTAAAAAAGATAACTCTGAAACTTCATCAGCAAGTCCAAAAGTACGTAAATTTGCTAGAGAACTGGGAGTTAATATTAATGAAATAGTTGGTAGCGAAAGACAAGGAAGAATTGTTGAAGAAGATATAAAAAATTTTATTTCATCTAAAGTTAAAAAAGCTACAGATAAAATTGAAGTTCAACCTAAAAAAATTGTTAGTGAATTTTTACATTCTGATTTTGGTAAAATTGAGGTTAAGGATATGCCTAGGGTTAAAAAATTAGCCTCTACGTATCTGGTTAACTCTTGGACTACAATTCCTCACGTAACAAATCATGATGAAGCAGACATAACTGAAATGGAAGATTTTAGAACTTCACTTACTGATATGTATACTGGTGAAAGAAAAAAAATTACCCCTTTAGCTTTTATTGTTAAAGCTTTAGTTGCGTCCTTGAAAAAATTTCCTAGTTTTAACTCTTCAATAGATGATATTGAAAATGGAAAAATAACAATGAAAAATTATTTTCATGTTGGAATTGCAGTCGATACTCCTCATGGTTTAATGGTACCAAAAATTAGAAATGCTGATAACAAAAGCATTTCATATATAGGCAATGAATTAAAAACAGTAAGTGATCAATGTAAAAACTTAAAGATTGATAAAAAAGAATTTTTTGGAGGATCTATGACTATTACAAGTCTTGGTGGCATTGGAGGTTCTTTTTTTACACCAATAATAAATTATCCAGAGGTTGCTATACTAGGAGTAGGTAAAGCACAAAAAAAACAAATTTTTATTAATGGAAAATTTGAAACAAGAACAATGTTGCCACTTTCGTTATCATACGATCATAGAATAATTGATGGAGCTGAAGCAGCCAGATTTAATAATGATCTAAAAGAAAATTTAGGCAAGAATTTTGCTTATAAATTAGCTTTATAGATCTTAATGTCAAAAACATCATCATTACTTAGCGCATTACTTTGTACATTTATATGGGGAACAACTTTTATAGCTCAGGATACTGGAATGGACGACATTGGTCCTTTCACTTTTAATGCAGTTAGATTTTTTGTAGGTTTTTTAGCAGTAGCTCCTTTAGCTTTTATTTTTGAAAGAAAAAATATCTTAAAATCCGTACAAAGGAATACAAAAGAATTTACTAACTTAGCTTTTTTAATAGGCCTATCTTTATTTTTGGGTTCAGCACTTCAACAAGTGGCCTTACTTTATACAGACGTTGCTAATGCAGCATTTTTTACTATTTTTTATGTGCCAATGGTACCGTTTATAATCTTTTTTATGTATAAAAAGCCAATCCACTGGAGTATATGGCCATCGGTGCTTTTTTGTGTAATGGGAGGCTATTTGCTTACTAATTTTTATAGTGCAACAGTTAGAACTGGTGATGCGCTTATAATAATGGGTGCATTTTTCTGGAGCACACACATTATTTTTACTGGTAAAATTATAAAAAACTACAACCTTCCATTAACAATTGGTGCAATTCAAACTTTAATAGTTGCCTTTTTATCTTTAATTATAGGTTTAATTTTTGAAGATTTTATTTGGTCTGACATTCTTAAAGAAAAATTTCAAATTTTATATGCTGGAATTTTATCTGGAGGCCTTGCATTTGTTTTACAAATATATGCTCAAAAAAATATATCCCCTGCTCCCTCAGCAATAATTTTTTCTTTAGAAGGTGTTTTTGCAACAATCGCTGCTTGGATTTTATTAGATCAAATTTTAGATATAAATAATTTATTTGGATGTCTATTTATTTTATTTGGTGTTTTATTTTCACAATTAGTACCAATACTAAAAAAAAATTAATTATATATTATAATAAATAAAACTATTGAAATGATAATTCTATAAATCACAAAAATATTTAAAGAAAATTTATTTATATAGTCTAGGAAAAACTTAACAGTAAAATAAGAGAAAATAAAAGAAAGGGTAATTGATATTAATATAAGGTAATTAAACTCTAAACTTTGGCCAATAGCATTTTTTAATTGCAGTACACTTGCTCCTGCTATAGCTGGTATAGCTAATAAAAAAGAAATTTTACTTGAATCAAATCTATTAAATCTAAAAAGTCTTGCAGCCGTAATTGTAATTCCTGCTCTACTCACACCCGGTATTAAAGCAAGCATTTGGAACAACCCAATATATAATATAGTTTTAAAATTTAAATCAGATGACATTTCTTTATTAAATTTACATTTATCTGCTAAATATAAAATAATTCCAAAAACTAATGTTGTCCAAGCAATTATCTTTAAATTGTTTTCTAATAGATTGATCAAACCTGTAGAACTGATTATGTACCCGGCTATTACAATTGGTACAGAGCCAATAATTAATAAAGATAATAATTTTTGATTATTTCTAAGATCTAATAATTCTTTTCTAAAATAAAAAATTATTGCAAGTAAAGAGCCAAGATGAAGACTAACATCGATCATTAATGAGCTGGAATTAAATTTAAAAATTACCTCAACAATGTTTAAATGCGCTGATGAGCTGATTGGCAAAAATTCTGATATACCTTGAACTATTGATAAGATTATAATTTCAATAATATTTGAAAGCATTTAGAACTTCGTAACTTAAATAACCTGTAATTTAAACAATTCCATTTAAGCATATTAGATATGCATAAACTAAAAAAATGTGATTCAATTGCTTTTATACTATAATTAAGGTCATATATATTGACCTTGTTTTTCTTTTATTAAATAAAACCATAATATAATCTTATTTTATTAAAGATTAATTATGCCAGAAAAAATGCTAAAATTTATTAAAGTTGGTCAACAAACTCCACCTAAAAGAGAAGTTGGAAATAGAAAAGAGGATTTTAATGAAATTTACAAAGAATTTATCAACAATAAAGCAAGTGAACAATCTAGTAGATGCTCTCAATGTGGAGTTCCTTTTTGCCAGGTACATTGTCCGTTAAGTAATAACATTCCAGATTGGCTGAAATTAACTGCAGAGGGAAGATTAAAAGAGGCATATGAATTATCCCAAAGTACCAACAATATGCCAGAGGTATGTGGAAGAATTTGTCCACAAGATAGATTGTGCGAAGGAAATTGTGTAATTGAACAATCAGGACATGGAACCGTAACTATAGGCTCAGTTGAAAAATATATTACCGATAATGCATGGGAACAAGGATGGGTAAATCCAATTAAAGTTAAAAATGAAAAGAGTCAAAGTGTTGGAATTATAGGAGCTGGTCCAGCTGGTCTTGCTGCAGCAGAACAGTTACGTAAGTTAGGGTATCAGATCACAGTATATGATAGATATGATCGAGCTGGTGGTTTAATGATTTATGGGATCCCAAATTTTAAGCTAGAAAAGTTTGTTGTAGAAAGAAGAACCAAATTATTAGAAGAGGGTGGAATTAAATTTGTTCAAAATTTTGAGGTTGGAAAAGATGCTACATTAGAACAATTAAGAAAAAAACATGATGCTCTTATAATTGCTACTGGAGTTTATAAAGCTCGAGAAATAGATTTACCAGGAAAAGATTTAGGAAATATTTTTCCAGCTATGGAATTTTTAACAGCTTCAAATAAAAAAGGACTAGGAGACAAAGTAGAGCTGTTTGATAATGGAACTTTAAATGCTGAGGGAAAAAACGTTGTTGTAATTGGAGGTGGTGACACAGCAATGGATTGTGTCAGGACTTCAGTTAGGCAAAAAGCAAAATCAGTTAAATGCCTTTATAGGAGAGACAAAGCTAATATGCCTGGGTCTGCTAGAGAAGTAGCCAATGCAGAGGAAGAGGGAGTAGAGTTTGTATGGTTATCTAGCCCAAAAGAATTTATTGGAACAAATAAAGTTGAAGGTTTGATGGTAGATAAAATAAAACTTGGCGAACCCGATGACAGTGGTAGACGTAAACCAGAAATTCAGAACGATTCTCACTTTAATATTAATGCAGACATAGTAATTGAAGCTCTTGGCTTTGATCCAGAAAATTTACCGAAACTATTTGGTTCTGAAGATCTACAAGTAACTAAATGGGGAACATTAAAAACTAATTTTGATACAATGGAGACAAATTTGCCTGGTGTCTTTGCAGCAGGGGATATTATTAGAGGTGCATCTTTAGTTGTTTGGGCCATAAAAGATGGAAGAGACGTAGCAGCATCAATAAAGAATTTTTTAGAGATTAAAGAACTAGCCAAAGAAAAGGTTGCTTAATGAAAAATTATAAAAAAAACCTTAAAATTCTTCAAGATGGGCATGTGTATTCAAAAGAAATGGAACATGACGCTTGTGGAGTAGGGTTAATTGCCTCTACAGAAGGGAAAAAATCAAGGAAAGTAGTGGAATATGGAATTAATGCTTTAAAGGCGGTTTGGCATAGAGGTGCTGTTGATGCTGATGGAAAAACAGGTGATGGTGCTGGAATTCATTTAGAAATTCCTTCAGATTTTTTTGCTGAAAAGATAGAAATCACTGGTCATGACCATGATGGTTCAGAAATTTGTGTGGGTATGATCTTTTTACCTAGAAATAATTATGAGGCACAAGAAAATGCAAGAACTTTAGTAGAAAGTGAATTAACAAAAAGCAATTTTAGTATTTATGGTTGGAGGCAAGTTCCAGTAAATCCAAAAGTTTTAGGTGAAAAAGCAAATCTTACGAGACCAGAAATTACCCAAGTATTATTTAAACATAACAATAAAGATTTAACAGAAAAAGAATTAGAAAGAAAAATTTATGAATCTAGAAGAAAAATTGAGAAAGAAGCTATTAAGAACGCAATAGAAGGTTTTTATATTTGCTCACTAAGCTCTAAGTCAGTTATTTATAAAGGAATGTTTTTGGCAGAATCTATTGCAGATTTTTATTTAGATTTAAAAGATGACAGATTTATATCTAGATTTGCAATATTTCACCAAAGGTTTTCAACTAACACAGCACCTAGCTGGGATCTAGCACAACCTTTTAGAGCCTTAGCTCATAATGGAGAGATTAACACATATAAAGGAAACACAAACTGGATGAAAGTTCATGAACAAGAAATGAATAGTCCCTTATTTGATGATATGGAAAATTTAAAACCAGTTATACAGCCAGGATCTTCTGACTCAGCTGCACTGGATAGTGTTTTTGAACTTTTAAATATTTCTGGGCAATCAGCACCTCTTGCAAAATTAATGCTAATTCCTGATGCATGGTCTAAAAAAAGTCAAACATTACCAAAAGATCATCAACAACTATTTAATTTTTTAAACAGCACAATGGAGCCATGGGATGGACCAGCAGCTATAGCAGCTACTGATAACGAATGGGCCATTGTAGCTGCTGATAGAAATGGATTACGCCCAATGAGATACACTATTTCTAAAGATAAAATATTATGTGCAGGATCAGAAACAGGAATGGTCGAAATTGATGAGAAACAAATTCTTAAAAAGGGTAGATTGGGACCTGGAGAAATTCTTGGTGTCAGAATAGCTAAAGGCAAAGTATTTTCTAATGTTGAAATAAAAGATTATCTGGCAAAAGAGTTTAAACATTTTAACAATCAAATAATTGATTTAGAAAAAAAATTTCCAATAAAAAATGAAAAATCTACTTTTTCAGGCGATGAATTAAAAAAAAGACAACATACATTTGGTTATAGTTTAGAAGATTTAGAGCTTATTCTTCACCCAATGGCGGAGGATGCAAAAGAGGCCATTGGCTCTATGGGTGATGACACACCACTTGCAGTATTATCTGACCGTTATAGACCGCTCTACCATTTTTTTAGACAAAACTTTAGTCAAGTTACCAACCCCCCAATAGACTCCTTAAGAGAAAACAAGGTTATGAGTTTAAAAACTCGTTTTGGTAACCTTGGGAATATTTTAGATTTTACCAACTTAACAGAAGAAAATATATATGTCTTAGACAGCCCTATATTGTCTAATTCTCAATTAGAAAAATTTACTAATTTTTTTGGTAAAAAATCAATAGTTATTGATTGTACTTTTGATAAAAGTGAAAATCTTGAAACCTCTATTGAGAGGATTAGAAAAGAGTCTGAAATTGCAGTTAGACAGGGTCTTACCCAACTAATCTTGAGCGATAAAAATATTTCTGAAAACAGGCTACCAATCCCAATGTTATTAAGTGTAGGTGCAATAAACACACATCTTATTAATAAAAAATTAAGAGGCTATGCATCAATCAATGCTCAAACTGGAGAAGCGTTAGATACACATTCATTTGCCACACTTATAGGTGTCGGAGCTACAACAGTTAACCCTTATTTAGCACTGGATAGTTTATATCAGAGGTTTGAAAAAAAATTATTTGGAAATTTTGAATATGATGAATGCATAGAAAGATACATACAGTCAGTAAATTATGGACTTCTGAAGATAATGTCAAAAATGGGAATCTCAGTCATAAGTTCTTATAGAGGTGGATGTAATTTTGAAACAGTCGGTTTGAGTAGAACAGTTGCGTCAGAGTATTTCCCAGGAATTTTATCGAAAATTTCAGGCATAGGATTAAATGGTATAGAAAAAAAATTAAGAACTATTCACAAGGAAGCATTTGAAGATACAGATGCAGTTTTACCAATTGGGGGAATTTATAGATATAGAAAGAATGGTGAAACACATCAATACCAAGGTAAGCTTATTCACCTTTTACAAAGTGCAGTTGCATCAAACTCTTTTGAAGCTTATAAAAAATATACACAAGGCATTTATAATCTGCCACCTATACACCTTAGAGACTTGATTGGATTTAGAGATAGAAATTTAAACCCTTCTTTGGATATTTCAGAGATAGAGCCAATCGAAAATATTTTAAAAAGATTTGGAAGTGGAAGTATGTCTCATGGTGCATTATCGAAAGAAGCTCACGAAACTTTAGCTATAGGAATGAACAGAATCAAAGGAGCCTCATGTAGTGGTGAAGGAGGTGAAGATGAAAAAAGATTTGTTAAGATGGAAAATGGCGATAGTGCTAACTCTAGAGTTAAACAAATAGCCTCAGCAAGATTTGGAGTAACACTTAAATACCTAAATAACTGTAACGAAATCGAGATTAAAATTGCACAAGGCGCAAAACCTGGTGAGGGAGGCCAGCTACCAGGTTTTAAAGTTACGGAAGAAATTGCTAAATTAAGACATTCAACACCAGGTGTAACTTTAATATCACCACCACCTCATCATGATATTTATTCTATCGAGGATTTAGCTCAATTAATTTATGATTTAAAACAAGCAAATCCAAAAGCAAGAGTTGGAGTAAAATTAGTAGCATCATCTGGAATAGGTACAATTGCAGCTGGAGTAGCTAAAGCTAAAGCAGATATAATTTTAATCTCAGGTCATAATGGAGGAACAGGAGCAACACCACAAACTAGTGTTAAATATGTTGGAATACCATGGGAGATGGGCTTAACTGAAGCTAATCAAGTTTTAACTTTAAATAACTTAAGACATAAAGTTACCCTAAGAACAGATGGTGGAATTAAAACAGGAAGAGATGTTGTTATTGCAGCTATGATGGGTGCAGAAGAGTATGGAGTAGCAACTACAGCTTTAGTGGCCATGGGATGTATAATGGTTAGACAGTGTCATTCGAATACGTGCCCAGTTGGAGTTTGTACTCAAGATGAAAAATTAAGAGAAAAATTTTCTGGAACGCCAGAAAAAGTAGTTAACTTATTTAAATTTATTGCTGAGGAAGTAAGAGAAATTTTGGCACAGATAGGATTTAAATCTTTGAATGAAATAATTGGTAGAACTGATTTATTAAGACAGATAAGCAAAGCATCACCAAACTTAGATGATTTAGATCTAAATCCTTTATTTGTTCAAACTGATTCTGGTGAAAATACGAGATACTGTACGGTTCCAGAAATAAACTCTGTACCAGATACTTTAGATCAAGAAATATTACCTGAAATTAAAGAGCAAATTGGAAAAGTAAAAATTATTGAAAAAGAATATATTATTAAAAATACTCATAGGACAGTTGGTACAAGAATTTCCAATCATCTTTATGAGAAATATGGATCTAAACTAGAAGATGATTATTTATCTTTAAAGTTTAAAGGATCAGCAGGGCAATCATTTGGTGCATTTGGAATAAAGGGTTTAAAACTTATTTTAAAAGGTGATGCAAATGATTATGTTGGCAAAGGATTATCAGGAGCAACAGTAGTAGTTAAGCTTCCAGATGAAAGTAATTTAATCACACATGAAAACACCATAATTGGAAATACAGTTTTGTATGGAGCAACATCTGGAAAACTTTTTGCAGCAGGTCAAGCTGGAGAGAGGTATGCAGTAAGAAATTCAGGATCAATTTCGGTTATAGAAGGCTGCGATTCTAATGCTTGTGAATATATGACTGGTGGTACAGTTGTGGTTTTAGGTGATGTAGGAGACAATTTTGGAGCGGGTATGACAGGTGGAATGGCATTTATTTACGATATCACTAAGAAATTTGAAAAAAAAGTGAACCCAGAGACTGTAGTGTGGCAAATACCCGAAACAGATCATTGGATAGCTTACTTAAAAAATTTGGTACAAGAGCATTACTTGGAGACAAACTCAGATTTTTCTAAAAAGATTATAGAAAATTTTGATAGGGAAATTTCTAATTTCATTCAAGTTTGTCCAAAAGAAATGATTAATAAACTAGAAAACCCAATAAGTTTAAAATCTATTATAAAAGAAGTTAGTTAGAATGAGAAATATAAATATTTTTTGCTTTGGTTTTGGCCAAGTAGCAAAAAATTTTATAAAGAAGCTTAATACTGAACAATATAATATTAACTTGTCTGTAACTTCTAGGAGTAAATCTTCAAAAAAAATCTTCAATGAGATTAATTATAATAGCTATCTATTTAACAGTGATGAATTTGATCAAAATTTAGTTAAAAAGCTAAAAGAAGCTGATCATATTTTAATTTCTATACCACCAGAAAATCAAGAGGACTTAGTTATAAAAAATTTTTCAAAATTAATAGAAAATATAAAAGTAAAATGGATAACATACTTATCTGCCACTAGTATTTATGGTGATCACAAGGGAGAGTGGGTTAATGAAAATAGCAAAACAAACCCAATCTCAAATAATGGCATCGCCAGATTAAAAGCTGAAAATGCATGGATTTCCTTAGAAAAAAATAACAAAATACCAGTTCAAATCTTTAGATTGTCTGGAATTTATTCTAATGAAAAAAATATTTTAACGCGATTAAAAGCAGGGGAAGTAAAATTGATCAATAAAAAAAATCATTATTTTTCTAGAATTCATGTGGATGATATTTCAAATATATTATTTAAATCACTATCAAAATTTAAGTCAGGAGAAATATATAATTTATCTGACGATAAACCTTCTACATCTGAGGATGTTACTTTATTTGGAGCAAAGATTTTAAATATTAAAAATATTGAAAAAATTGAAATTGATCAAATTAAAAGTGAGATGCTTAAAAATTTTTATAATGAGTCTAAGAAAGTTAGTAACAAAAAAATGAAAAATTATTTTAATTATAATTTAAAATTTCCAAGTTATATTGAAGGACTAAACCATATTAGAAGTAATTTTATCTAGTTCTAAGAGTATTCTTTTTAAACCCCGTTTGTTTGATAAGCTATGATCACCATTTTTTATTATTACTAATTTTTTATTTGCTTTAGTAAATAATTTAAGAACTTTTCTAGAATAACTTGTTGGCACAACTTCATCTTTACTACCATGTATCATGGTTATATTAATATTAGATTTAATTTGTTTACCTAAGACTTTATTTTTTCTGCCATCTTTTATTAATTGATAGGTGATTGGGTATTCATAATTGCCATGCTTTAAATTATAAATTCCTTTCTTTATGGTTTCATCCTTCATTTTTTTGGTAAACTTTTTCCACATAAGGTTTTGTAAAAACTCAGGGGCTGAACCAATTCCTAAGAAACCTTTTATTTGATCTTTAAAATATTTGAATTGATTTAAGGAGAGCCATGCACCCATACTTGAACCAACTAAGATAAAGTTATTTTTCTTAACTATTTTTTTTATTACTATTTTAACTTCTTTAGACCACTGAGTAATATTTCCCTTAATAAATTTTCCTGAGGATTTTCCATGACCAGAATATTCAAGAGCAAGAAAACCAAGCTTATTTTTTTTAGCAAATTTTAATATTGCCTGAGGTTTTTCACCTTCAATGTTTGACATAAAACCATGTAAAAAAACAATATAGAGATTATCTTTATATTCGTTACTTAAGTATCTTATTTGCTTGTTATTAAGGAGCTTGATGTATTTAAATTTATTCATATGAGTTTATTAGAATTAATTCTTACTATATAGTTCTATCAAATGTCTTCAGAATTAAAAGTATTGCAAGTAATTCCCAAGCTTGGATATGGAGGTGCTGAAACAGGCTGTTATGATCTTGCACACTATCTTCCAGAAAATAATTGCAGTTCATTTATAGTGACTAGTGGTGGAGAGTTATTAAGATTTATTGATAGAAAAAAAGTAAAATTAATAAAACTTCCTGTTCATAGTAAAAATCCATTTTTAATTTTTTTCAATTCAATAGCTTTGATTTTTATTATTTTAGTAAATAATATATCTATTGTTCATGCTAGAAGTCGTGCTCCAGCTTGGTCTTGCTTGTTTGCTACAAAAATAACAAGAAGAAAGTTTGTTACAACTTTTCATGGGACTTATAATTTCAAAAACCCATTTAAAAAATTTTACAATTCAGTAATGGTTAGATCAGATTTAATAATAGCTGGATCAAATTTTATTTTTTCACATATTAGTCAAAATTATCCAAAATATTTAGATTCAAAAAAAAAATTTTTAGTAATCTTTCGTGGTATTAACGTTGATTATTTTGATTCATCAACAACCTTAGACAGTGAAGAAAATAGGCTTATTTCAGATTGGAAAATTGATAAAAATAAAAAAACGATCTTAATGCCAGGTCGTTTAACTGCCTGGAAAGGACAAGAGACATTTATTGAAGCATTAAATCTTGTTAATAAAGAACTAGGATATGAATCTTTTAATGCTGTTATTTTAGGTAGTGATCAAGGAAGAGATATTTATACAAAAAAAATTAAAAGATTGGCTGAGCAATATAGGTTAATAAATCAGTTAAAATTTGTAGAACATTGTAAAAATATGCCACTAGCCTATAAAATATCAGATATTGTTGTTTCAGCCTCAGTAGAACCTGAAGCTTTTGGAAGGGTAGCAGTTGAAGCTCAATCAATGAAAAAACCAATAATAGCAAGTGATATTGGTGGATCTAATGAAACTATAATTGATAATGAGACGGGTTTTTTATTTCAGTCAGGTAGTGCAGAAGCTTTAAGTAAAAAAATTGTAGAAGCCATTCAATTAGATGAATCTAGATTGAAATCTATTGGTATAGAGGGTAGAAAAAATATAATTAAAAAATTTAATGTTGAAAAAATGTGTTTTTCTACATATTCAGAATACAAAAAACTATTGAATTAAATGCCATTAATAACTTTGCCAGACGGAAACACTATTAAATTTCCAAATAAAGTAACAGGACTTGAGGTTGCTGAAAAGATTAGTAAATCTTTATCAAAGCAAGCAACTATTATTAGTGTTAATGAAGAGCTTAAAGATTTAAGTTTCGTTATAGATGAAGATTGTTCAGTTAAAATTTTTACATCAAAGGATAAAGAAGGCTTAGAAACCATTCGTCATGATACTGCCCATATAACTGCAATGGCAGTACAAGAACTTTTTCCAGGAACACAAGTAACTATTGGTCCGATTATAGAAAATGGATTTTATTATGATTTTTCAAGAAAAGAACCGTTTACAGAAGATGATTTAAATAAAATTGAAAATAAAATGAAAGAAATTGTGGATAGAGATGTTCCAACTACAAGAGAAGTTTGGAAAAGAGACGAGGCCATATCTCATTTTAAAGATAAAGGAGAAATTTATAAAGCTGAAATTATTGAAAGTATTCCTCAGGGCGAGGATGTTTCCATATATTTTCATGGAGAGTGGCATGATTTATGCAGAGGCCCTCACCTGTCTTCAACAGGAAAAATTGGTAAATACTTTAAGTTAACAAAGGTATCAGGAGCTTATTGGAGAGGTGACTCAAATAATGAAATGTTGCAAAGAATTTATGGAACAAGTTGGGCATCACAAAAAAATTTAGATGAATACTTAAAAAGAATAGAAGAAGCAGAAAAAAGAGACCACAGAAAACTTGGAAAAGAAATGGATTTATTTCATTTTAGAGAAGAAAGTCCAGGATCAGTATTCTGGCATGAAAAAGGTTGGAAGTTATTTCAAAAATTAGTTGCATACATGAGAACTAGACAAGAAAAAGCTGGCTATAAAGAAGTAAATACTCCTGAAATTTTAGATAGATCTTTATGGGAAAAATCTGGTCATTGGGAAAAATATGGAGAGCACATGTATACCTCACAAACACCTGATGAAAAAATATTCGCAATAAAACCAATGAATTGTCCAGGTCATATTCAAGTTTTTAATCAAGGCTTAAAAAGTTACCGAGATCTTCCTTTAAGAATTTCAGAATTTGGAAAAGTACACAGGTATGAGCCTTCAGGTGCCTTACATGGATTATTAAGAGTTAGAGCCTTTACTCAAGATGATGCTCATATTTTTTGTACAGAAGATCAAATTACATCAGAGTGTTTGATTGTTACAAATCTGATTTTAGATATTTATAAAGACCTTGGATTTGAAGATGTAATATTAAAATATTCAGATAGACCAGATTTAAGAGTGGGTGATGATAATGTTTGGGATAAAGCTGAAAAAGCTTTATTAGATGCAGTTAAAGCTTCAAAGCTTGAATACACAATTAATAAAGGAGAAGGAGCATTCTATGGACCAAAAATTGAGTTTGTTTTGAGAGATGCTATTGGTAGAGATTGGCAATGTGGAACTTTACAAGTAGATCTTAATTTACCAGAAAGATTAGATGCTTCTTTTGTTGATAAAGACGGAACTAAAAAAGTTCCCGTAATGCTTCATAGAGCACTATTTGGTTCTTTAGAAAGGTTTATAGGAATTCTTATAGAAAACTATGCAGGTAAATTTCCATTTTGGATAGCGCCTTTGCAAGCTGTTGTAATTCCAATTTCAGAAGAATTTGACTCTTATGCAAAAGAAGTAAATGAAAAAATTAATAATGCAGGTATTAGCTCTGAAGTAGATTTGAAAAATCATAATTTGAATTATAAAATTAGAGAACATTCACTATCAAAAATACCACTTTTATTAATTTGTGGTAAAAAAGAAGTTGACAGTAACTCAGTAACGATTAGAAGATTAGATACTAACAAACAAGAAAATATGGAATTAAAATTATTCTTAGAAACTTTCTCAGCTTTAAATAAAGCATCCTCAAACTAAGTGGCAGATTTTAAACAAAATTACTTTCAAAGAAGAACAAAAGATAAAGGTCCAAGATCTAACAATAGAATTTCTTCACCTGAGGTTCAAGTTATAGGGAGTGATGGTGAGAATATAGGAATCATAAATACAAATGAAGCTATATCAATGGCTAAAGAGCAAGGGTTGGATTTAATCGAAATAGCTCCAAACGCAAAACCACCTGTATGTAAAATTATTGATATGGGTAAATTTAAATATGATGCTCAAAAAAAAGCAAATGTTGCTAAAAAGAAACAAAAAATTGTTTTATTAAAAGAAATTAAAATGAGACCAGTTACAGAAACTCATGATTATGATTTTAAGGTTAAAAATGCTAAAAAATTTATTGGAAAAGGTGACAAGGTAAAATTTACAATACGATTTAAGGGTAGAGAACTACAACACTCACACCTAGGTAGAGAATTAATGGATAAAATAAAAGCTGATATGCAAGACGTTGGCAAAGTCGAACTGCACCCAAAGTTTGATGGGAAGCAAATGATCATGGTTATTCAGCCTTTATAAGGCTTAATAGAGGTTGTAAATCTATTCCAATATTTGTATAAGTCCGCAGAATTATGCCAAAATTAAAAACTAAAAGTTCAGCAAAAAAAAGATTTAAGGTTTCAGCTACAGGCAAAGTTATGATGGCTCAAGCTGGAAAGAGACACGGCATGATAAAAAGAACAAATTCACAAATTAGAAAATTAAGAGGCACGACTACTATGTCAAAACAAGATGGCAAAATAGTTAAATCATACATGCCTTACAGTTTAA
>ERZ1047472.1955-NODE-1955-length-15237-cov-5.328152_pt1 | contig 15237 bp, 15 predicted proteins | sample MGYA00383095_ERZ1047472 | MGnify/ENA primary metagenome ERZ1047472 (study PRJEB29581, sample SAMEA5548365) | metagenome | biome: marine; feature: coastal; material: water | depth 1 m | study: Short-term variability in the microbial, nano- and picoplankton... | reverse complement strand
ACAGGCTATCCCAAGGGCGTGAAGCGACCGCTTCCCGAACAGGCCTACGGTGAGGAAGAGGGCGTTGATCTGCTGAAGGTGCTCTACGGCGCAAGCGCAGATTCCATCTATCTGTCACCTGCACCCCTGTACCACGCCGCGCCACTGGCCTTCACCATGAACTGCATCCGCACGGGTATACCTGTAGTCGTGATGGAGCACTTTGAGGCCGAATTCGCCCTGGAGTGCATTGAGCGTTACAAGATCACCCACAGCCAGTGGGTGCCCACCATGTTTGTGCGCATGCTCAAGCTGCCAGAGGACGTGAGGCTCAAATACGACGTCAGTTCCCTGCGCTGCGCGATTCATGCTGCGGCACCATGCCCTGTGCCCATCAAGGAACAAATGATTGATTGGTGGGGGCCGGTAATCTACGAATACTACGCAGGCACCGAGGGTAATGGCTTTGTGCAGTTGAATTCAGAAGAGTGGCTGGCCCACAAGGGTTCTGTGGGGAAGCCCTTAACCTGCGAACTGCACATTTGCGACGAGCATGGAGAAGAAGTGCCAGTGGGAGAATCCGGCACCATCTACATGGACGGCGGCGGCACCTTTGAGTACTACAAGGATGAGGGCAAAACCAACGATTCTCGCCACCCCAAGGGCTGGTCAACCCTGGGTGATGTCGGGTACTTGGACGAAGATGGCTACCTTTACCTGACCGACCGCAAACATTTCATGATCATATCTGGTGGGGTGAATATCTATCCTCAAGAAGCCGAAAACGCACTGATTACTCATGACGCTGTGGTAGACGTAGCCGTGTTTGGGGTGCCCAACCCAGACTTTGGTGAAGAAGTGAAGGGTGTTGTGCAGTTGAAAGATTCAGCCATGGGCACGCCAGAAATGGAAGTGGAGCTGCTGGACTACTGCCGCAGTCAGCTGAGCAGTATCAAGTGTCCGCGCAGTATTGATTTTCGCGATGAGCTGCCGCGACATCCGACGGGTAAGCTCTACAAGCGGCTGCTCAAAGACGAATACTGGGCTAACCAATAGGCGCGGATAGTCGTGGGGCAAGGGGGCATACTGGCCCCTTTGGTCATTGAGACTGAGTCTTCAGCACATTGGCTGGCGAAAACTGATCGGTTAACGGCCGAGCGGACGTGTTCCAATCCGGTTTCTGACGGTCAAGAGCCGCCAGCCGTTTGGCGTATTGCTTGATCGGAACGTCGAAGGGTTTTACCGCCAGTTCGAGCGTTTTAGCCCGCTCGCTCAGAGTCTGCTCCGACAGTGGTGTGCGCTGGTCCGGGGTGCGTTTCCCCTGAGGCACCAAGATCACACGATTGCCAGTGGAGGCCTGGCGAAAGTTCAAAAACTGCCCAAAAACCGCTGCGTAAGTTGCAGACTCGTAGTCATAGAGTCTGCTGCCAGCAAAGGTGTTGGCTACCAGAACACCATCGTCAGATAAGAGCGCGCGCATTTCGCCTAAGAACTCCACTGTCATCAGGTGCTCGGGAATGTACTCGCCGTTAAAGGCATCGAGAATGATCAGGTCGTACTCAAGCCCTCGCAGCGCAGCACGTTTGCCGAACACGCGAGCATCCTGCGTGATGGCGATGTTTTTTTCGTCTTCAACAAAGCCAAAATAATCCTTCGCGACCCGCACGACTGCTTCGTCAATTTCCACGGTCTCGATCACTGCGCTTGGAATCAGATCTCGAAGGGCCATGGGCAATGTGCCTCCACCCAACCCAATAATTAAAACCCGCTGGGGATTAGGGTTTAGCAGCAGGCTGGCTAGGGACATTTTGGTGTAAGAGAACACCATTTTTTTTGGGTTATTAAGATTGATGCAAGTCTGAGTACTGTCGTCACGTTTCTGAGTGAACTTGAGACAGCGGGTGCTGAAGGTATCTTCAACGATGATGCGCGTATAAACGGATCGCTCTTGGTGTATGACCTTAGCGTGGGTTGAAACCGAAAATCCAAGCACGGCGACAATCGATGCAAAACAAAGAGACTTTAGTAGCTTACTGAGTGCCACGATCGCTCCTCTCTATGGTCGGTAACCTGCTCATCTTATTCTTTTTTCCCTCAGTCTTTTACCGAGCATGACATGACTCGATTGTCCAAGCGAACAACCCTTCTTCGGTTCTAGATTAAAGGGCCTGACGGTGACAATTCACTTGGCTGCAATTGACGGAGGTGATCGAGACGTAGTGACTGCGTATCTATCCGTTTTTTTAAAAAGAAATCTGATTAAAGGCTCGGTTCTGAGAAGCGGCTCACAGTCTCAAAGAGGTCGTTTTCGGCAATGATATCCATACTAACTTGGTGGTTTTGGCGCCCCTTCAGGTTGCGAAATTGTGCTCGGGCATAAAGCATTTTTGCTTGGCCCATAAAAAGATGCGTTAAAACACCAAGTTCAAGCAAATCAAAGGAAAAAACTATGAGTAAGATTTATGCAATCGCGATGCTGGCCTGTGCTTCATTTTTGGCGGGTTGTGAAGCCGAAATGGGCGGTGCGGATTGGTGTGCAGCGATGGATGAAAAACCGAAGGCCGACTGGACCGCGAATGAGGCAATGAAGTACGGAGAGGACTGCATTGTCCTGCCAGGCCAATAATTCTTTAACACTCGTTAGGATGGTCTGACTGTGCTGCGCGAGGCATTCGTTGCGCGGTCAGGCGCGATTCTCCTAGCCCAGCATCTACCGTCATTCCAGATTCATTTCTGGAGTGACGATTGCTGCAGTGATGGCAGGTTGGATCGATCAAAGCTCTTGGTATCAGTTTTAAGGCAATCTGCGGGGCTTACACGCAAAGGGGCTTACATGCAAAGGGGCTTATATGCAAAGACAGTTGCTGATTCTTCTTGCGTGGGTGCTTTCGTCATTTGCATTTGCGGAACCGGAACTGAAGGGCACACCTAATGATCTCAGGGGCTTTCTTTACCCGGAGCAGGATATTGTTTCGATTTTTGGCGATGCGCAAGAGACGGCCTACGCTGATGTCGCGATTCTGAGCTTGGTGGTCACCACAGAAAATAAACTATTATTCCAATCTCTTTCGAAAAACGCTGAGATTCGGAAAGTCATAAAGGATTCCTTGATTAGATCTGGGGTAACGGCGGACAAGATTAAAAGTTCCGAGTTCTCCTCGTCGCCGGAGTACGGGTGGTTTTCCAGAGAGCCGACAAGCCATATAGTGGTCAATCGTATGGCTATTGAGATAACTCAAGAGTCTCAGATGATGGATGCCGCGGTGTTTGCGGATAGGTATGACGAGGTAGCACTGGCGGATACGGCTTTCAAACACTCGAAAAAAGAGGCCTTCAACGCAACGGTGCGAGAAAAAGCTCTCGCCAGCGTGATCAAGCAGCAAAAGCATTACGAGGAAACTCTGGGACTAAAGCTCAGCCCAATTGGCATTCGCGAGGCGAGTCTGCATCAGCAACCTACTCGTGGTGCCCGGATGATGGAGGAGGTTGTTGTGACCGCAGATCTCCACGATTCTGGGGGAGGGTCTTCTGCTAAGTCGCGACGTGATTATCCCCGGGAACAGTCCTTTGATGAGGTGGAATATCGAGCTGGTGTGTGGGTAGATTTTAAGATCGAACCGAAGGAATCAGCAAAGTAGGAGGGCTAACGTCTTCCGACAAACGCAGCCACGCCAGCCACGCCAAGCAAAACCAAGGTCAACAACGTCAACACCGTGTTCACTTCAAACCATAGAATGAAGTAGAACGAGGTCATGAGCGTGCCGATGGCGCTTCCTAGTGTCGACACAAAGTACAATGTCCCTGCTACCTTGCCGCTTTCTTCAACCTTGGTCACCAGCAGTCTGACGGAATAGGGCGAGATCATGCCTAGAATCACTGTGGGCAGGAAAAACAAAAAAGTGGAGGCAACCAAGGATCCGTATCTTGGGTCTTCAATGTGCAGGAAGATGAATTCCATCACCGGTTCGGCAAACAGGATCAGTGGATACAGCAGGATGGCGCCCAACCCGAAGATGCTGGCGAACCGTGTAAGCGATGGGTTGTTCACGGATAGTTTGCCGCCCAGTAGATAACCAAGTGACAGTGACAGCATGAATACCGTGATGATACTGCCCCAAACGTAGACGCCGCTGCCAAAGTGCGGGGCTAGAATTTTACCGCCCAATAGTTCCACAGACATGATGACGAAGCCGCCGGTAAAGGCCAGTAGGTGTATAAGTGGAACCATTGTTTGGGGTAATCGATGTCTCGGGAGGGTTTTAGGTGGCAAGGCCTTGGGTGATGACACTAGCGCCTGTTGAAACAGGCGCTAGTGTCATCTGTTCTACCTTTTTGGCCAAAACGCGCTTAGTTCTAGCGCTTTTTCGGCACGACTTCTTCGGTGGGTGCGCCGCTGTCTTTCCAGCCGCGATAGCCATCACCAATATGGCAAACATGCTCTAAGCCCATGTCTTGCACTGCCTTAGTGGCTAGGGCTGAACGCCAACCACTTTGGCAGTAAAAGACCAGTTTTTTGCCCGAGGCGAATACATCTTTGTGATAGGGCGACGACGGATCTACCCAAAACTCCAGCATACCTCTGGGGGCATGAAAGGCATTTGGGACTTTGCCTTCTCGCTCCAGTTCGCGTGGGTCTCGAAGATCCACAAAAACCGTGTTGTCGTCTTCTAACAAGCCTTCGGCGGCTTCTAGGTCTAAGGTTTCAATTTCCGCTAAGGCGCGGTCGATCAAATCTCGGTGGGTGACTTTCAACATCGTACTTCTCTCCCGGTTTGGTTTGCGTTACTTGCCCTGCCAGTTTGGTGCACGCTTTTCGGCAAAAGCCTTGGGGCCTTCAATAAAGTCTTCGCTGCCCACCATGGTTTTGACGCTGTCGTACTTGCCTTCCATCGCATCTTGCAGCGAGGCGCTGTCTAAGCTCTTGTAAACCACGTCTTTGCTTGCCCGAATGGACAGCGGGGCGCAGGCGCAAATCTGCTTGGCCCAATCCAAGGCTGCTTCCATTAGCTGGTCATGGGGTACCACGTCGTTCACAAAGCCCAACTCTTTGCCCTCTTCCGGGCTGACATGGCGACCGGTCAGAATCATACCCAGAGCACGCTTGGGGCCAATCTGGCGTGGTAGTCGGTTCAGGCCTCCGGCTAAGGCAGCAAGGCCCACCTTGGGTTCTGGTAGGGCGAACTTGGCGTTCTCAGACGCAATAATCAGGTCGCAGGCTAGGGCGATTTCAAATCCGCCACCCATGGCTACGCCGTTTACCGCGGCAATAACGGGCTTGGTCATATCGAAGCGTGAGGTCAGTCCTCCGAAGCCTCGGGGTGTGGGCACACGCTCGCCACCCTCGGCCTGATAGCGCAAGTCGTTACCAGCGCTGAAACCTCGGCCTTCGCCGGTGATAATGGCTACCCACATGTCGTCATCCGCGGCAAAGTCATCGAATACTTGGCCAAGCTCTGCGTTAGCTAACGGGTGCAGGGCATTCAACCGGTCAGGTCGGTTAATGCGTACAGTCATGATGTGGTCGGCTTTCTCGACGATGGAATAGTCACCCATTAGCGTTCTCCTCAAATTCGCTGGTGTAAATTCTTATGGCTTGTCATGTCCAAAGACTGCCCAAGAGCTCGTGACTTTAACTGAAGGGCTTGCGGTGTGCACAGTTGTTGAAATCGATAAGTTCTGCGGGCTCGCCCTCGGCATTCAGTCGCAATTGGGTCAGGCTGCAGTTCTCAAAATGGTAGCGGCCCCACTCGGTTGGATTGTTGTGAATGAGTTCCCCTAGGGCAATTGCCATGGCAGCCCCGTGGCTGACAACCAGAACCGTTTCGTCCTTGCTGTGAGCAGCACTGATATCTTCTAAGCTGCGGCGCATGCGCTGGGCGACTGTCGAGAGTGCCTCGCCCTTGGGTGGTGCCCAGTCGGTGTCTTGGTTCAAACGCTCGATTAAGTTGTGTTCCCTGTTTAGGTCCACAAAGCGCATATCTTCCCAGTCGCCGATGGACATCTCCGCCAAGCCATCTACGACTTCGTGGTGTGGGTGTGATGTGGGTGCTGCCAATGCACCGGTGTGTCGGCAGCGACCCAGTGGGCTGGTATAGACCGCGGCCAGTTGCTCGCTGCGCTCCAGATGACGTCCCGTGAGGTATGCCTGCCACTTTCCTCGTACCGTGAGTGGCGTGTCTGTAGAACCATGCCAGCGCCCAAGTTTGTTGGCTGCAATTTGTCCGTGCCGGAGTAAAAGTAATCGTGGTGCCATGTGTGATGCGTCCTGTTACAGCAAGAAAAAGCAGGTTTATGCGACGAAGCGTTTGGCGACCAAGCAGCCGACAAGATCTCCTTCGACGTTGACGGCCGTGCGAAAGGTGTCCAGCGGCCGTTCAATAAGCAGCAGTAGACCAATGGCCTCGAGCGGAATGCCAACTGCCAGTAACACCATTTGCATGCCGGCCATGGAGCCCGAGGGAATGCCTGGCGCACCCACAGAAGACAGCATGGCCACAAGAAATATCGCGACGATGCCCGTGGTGCCTAATTCAATACCAAACATATATGCCAAAAACACCGCGGCGATACCTTCAAACAGCGCGGTACCGTCCATGTTTGCAGTAGCGCCCAAGGGCAGAACAAAGGCACTCTGAGCGGGATCTACTCCCAGCTTGGTCCGGGCCGTGGTCATCGATAAGGGGAGTGTGGCCGCGCTGGATGAGGTGAATAGCGCAGTCAGCATTGGTTGGCTAACGGCGCGCAGAAACTGCATTGGGTTTAAGCCTGATACCAGCCAGGCAATCCCCGGTAGCACAATAAGGCCGTGAAACAGGGTGGCGCCAAATACCACCCCAGCAAGCTGGCCCAGTGCAGCCAGTGTTGAAAAATCGATTTTCTGGGCCAGTTGAAAGGTGATGGCAAACAGGCCGATGGGCAGCGTGGTTAGCACCCATCCCGCTAAGCGGTAAGTGACTTGGGCCAGTTCGTCAAAAATTTTTGGCAGTTTGGAGTCCTCGGGAAGCGCCACAGCGGCTGCAAGCCCAATAAAAATGGCGCCGACCAAAATGCCAAGTACGTTCATTTCGCTGAGGGAATTGAACGGGTTGACCAGCATTCGCTGGAGCAGGTTGTTGAGTAAGGCAAAGGTAGAACCATCGCCGGGATCAATCAATCTGGCCGATTGGGCTGTCACATCACCCAGCACGCTGGGGTCCTCAATCAGCGGTGGAAACGCAGTCCAAGGTTGATAGAACAGCACGACAAGTAGCCCAATGACCACCGCGATGCCCGTAGTGGTGAGGTAGTAGCTCACGGTTACTGAACCCAGCCGGCCCATTTGGCGCGAGGCTCGTAGCTGCATGACGCCGGCAATCAGCGAGAAAAAAATCAATGGTGCAATCACCATTTTAAGTGCTGCAAAAAAAGCCGTGCGCAGTAACTGTGTCAGTTGATCTAGCCATAGGGCGTCGGGGAAGGTGACCGCGGCCAGCCAACCTAAAATCGCTGACACAATAATCAGTGGTGCAAACCAACGTGAGTTCATATTTGGTTCCATATGCCAGTGGGTTTTTGTTTTGGATTACGGGTTCCCCGAGCCGTGGAATGGTGCCTTGGACGGGCCCAATTAGCAAAACGTCGGTGCCCGGCATCTATGCAAAGAAAGATCGCAGGTCTAGGTTCGGCGTCTCGCCCAGCCCTGTGCCGGGGGTTACACTGGGCTATGAGTATTAGTTTCCTTTGGCCGGCGATGGTGATGCGTTTTACAAAGACGGCAACGATAATGGTGTTCGCCCTTGGCCTTTTCGCCTGCGGCGCGCCGGAGGGTCAGAATGCTGCCTCCACAAATGCGGCCTCTCAATATCGAATGATCGAAGGCTCCACCATGGGTACCTACTACCGGATCCAATACCGTGCCAGTTCAAGCTGTGAGGTGGTTAAGCGCGACGTTGATACCTTGCTTGAAGGATTTAATTTAAGCCTTTCAACCTACATCCCGCAGTCGGAGATCAGCAAGCTAAACCGTGCAACAGCCGGACAGTGGATTGATCTTACGCCGCGGATGAATCTGGTGATGCAGGCTGCTTTCGAGGTGTGGCGCGAAAGCCAAGGCGCCTTCGACGTCACCATCGGTCCCTTGGTGAATCTGTGGGGCTTTGGCCCGGCCGAGGTCGCGGCGCTGCCAACCATCGAAGCTCAACGACTCGCTGCCCGCTGGGTGGGCATGAATCAACTCCAGCTGGATCACGTGAATTCAAAGGCTCTAAAGAATGCTGACGAGGTCTATGTGGATATGTCTGCGCTGGCGAAAGGCTTGGGCGTGGATGAGGTTGCTGACAGCTTAGCCGCGCGTTCATGTACCGATTATCTGGTGGACATTGGCGGCGAGATGCGTCTGGCAGGACGAAATGCCAAGGGCTTGCCTTGGCGCATTGGTGTGGAGCGCCCAGTGCCGGGAGGGTCTGTATCGGGAAGACAAAGCTTCATCCAGAAGGTGCTAGAAGTAACAGATCGAGCAGTTGCTACCTCTGGCGATTACCGGAATTTCCGTCAGGTTGATGGTGTGCGCGTCGATCATGTGATTGATCCTCGCAGCGGTTTGCCGGCGGATAATCAGGTGGCTTCGGTTACCGTGATTCACCCTCAGGCAATGTTTGCTGACGCCTACGCGACGTCGATTATGGTGCTGGGGGTAGATCAAGGTCTGGACCTGGCCCGTCGTTTAGAACTACCTGTACTGATTATTGAGAAAAGCGCTGATGGGCGGTTTGTTGAGCGTTATACTGCGCCGATGGAAGCCTTTCTGCCGACGTTTACGGAGTAACCTATGGAAACGATCATCGTTGCTTTTTTTGTCATGCTTGCCCTTACGGCAGCCATGGCCGTTGGCGTCATGTTCGGACGTCAGCCTATCGCTGGCAGCTGCGGCGGCATGAAAGCCTTGGGCATGGAAATGGAATGCGAGGTCTGCGGTGGCAATCCAGAAAACTGCGAAAAGTCGCCCTTTGCACCGGATGCCGCCAGTCAGTTTTCCAGCAGCGCCAAGGACTCCGCCGGACAAGGACTGGGTGCCAACGAGCTGTCCCGTCGTGTTGGTCAGTAGTCTCTGGCCTACCTCCTCGCTCCCCACGGCACCAAAATCTGAAGCCAGCCCCGGGCTAGGCTGATCCCGCCAGTGGCCATATCTAATCTCACAATGTTCGTCGCGCTGCGCTATGCCTTCGGCAAGGGCGGCGTGAGTGGCCGCGGTGATCTGTCCTATGTGTCCACGTTGGCTCTAGCGGGATTAGTAATCAGTATTGCTGTATTGGTGTTTGTGACGTCGATTGTGAACGGTTTTGAGCGGGAGTTGCGCGAGCGTTTGCTCAATGTGCTGCCGCATATCAGCGCGATTTCCTCACAAGGTGTGGCGGTGGATTCATTGCCAGCCAGCGGCGGCCCAGCGGGTGATGCAGGTCTGTTGGGACTGGCGCCAGTGATTACCAGTAGCGGCTTGGTGGCAGCCAACGGCCAAGTTCGCGCCGCGCAAATAACGGGCATAGATCAGACTTACTCCGACGTGAGCACCTTGGGTGAGTTTGTTAGCCAAGGTGCTTGGCCCGATGTTCAGCAAGTGCCTTTCGGTCTGGCGATTGGCGCACGCTTGGCCAATCAAATAGGTGTTGGCGTTGGCGATTCCCTTGTGCTGTTGCTGCCGGATCAACGCATCAGTCTTGCCGGTGCTGTACCCCGACAAAAACGATTTCAAGTGGTCAGTGTTTTTGCCAGTCAATCTCAGCTGGATGCCAGTGGTGTTTTCATCTCCTTGGCTGATGCCCAGCGCCTGCTCCGCAGGCCGGGCAAGGCCCACGGCGTACAGGGGCGGCTAGGGGATTTGTTTGATCCCTTTGAAGCACGAACCTTTTTGCGCATCCAATGGCCAGCTTCTGGGGTGCGTGTTCAGTCCTGGATGACGGAGTTTGGCACGCTCTATCAGGCGATATCTGTGCAAAAAGCCACACTGTTTTTGCTGTTTTCCCTACTGATTGCCGTGGCGGCATTTAACCTAGTTTCCGGGCTGATTATGATTGTGGAACAGCGTCGCGGCGATATCGCCATCCTGCGCAGTATGGGAGCCAGCCGCGGACGAGTGCTGGCTTTGTTTAGCTCAATGGGCGTGTTGCTTGGACTGGCCGGAACCGCCGTGGGAATGTGCGTAGGAATCGGTCTGGGCTACCTGATTCCGTATGTTGTGAACGCACTCTCTCATACCCTTGGTTACGACCTGATGTCCCAATACTTTATTTCTTATTTGCCGGTACAAATTCTGTTCCCTGATCTGGTGGCCATTGGCGCAATCGCCGTCGTCGCCACGTTTTTAGCTAGCCTGTATCCGGCTTGGCGCGCCACCGCACTGCTGCCGAGCGAGGTCCTTGCCAATGAATGATCGTGTCCCCTTATTAACCTCTAAGAATGTAGTCAAGCGATATCAGATGGCTGACACGGCCATCGATGTTCTCAAAGGCGTGGACCTAGAGCTTATGGCCGGTGAGCGGGTCGCTATCGTCGGACGCTCTGGCTCGGGCAAGAGCAGTCTGCTGCACGTGCTGGCGGGACTGGATGAGGCTGATGCCGGAGAAATTCTCATGGCAGGAGAGTCAATGACGGGTGCCGACAACGAAACTCGAACTGCCCTGCGCGGAAGCAGTATGGGTTTCGTTTACCAACAGCACCATCTGATGCCTGAGTTTAGTGCCCTGGAGAACGTGGCCTTACCTCTTCGTTTGAATGGCCTAGCACGCAAAGACGCCGAACAGCGAAGTTCCGCTCTGTTGTCGAAAGTTGGATTAGAGGCCCGGTTGGGGCACTTACCTTCCGAACTTTCCGGAGGCGAGCGGCAGCGTGTGGCGGTTGCCAGAGCGTTGGTCCATCAACCTAAGTTAGTGATGGCGGATGAACCAACGGGAAATTTGGACGATGCCAGTGCCCAAGAACTCATGGCGCTGATGGTAGAACTCAGTGACGCTCATGGGGTGGCCTTACTTGTGGTAACCCACGACCGCTCCATGCTGGGTTACTTCGATCGGGTGCTAGCCCTGTCTGAAGGCCAGCTGACGACGGTGTCTCCGGGTGGTGGCTAGGGTGACCAACCGGTCGCGGCCGACGCTCGGGCTGCTGAATCAAATGGCAGCACGGATGCTGTTGCAAGGGGCTACTGGGTTTGCTCGATTTGTGACTTGGGTGTCGTTGATTGGGTTAGTGCTGGGTGTTGCCGTGCTGACCTTGGTCGTAAACGTTATGAACGGTTTTGATCATGAGTTACGTCAGCGCCTGCTCGGCAGCATCCCTCATGTCACTATTGCTCAGACGCCCATGCCCTTTGACTTGCAGGCAGCGCTATCGACGGAAAAAGGGGTACGCGGGGCTGGCAAGTATTTTCAGGGGTTTGCCGTTATGGCGGCTGGATCTCGCACCCTGCCGGTGACCGTTATTGGTGTCGCTGCGAGTGACCGCGCGGCCTCGGAAGACCTTGCCAGGGTCATGCAGCGTGGGAACCAAGATAATCTTAAATATATGCCCAATGCCGTTGTGCTCGGCGAACCCTTGGCTCGTTATCAGGGACTGTCTCTGGGTGACCCTGTGGTGTTGGGGGTATCTGTTGCCCAAGGTGATAGCGTTTCTTTGCGTTGGCTGCGCCTGAATCTGGCGGGCACCTTTGAAATGGGGGCGGAGACCGACTACAGCATGGTGCTGGTAAATTTAGACCAGCAGCCTGATTCCTACTGGCAGTCTTTAGGCCAGTTAGGCACTCGAATCATGCTGGAAGACCCCATGAATGCGGCGGCCTTGGGAAGTCGTCTTGCCGCGATAAACCAAGTGCCGCAGATTGATACTTGGGAAGAGACCTACGGTGAGCTGTTTCAAGCGGTTCAAATGGAAAAAAGTATGATGTTTGTGTTGCTGTTCTTGGTGGTAGCGATAGCAGGATTCAACGTTATTGCTGGGCAGTCCATGATGGTTCACGACAAGCGCTCTCAGATCGCCATGTTGCGTACCATGGGCGCAAGCCGTGGCTTCATTCTTGGGCTGTTTTTGTCTCAAGGTGCCTTCGTGGCGGTGCTGGGTACCTTTGCTGGCCTGTTGATGGGATTGCTGATGACGACAAATGTGGACTTGATGGTGGATACGTTAGCCGCTCTGACGGGACAGCACTTGCTGGATGGGTCCTATTTCGTTTCCGTGCCCACCCACTTGGTGTGGTGGGATTTGGGTATCATCGTGCTGCTCAGCACCTCGGTTGCCCTAGTGTCTGCTTGGTTGCCAGCTAATCGCGCCAGCCGGCTTCAGCCAGCCCGACACCTGCACTAGACGCGGCTCTTAATTGTGTGCCATCCCCCTGATCCTTCGGATTGATTTTAAAGATTGATCTAAAAATTAATCTCAGGGCCGATCGTGATTGTTCCTCTCAGCATCTTTGTTGCGACCATCAGCTTCTCCTTCGGTTCGTGCTATCACTCGCTGTGGCTGTCGCTGTCGCTGTCGCTGTCGCTGTCGCCACAGCCGCAGGACTCGATTGCGCCAAATAAAGTGAGTCACGGTGAACCCTAGGCTGCCGCTCACTAAGCCACAGATAACCGCCCCTAAAAACAACGGTTCGGCGATGCTGAAAAAATTCGCCAACAATGAGTCTAGGGTGAACTCCAACCCTGCAGCGTCTAAGTCGATGCCCAAAGCCCAAGCACCCACGCGATAGGACGCATAAAACATAGGTGGAATTGTGATTGGGTTGGTAATCCAGACTAGGGTGACAGAAATAGGCAGGTTTACCCGAAAGAACAAGGCGATGAGTGCCGCCAATAGCATTTGCGAGGGCACCGGTATAAAAGCAGAAAACAGGCCGATAAAAACCGCGCCAGATACTGAGCGACGATTGAAGTGCCAAAGTTCCGTTCTATCGAGCAAATGAGCGACAGGCCGAAGGGCCGATATCTCACGCAACCGCTCTCGGCTAGGAATTAATTTACGCAGTCGTTCTTTCATCATTGGCGTTTAATGTGTGGTTGCCATAGCCATTGTCATGTTGGTTCCAGGTCTATCGAGCAGATCTATTACTGTTAACCCGCGCTGTGGTGTCCTTTGAACACACCTGTTGTGATCGACCAGCAATCGTTCCATCGCGCGTTTTTTTGTTGCGGATATGGCCTGCCGCGCTACGGACTTTTGCTGGCACTGTTTCTGTGTGGCATCTATGTCGGTTGGACATGGATGCTGGCCGAGGATGCAATTGTACCGAAATGCGCAACCGGTGTAGATCTGAAGGTGACGGGCACCGTTCTTGACGTGAGGCCCCGCGCGCACAATGGATGGGCAATAGACATAAAGGTGGGATCGAGGGATCAGCCGACGAAGCGCATGCCGCTGCTGGGTTCTAACCTTCGAGATACTTCTGATTCGGCAGCAAACGCGGACACGACCGAAACACGGCGAGGCACTGCAGCAGGGGCAGAGTGTCCAAGTTTGACCGGCAAACGCTTGTTGCTGGGCTGGAGAGAAAGAGGCCCTCCACGGATCGGTCAATCCTTTGTTGCTACGGTTAAACTCAAGGCGCCATGGGGACCTGCTAATCTTGGCGCGTTTGACTACGAGCGTTGGTTGATCGCCGCAGGGTTTGCTGGAACAGGATACGTACGTGAGGTTCATTACCTTGGAGAAGACGCCAAAGTACCGCGCAGAGCCCAGTGAGGGCAGTATTTTAAGTCTGCGCTGACTGATCGCGGATTGGTACGAGCTGGCGTGCTGCAGGCTCTGGTAACCGGCGATGGGGGCGGTGTTGTGCCCCAACTGTGGGAGTTGTTCCGGCTCTCAGGCACTATCCATCTGCTGATAATTTCCGGGCTGCACGTTTCTGTGCTGTCGGTGATGTTATTTGGTTTGTTGCTTTTGCCGTTGCGTCTGATCGGCTTGCATCGACGGAGGGATCTACCAGCCCTTGTCGCAGGCGCTGTGGTCTGCGCTGGCGCGCTTTGGATGGGCTGGTTTACCGGCGCCGGGTCTCCGGTAATGCGTGTTGGCGTTATGCTCTCGGTCATGCTCGCGTTGAGGCTATTCCAGCATCCGAGTTCTATAGGCTATGCGCTGTTGCTGTCGATGTTGATAACCAGCGCTGCCATGCCACTGCAAGTTTTTCGTTCTGGTTTTTGGCTCTCTTACGGCGCTGTCGCTGTCTTACTGTTCTTTTTTTTGCCGCGTCGGCCGGCAGCGCCAAAACTGTCGGGGGCCATCTTGGCCCAAGTGGTGATGTTTGTTGGCCTCACGCCTCTTGTAGCGCTTGTGATTGGCGAAGCGGCTCTTGTTGCGCTCCCTGGGAATTATCTGGCTGTACCCATTCTCACGCTGGTGACGGTGCCTTGCTTATTTCTTGGCTTGGTTTTTCACGGTATTGGCGACGTAATATCAGGCGCGCCAACTTCCCTGTTGCCCTGGATCGCGAGTTCCATTCTGCATGTGGCGGATTTCAGCGTTGTATTGATCGAAATCTTGCTAACCGCATTGCTGGAACTCGTGCCGAACCGAAGTGTCAGTATCGGTTTTGTCAGTCCTCAAGCCTGCGTCTTTGCTGTGGTTAGTGCGTTGATCCTGCTGCTACCCGTGCGGAACTACGTGCGAATCGGTGCCTGTGGCGGGCTCTTGGCTCTGGGTTTGCAGGTGAATGCCGAAGTGCCCCGTGGTGAGTTTTGTATACGAGTGGTTGACGTGGGGCAGGGGAGTGCCGCCTTGGTTGATACTGCTCGTCATCGGCTGTTGGTGGATACCGGGCCGGGCTTCGAAACGGGAAGTTTGGCTCGTTCGCAGATCCTGCCAGTGCTGCGCTCAACCGGAAAACATGACCTAGATCTTGCGCTGCTCAGTCATACCGACCGAGATCACGCCGGCGGTTTGGATTTTTTCCGCCACTACTTTCGGCCTTTGCCAGAACTCGGTCCGGCGAACTGCCCGCACAACCAAGGCTGGCAGTGGGATGGCGTTCGATTCACCACCCTCCAAGCCTCGGGGCTAAAAACTGACAATGACCGTTCGTGTACTTTGTTGGTTCAGACTGGGGTGCCCGGTCAGGGACGGACAGCATTTTTTAGCGGGGATATTTCAGCGCTGGCCGAGGAGGTGTTGTTGCCGCATCTGCCGCCGCAAGTGGATTTTTTGCTGGCGCCTCATCACGGCAGTGGGTCTTCTTCTTCCATGGCCTTTGTACGTCACTTGGCACCAGAACTGGTGATCTATAGTGCCGGTAGGAGTAACCGA
>ERZ1047472.1950-NODE-1950-length-15261-cov-5.444561_pt1 | contig 15261 bp, 9 predicted proteins | sample MGYA00383095_ERZ1047472 | MGnify/ENA primary metagenome ERZ1047472 (study PRJEB29581, sample SAMEA5548365) | metagenome | biome: marine; feature: coastal; material: water | depth 1 m | study: Short-term variability in the microbial, nano- and picoplankton... | reverse complement strand
TTAATCATACATAAAATAGCTGATATAAAAAACCCAGCACAAGGCTGGGTTCTTAATTTGATAGCTGTGTTAGGTCAGATTAAAAAATCTTCGCTACAACACCCGCACCTACAGTACGACCACCTTCACGGATTGCGAAGCGTAAACCCTCGTCCATCGCGATTGGTGCAATTAGCTCAACAACAAACTTTAAGTTGTCGCCTGGCATTACCATCTCTACGCCTTCAGGAAGCTCTACAGCACCTGTTACGTCAGTTGTACGGAAGTAGAACTGTGGACGATAGCCTTTGAAGAATGGAGTATGACGGCCACCTTCATCTTTGCTTAGTACGTATACTTCTGCTTCGAATTTAGTATGTGGGTTGATTGAACCTGGCTTCGCTAATACTTGACCACGTTCTACGTCTTCACGCTTAGTACCACGTAAAAGAACACCAACGTTCTCACCTGCACGACCTTCGTCAAGCAACTTACGGAACATTTCAACACCAGTACAAGTCGTCTTAACTGTATCTTTGATACCAACGATTTCTACTTCTTCACCTACTTTAACAATACCTTGCTCAACACGACCGGTTACAACTGTACCACGACCTGAGATTGAGAAAACATCTTCGATTGGAAGGATGAATGGCTTATCGATGTCACGCTCTGGCTCTGGGATATATGAATCTAAAGCTTCGCCTAACTCAATGATTTTTGCTTCCCACTCTGGCTCGCCTTCTAGGGCTTTAAGCGCAGAACCTTGGATTACTGGTAAATCATCACCTGGGAATTCGTATTCTGTTAGAAGTTCACGAACTTCCATTTCTACTAATTCTAATAATTCTTCATCATCAACCATGTCACATTTGTTCATGAATACGATCATGTAAGGGATACCAACTTGGCGACCTAACAAGATGTGCTCACGAGTTTGTGGCATAGGACCATCAGTTGCCGCAACAACTAAGATACCGCCGTCCATTTGTGCAGCACCAGTGATCATGTTTTTAACATAATCGGCGTGTCCTGGACAATCTACGTGTGCGTAGTGACGAGTTGGTGTGTCATATTCTACGTGTGAAGTAGAGATAGTGATACCACGCTCACGCTCTTCTGGAGCGTTATCGATTTGATCGAATGCTTGTGCGTTACCGCCGTAAGTTTTTGATAAAACTGACGTGATCGCCGCTGTAAGGGTTGTTTTACCGTGGTCAACGTGGCCGATAGTACCAACATTAACGTGTGGTTTATTACGTTCAAACTTTTCTTTTGCCATTTTTCTCGTTTCCTAGTTAAAAAGCCCGACCCTAAATGATGGTAGCCGGACCGAACTCTCTATTAAGATTATTGACGTCGTTCGATAATTGCTTGGGCGACATTAGCTGACGCTTCCGAGTAATTAAAGAATTCCATCGAATAGGACGCACGGCCTTGCGTTGCAGAACGCAAGTCTGTTGCATATCCAAACATTTCTGAAAGTGGCACTTTAGCACGAACAATTTTGATACCTGCTACACCCTCTTCCATACCTTCGATCATGCCACGGCGTCGATTAAGATCACCAACAACATCACCCATCCACTCCTCAGGAGTAGTTACTTCTACTTTCATTGTAGGCTCCAAGAGTACAGGAGAGGCATCGAGTGCACCCTTCTTGAAACCCATAGACCCTGCAATTTTAAACGCCATCTCAGAACTGTCAACATCATGGTATGAACCATCATATAATGTGACCTTTACGTCTAACATGGGGTAACCAGCAAGTACACCAGATTGCATTTGTTCTTGGCAACCTTTGTCTACTGCAGGTATAAATTCTTTTGGCACGACACCACCAACAATGTCATTGACGAATGCGTAACCCGCGCCTTCTTCTTGTGGTTCAATCTTCAACCACACATGGCCAAACTGACCTTTACCACCTGATTGACGAACAAACTTACCTTCTACTTCAACAGCAGAACGGATCGTCTCACGATAAGCAACCTGTGGTTTACCCACATTACACTGAACACTGAATTCACGTTTCATACGATCAACAATGATATCTAAGTGTAGTTCACCCATGCCAGAAATGATGGTTTGTCCTGACTCTTCATCTGTATTCACTTGGAATGATGGGTCTTCAGCGGCAAGTTTACCTAATGCAATACCCATTTTCTCTTGGTCGGCTTGAGAGCGTGGCTCAACCGCAATAGAAATGACAGGCTCAGGAAATTCCATTCGCTCTAGGGTAATTTTATCATTACTGTCGCATAAAGTGTCACCGGTTGTCACATCTTTCAAGCCAATCGCAGCTGCAATATCACCGGCGTGGACTTCTTTAATTTCTTCACGATCATTTGCATGCATTTGCACGATACGACCAAAACGCTCACGTTTTCCTTTCACCGGGTTATACACAGTATCACCGGTCTTTACGACACCTGAGTACACTCGGAAAAAGGTCAGTGTACCGACAAATGGGTCTGTCGCAATTTTGAAAGCTAACGCAGAAAAAGGCGCATCGTCTTTAGCTGGACGAGTTGCTTCCGTTTCATCTTTGTCATCAAGTATCCCTGTAATCGGTTTTACTTCTTCAGGGGAAGGTAAGTACTCAACAACAGCGTCAAGCACTGCTTGTACGCCTTTATTTTTAAATGCTGATCCACATGTTGCTAACACGATTTCATTATTAAGTGTTCGTGTTCTTAATCCAGATTTGATTTCAGCTTCGGTAAGTTCTTCACCTTCTAGATATTTATCCATCAACTCTTCGCTTGCTTCAGCTGCAGCTTCAACGAGTTCAACACGCAATTCTTCCGCGCGTTCTACTAATTCATTTGGAATATCTTCGTAGGTAAAGGTAGTGCCTTTGTCTTCTTCATTCCAGTTAATTGCCTTCATTTTAATGAGGTCAATTACACCAGTAAAGTTTTCTTCAGCACCGATATTTAAGTGAATAGGCACACATTGTGCACCAAGACGGTTGCGAATTTGTTCAACAACACGTTCAAAATCAGCCCCAGCACGGTCCATCTTATTCACAAACACCATCCGTGGGACTTCGTATTTGTCAGCTTGACGCCATACTGTTTCTGATTGTGGTTCAACACCAGATGAACCACAGAATACGACAACCGCACCATCGAGTACACGTAACGAGCGTTCAACTTCAATGGTGAAGTCAACGTGTCCAGGTGTGTCGATTATATTGATGCGATGTTGTTCAAATTGTTGCTGCATCCCCTGCCAAAAGCAGGTGGTTGCAGCAGAAGTGATCGTTATGCCTCGCTCCTGTTCTTGTTCCATCCAGTCCATAGTGGCAGCGCCATCATGTACCTCACCAATTTTGTGAGATAAACCGGTATAAAACAAAACACGTTCAGTAGTGGTAGTTTTGCCGGCATCTACGTGCGCGACAATACCAATGTTCCGATAGCGTTGAATAGGAGTCTTACGAGCCATACGATCCTCAGATTACCAACGGTAGTGCGCGAACGCTTTGTTGGCTTCAGCCATACGGTGAACGTCTTCACGTTTCTTAACCGCAGAACCTTTGTTTTCAGATGCATCTAACATCTCAGCAGCTAGGCGTTGAGCCATAGACTTCTCGCCACGTTTACGCGATGCTTCTACTAACCAACGCATACCTAGTGCATTACGACGAACTGGACGAACTTCAACAGGTACTTGGTACGTTGAACCACCAACACGACGAGACTTAACTTCGACAGTTGGGCGGATGTTCTCTAGTGCATCTTCAAATACGTCTAGGTGTGGTTTGCTAGTTTTTTCAGCAACAATGTCAAGCGCGCCATAAACGATCTTTTCAGCTGTTGATTTTTTGCCGTCGAGCATTACGACATTCATGAATTTAGCAAGTAGTTCTGATTTGAACTTAGGATCTGGTAGGATTTTTCGTTGTCCTACGACTCTTCTTCTTGGCATTTTAATTTCTCCGTAGAAATTTCAGGATATTCCCCAAAACTTATAATTAATAGTTTGGCCTTACTAACGGAGAACCGTTAAGACTTTGGCCTTTTCGCACCGTACTTAGAACGGGCTTGACGACGATCGTTTACGCCAGCGCAATCTAATGTACCGCGAACTGTGTGATAACGAACACCTGGTAAATCTTTAACACGACCACCACGGATTAATACCACGCTGTGCTCTTGTAAGTTGTGACCTTCACCACCGATATATGAAGATACTTCATAACCGTTGGTTAAACGAACACGACAAACTTTACGTAATGCTGAGTTCGGTTTCTTTGGCGTAGTTGTATATACACGAGTACATACACCACGACGTTGTGGGCAAGCTTCTAATGCAGCGACGTTTGATTTCTCAACCGGCTTCTTACGAGGCTTACGCACTAACTGGTTAACTGTTGCCATTAACTAGCTCCTAGTGTGTAAAATTAATAAAGTTGATACACCATGTATCAACTAGGTTACAAGTTTATGAAATTGCTCTATTCCATAAAACAAAAAACCGCGACCTAAGGGATTAACCTAAATTCGGGTCGCGGAATATTAAAGATCAAACGCTCAAATGTCAAGCGCTCGACCTTAATGACAATCGATTACTCTTCGTCGCCAGTAGGCATATCGAGAGTAGCATTCAATGCTTCTGTCAATGCCAGCTGTGCTTCGTCAGCAGAAACCGATAAATCTTCTTCAGTGAGCTGTGCTGCTTTACGAGCGGCACGCTTCTCATGATACGCAAAACCAGTACCGGCAGGGATTAAGCGTCCAACAATTACGTTCTCTTTCAAGCCACGTAAATCATCTTCTTTACCCTGTACCGCTGCCTCTGTTAGTACACGTGTCGTTTCTTGGAACGATGCTGCTGAGATAAATGACTCAGTAGAAAGTGATGCTTTAGTGATACCCAATAATTGGATTTCATATTTCGCACCCACTTTGCCAGCGGCTTCAAGTTCACGGTTCGCAATTTTAACTTGTGATACTTCTAGCTGCTCACCTTCTAAGAACTGTGAATCACCTGCATCGGTAATCATACACTTACGCAACATCTGACGAATAACAACTTCGATGTGCTTATCGTTAATTTTTACACCTTGTAGGCGGTAAACTTCTTGAACTTCGTTCACAATATAATTAGACACGGCACTTACGCCACGCAGACGTAAAATATCATGTGGTGATTCAGGACCATCGGCAATAACTTCACCCTTAGCAACTGTTTCACCTTCAAATACGTTAAGTTGACGCCATTTAGGAATCATCTCTTCGTAGTGATCACCCTCTGGAGGTGTGATCGTTAGACGTTTCTTACCTTTAGTCTCTTTACCAAAACCAATCATACCTGACACTTCTGCAAGGATAGCTGGCTCTTTTGGCTTACGTGCTTCGAACAAGTCAGCAACACGTGGTAGACCACCGGTAATATCACGAGTTTTTGAACCTTCCTGAGGAATACGTGCTAATACATCACCTTCTACTGCATCCATGCCGTTAGTGGCAACGATGGTAGTAAAGCTTGGTAAACGAATTTCCTGGAGTGAATTTTCGCCCGCTTCTAAGATTAACTTAGGCTCTTTCGCATTGGCTTTAGATAAATCTTTAACCACGATACGCGATAGACCTGTTAAGTCATCTGTTTGTGTTTCTGTATTGGTGTCATCAACATCCGCAAAGGTAATCTTCGCAGGACGTTCTGTGATGATTGGGTGACTATGCGGGTCCCAGTTAGCGACGATATCGCCACCAGATACAGCTGCACTATCATCAACGCTTAATATTGCACCATAAGGCACTTTGTAACGCTCTTTCTCACGACCTTGGTCATCAATCACTGTTAACTCGGTTGAACGAGAAACAATCACTAACTTACCTTCTTGGTTACGTACAGATTTCGCATTATGCAGTTTCAATGAGCCGTTCGTTTTGACCGCTACGCTGTTTTCTGCAGATGCTCTTGATGCTGCACCACCGATGTGGAAAGTACGCATCGTTAACTGTGTACCTGGTTCACCGATAGACTGTGCGGCGATTACACCGACAGACTCACCGCGTCCAACCATGTGGCCACGCGCAAGGTCACGACCATAACAATTAGCACAAACACCGTGATCGTTATCACACGTAATAACTGAACGAACAATGATTTGGTCAACAGAATTCGCTTCTAGCATATCTACTAGTGCTTCATCGAGTAATACATTACGTTCAACTAAAATTTCATCTTCAGTACCAGGCTTGATTACGTCTTGTGCTACCACACGACCTAATACACGCTCACGTAATGGCTCAACAACATCACCACCTTCGATTAGTGGCGTCATAACGACACCTTCTAATGTGCCACAATCGTCATTGGTAATGACCAAATCTTGTGCCACATCAACTAAACGACGAGTTAAGTAACCTGAGTTAGCTGTTTTCAATGCAGTATCGGCAAGACCTTTACGCGCACCGTGAGTAGAGATGAAGTATTGTAATACGTTTAGACCTTCACGGAAGTTAGCCGTGATAGGTGTTTCGATGATTGAACCATCTGGTTTAGCCATCAGACCACGCATACCTGCTAACTGACGAATCTGAGCCGCACTACCACGAGCACCAGAGTCAGCCATCATATAAACAGAGTTGAATGAACTTTGCTGTTCTTCTTCGCCTTGAGCATTGATAACGGTTTCTTTTTCAAGATTCTCCATCATCGCTTTAGCTACTTTTTCGTTTGCTGTTGACCAGATATCGATAACTTTATTGTAACGCTCACCGGCAGTAACAAGACCAGATTGGAACTGTTCTTGGATTTCAACAACTTCAGCTTCTGCATCGTCGATGATATCTTTTTTCGCATCCGGGATAACCATATCATCAATACCAACAGACGCACCCGCAATCATCGCGTAATGGAATCCGGTATACATGATTTGGTCAGCGACAATCACGGTATCTTTCAAACCAAGTGTACGGTAAGACACGTTTAACAAATTCGAGATTTGCTTTTTCTTCATTGGTTGGTTAATCACTTCAAAATCTAGACCCTTAGGTAAGATTAAAGAAAGGATAGAACGCCCAACGGTGGTGTCTTTAATACTGGTTTTTTCAATTTTCTCACCCGCTTCGTTCACTTCATATTCAGTGATACGTACTTTAACGCGTGCATGCAATTCCGCCTGATCGGTACGGTATGCTTTTTCGGCTTCGTGTGGTGAAGTGAAGATCATGCCTTCGCCTTTACCATTGATACGGTCACGTGTTAAGTAATACAAGCCTAATACAACATCCTGTGAAGGAACGATGATAGGCTCACCATTTGCAGGTGATAAGATGTTATTGGTCGACATCATTAATGCACGTGCTTCTAATTGTGCTTCAATAGTTAATGGGACGTGGACCGCCATTTGGTCACCATCGAAGTCAGCATTATATGCCGCACATACTAATGGGTGTAATTGAATGGCTTTACCTTCAATTAGGGTCGGTTCAAATGCTTGAATACCTAGTCTGTGAAGTGTCGGTGCACGGTTAAGTAGCACTGGGTGTTCACGGATAACATCATCCAATACATCCCATACTTCCGGTGCTTCACGTTCAACTAATTTTTTAGCTGCTTTAATCGTTGTCGCTAAACCACGGCCTTCTAATTTGCCATAGATAAATGGCTTGAATAACTCAAGTGCCATCTTTTTCGGTAAACCACACTGATGTAAACGAAGTGTAGGCCCAACGGTGATAACAGAACGACCTGAATAGTCAACACGCTTACCAAGTAAGTTTTGACGGAAACGACCTTGCTTACCTTTAATCATGTCAGCAAGTGATTTCAGTGGACGCTTATTTGAACCTGTAATTGCACGACCGCGACGACCATTATCAAGTAACGCATCAACCGCTTCTTGAAGCATACGCTTCTCATTACGCACAATAATATCTGGTGCGGCTAGATCTAATAAACGCTTCAAACGGTTATTACGGTTAATTACACGACGATATAAATCGTTCAAATCAGAGGTCGCAAAACGACCGCCATCTAGTGGTACTAATGGACGTAAATCAGGCGGCAACACTGGTAAGACTGTCATGATCATCCACTCTGGCTTGTTGCCAGATAATTGGAATGATTCTAATAACTTCAAACGCTTAGTAATTTTCTTACGTTTAGTTTCTGAATTAATTGAAGGTAATTCTTCACGCATTTCAGAAACGTCTTGGTCAACGTCTAATACTTTTAATAGGTCAAAGATAGCCTCTGCACCCATTTTCGCTTCAAATTCATCACCGTGCTCTTCTAACGAATCAAGATATTCTTCTTCCGTTAATAGTTGACGACGTTCTAGTGTCGTTAAACCAGGCTCAGTTACAACATATGATTCGAAGTAAAGTACACGTTCTATATCACGTAATGTCATATCTAACATTAAGCCGATACGAGACGGTAATGACTTAAGGAACCAAATGTGAGCAACTGGCGATGCTAATTCAATGTGACCCATGCGCTCACGACGCACTTTCGCCAATGTGACTTCAACACCACATTTTTCACAAATTACACCACGGTGCTTGAGACGTTTATATTTACCACATAAACACTCATAATCTTTAACTGGACCAAAGATACGGGCACAGAACAGACCATCACGTTCAGGTTTGAACGTACGGTAGTTGATGGTTTCTGGTTTTTTAACTTCACCATAAGACCAAGAACGAACCATATCTGGTGCCGCTAAACCGATGCGAATATTATCGAACTCTTCGGTTTTATTTTGTTGCTTTAGAAACTTTAATAAGTCTTTCACGTTTTTCTCCCTACGGAGTGGGTCTTATGACCCGACAACCAAGCCGTTATCGGGTCAACCTAACTAACACTTACAACGATAAATCGTTGTGCTTACTCGTTTTCTTCTAACTCAATGTTAATACCAAGAGAACGGATTTCTTTCAACAATACGTTGAATGACTCAGGCATGCCTGGCTCCATTCTATGGTCACCGTCGACGATGTTCTTATACATCTTCGTACGACCATTAACATCATCAGATTTAACGGTTAGCATTTCTTGTAGCGTATATGCTGCACCATATGCTTCTAGTGCCCATACTTCCATCTCACCGAAGCGCTGACCACCAAACTGAGCTTTACCACCCAATGGTTGTTGCGTAACAAGAGAGTAAGAACCAGTAGAACGTGCGTGCATCTTATCATCCACTAAGTGGTTGAGTTTGAGCATGTACATATAACCTACTGTGACTGGACGTTCGAATGCACGACCCGTACGGCCATCAAATAATGTAATTTGACCGCTTTCTGGGATATCAGCTAGCTTCAACATTTCTTTGATTTCTGCTTCTGTCGCACCATCAAATACTGGTGTGGCTACTGGTACACCTTTACGTAAATTTTCTGCAAGACGTCTGATTTCATGATCAGTAAAGCTATCAATATCAACTTCTTGGCGACTTGTTCCAAGGTTATACACCTCGTTCAAGAAACTACGAAGTTTGGTGACTTCTTCTTGCTCTTTGATCATACGGTCAATCTTCACACCTAAACCATGAGCTGCCATGCCTAAGTGAGTTTCAAGGATCTGACCGATGTTCATACGTGATGGTACACCTAGTGGGTTTAGCACGATGTCGACCGGCGTACCGTTTTCATCGTATGGCATATCTTCCACTGGTTGGATAGTCGAGATAACACCTTTGTTACCGTGACGGCCAGCCATTTTATCACCAGGTTGAATGTGACGTTTAACGGCTAAGTACACTTTGACAATTTTTAGTACGCCAGGTTGTAAATCATCACCTTGAATAATCTTTTGACGTTTAACTTCTAATTTCTTATCAAAGGTCGCTCGTACTTCAGCATGCTGTTCAATAATTTGCTCAAAATCGGCTGCTGCATCGTCGTCTTTAATTGCTATGTCAAACCAACTCTCACGTGCAGAGTCGTTTAATTTATCTTCAGAAACACCGTTGTTAATTAACAAGTTACGTGCACGTGCAAAGATACCGTCTTCTAAGATAGCAAGCTCATCAGATAAGTCTTTTTTGACTTCACGTAATTGCATTTCTTCGATTTCTTTAGCGCGGGCATCTTTCTCAACACCGTCACGGGTAAAGACCTGAACGTCAATAACCGTTCCACGTACACTGTTAGGTACACGTAAAGACGTATCTTTAACATCAGATGCTTTCTCACCAAAGATAGCTCTTAATAATTTTTCTTCTGGCGTTAATTGTGTTTCACCTTTAGGGGTTACTTTACCCACTAAGATATCACCACCTTTAACTTCAGCACCGATATAAACAACACCAGATTCATCTAATTTACCTAATGCAGATTCACCTACATTTGGAATATCAGCAGATATTTCTTCAGGACCAAGCTTAGTATCACGAGCGACACAACTTAATTCTTGAATATGGATAGTGGTAAAGCGGTCTTCTTCAGCTACACGCTCAGAAATAAGGATTGAATCTTCAAAGTTGTAACCATTCCAAGGCATGAATGCGATACGCATGTTTTGGCCAAGCGCCAAATCACCAAGATCAGTCGAAGGACCATCAGCTAAAACGTCACCAGTAACAATCGGGTCGCCAACATTACACGTCGGCTTCTGATTGATACACGTATTTTGGTTTGAACGTGTATATTTAGTGAGGTTATAAATATCGATGCCAGCTTCACCTGCAGTCATTTCTGCTTCGTTTACTTTTACAACGATACGTGATGCATCAACATAATCAATCACACCACCGCGTTTTGCAACGACAGTAACACCTGAGTCAACCGCTACAGTGCGCTCCATACCAGTACCTACTAATGGCTTATCTGCCTTTAATGTTGGTACTGCTTGACGTTGCATGTTGGCACCCATTAGTGCACGGTTAGCATCATCGTGTTCTAGGAACGGGATAATCGATGCTGCGACAGATACGATCTGTTGCGACGATACATCCATATATTTAATGTCTGATTTTTGCATTAACGTGGTTTCACCACGGTAACGACAAGGGATCAATTCATCAACTAACTGCTGAGCAGCGTCAATTTCTACGTTTGCCTGAGCAATCGCAAATTGGCCTTCTTCAATTGCAGATAAGAAATCAATCTCTTCTGTCACTACACCATCGACTACACGACGATATGGGGTTTCTAAGAAACCATAATCGTTAGTACGTGCAAATGACGATAATGAGTTAATCAAACCGATATTTGGACCTTCTGGCGTTTCGATAGGACATACACGACCATAGTGTGTTGGGTGTACATCTCGTACTTCGAAGCCGGCACGTTCACGGGTCAAACCACCTGGACCTAGTGCTGAAATACGACGCTTATGCGTTACTTCAGACAACGGGTTGTTTTGATCCATAAACTGAGATAACTGACTTGAACCAAAGAATTCTTTAACGGCTGCCGAAATTGGCTTAGCGTTAATCAGATCCTGAGGCATGATGTTATCTAGATCACCTAAACTTAAACGTTCTTTAACAGCACGTTCAACACGCACAAGACCAACACGGAATTGGTTTTCTGCCATTTCGCCAACACTACGGATACGACGGTTACCTAAATGGTCGATATCATCGACATCATCTTTACCGTCTCGAATAGTGATTAACTGCTGCATTACCGCAACGATATCTTCTTTACTTAAGATACCTGGACCGGTGATCTCGTCACGGCCAAGACGTTTGTTGAACTTCATTCGACCAACAGTCGATAGATCATAACGTTCTTCGGAGAAGAATAAATTGTCGAATAAGGTTTCGGCCGCATCTTTTGTCGGCGGCTCGCCTGGACGCATCATTCTATAAATTTCAACTAATGCTTCTAAACGATCATTAGTAGAATCAACACGTAATGTATCAGATATGTACGAACCATGGTCAATTTCATTGATATATAAAGTATCAAATGAATTGATGCCTGCTTCTTTTAGTTTTTCAACTAAATCGACAGTTAATTCGTCATTGGCATTTGCCACAACTTCACCGGTATTCTCATCGATAATGTTATTACTCACAACACGACCAATGATGTACTCAGGTGGTACTTCAAGTTCAGTAATCTTAGCTTTCTCAAGAGAACGAGTATGACGCGCAGAAATACGACGACCATGCTCGACTAATACATTACCTTTTTTATCTAAAATATCGAACTGTGCAGTTTCACCGCGTAAGTGATCAGGCACAATTTCCATAAACGTCTTTTCTTCTTCGAAACGGATTTTTACCTTTTCGAAGAACATCTCTAGAATTTCTTCTGTCGAATATTCTAATGCACGTAAAATAATAGACGCTGGAAGTTTACGTCGTCTATCGATACGTACAAATAAATTATCTTTTGGATCGAATTCAAAGTCTAACCAAGAACCACGGTATGGGATAACGCGTGCGTTATACAACACTTTACCAGATGAGTGAGTTTTGCCTTTATCGTGATCGAAGAATACACCAGGTGAACGGTGTAACTGAGAAACGATAACACGCTCAGTACCATTGATTACAAAAGTACCATTATCAGTCATCAATGGGATTTCACCCATATATACTTCTTGTTCTTTAATATCTTTTACAGTGCCAGGCGCTGCTTCTTTATCAAACAATACTAATCGTAGTTTGACACGCAGTGGGGCTGAGTATGTGACGCTACGAATTTGACATTCGCGTACATCAAACATCGGCTCACCCAAACGGTAGCTGACATACTGTAGCTCTGAATTCCCAGAATAACTTTTGATCGGGAACACTGAACCGAACGCCGCTTCTAAGCCTGCATCGTTGCCGCCATTGACATCGATGAACTTTTTAAACGAGTCCAATTGAATTGATAAGAGGTATGGAATTTCCAATACCTGAGGGCGTTTGCCAAAATCCTTACGGATACGTTTTTTTTCGCTGTACGAGTAAACCATGGTTTCCTCAACTAGTGATTTTTGACCCGACCTGCTGCCATGAAAATAGCAACAAACTCCCAGTCCGCTTTGATTGTTTCCACCTATGTGACTTGAGTAAAAAGTCAGGTGTTGCGCGAATTATAGACTAAGATAAGCGGTTAGTAATTCTTAATTGTCTATAGCGCAAAAAAGCAGGTGACCAAAAAGCCACCTGCTTTTGCCATTTCTGGCATTAAGCAATTACAAGTAATTACTTAACTTCAACTTCAGCGCCGGCTTCAGTAAGAGCTGCTTTTAATTCTTCAGCTTCTTCTTTAGATACGCCTTCTTTGATAGCTTTAGGAGCAGATTCAACTACTTCTTTAGCTTCTTTAAGACCTAGGCCAGTTGCGCCACGTACTGCTTTGATAACTGCAACTTTGTTAGCGCCGAAACCAGTTAGTACTACGTCAAATTCAGTTTGCTCAGCTGCTGCTTCGCCGCCTGCTGCTGGACCAGCTGCAACAGCTACTGCTGCAGTTGCTTCAACACCGAATTTTTCTTCAGCTGCTTCGATTAGCTCAACCAGTTCCATAACTGGCATTTCAGCAATCGCGTTTAAAATATCATCTTTAGTTAGAGCCATTTCTCTAAACTCCTGGAGTTAATGTTAATATAAAATAGTTTGCCAAAAACGAAAAATTATTTTTCGTCTTTGATCGCCGCCAATACACGCACAAATTTGGTAGGTACTTCGTTGATTGTTTGAACGAATTTCCCAACCGGTGCTTTGAAGGTAGCAAGTAATTTCGCCAATGCTTCGTCGCGAGTCGGTAATGAAGCCACTGCATCCAATTTCTCAGGACCCAATAGACCGTTACCAATCGATAACGCTGTGACATTTAATTTTTTGTTTTCTTTAGCGAAGTCTTTAAAAAGACGTGCTGCACCACCTGGTGCATCGATAGAGAAACCATAAATTAAAGGCCCGGTTAAAGCACTTTCAATGTCAGCAAACTTACTGTCGGCTAAGCCACGCTTTGCTAATGTATTACGTATTACTTTTACGTATACACCTTGCTCACGAGCTTTAACACGAAGGTCAGTTAACTCACTTACTTCCATACCACGGTATTCTGCGACGGCAACGGATAGAGCTTGAGATGCGACTTCGGATACTTCCGCTACGATCTCTTTTTTTGCTGCTAAGCCTAGTGCCACTGCGTTCACCTTCTTTTTTAATCTGACTTTGTAAGTAAACTTACGCCATCAGGGTTCACAGATTGATAAATACAACATGTATTTACCGCTCTACGGTGTTCGATAACCCCAGAGAGTCTGAGTCCGTACCACCGTCTGCGTAGGCTGTTACATTAAGAATGTTGTTATTGTGATAGTTCTCTTACCTCTATCACCAACATTCACCTACGGTCTTGGACGGGAACTTAAAGTCATACACGTATGCACAATAAGCTCCAACCCATAACCTTTTACAAGAGACACATGAAATCAAACATCATGTGGGTTTGAAATTAAGCTTGTGTCAAAGAACCTTGGTCAAGTGCAACACCTGCGCCCATAGTCGTTGATAAGCTTACTTTCTTAATGTACGTACCTTTCGCTGAAGAAGGCTTTGCTTTCTTCAATGCTTCGATAAGTGCATTTAAATTTTCTTCGATATGTGCTGGCTCAAAAGCAATCTTGCCGATTGACGCATGAATGATACCATTCTTGTCATTACGGTATTGAACCTGACCAGATTTAGCATTTTTAACAGCAGTCGCTACGTCTGGAGTTACCGTACCCGTTTTAGGGTTAGGCATTAAACCACGTGGACCTAAGATTTGACCTAATTGACCAACAACGCGCATTGCATCTGGAGAAGCAACAACTACGTCAAAGTTCATTTCGCCTTTTTTAACTTGTTCAGCTAAGTCTTCCATGCCTACTATGTCTGCACCAGCTTCTTTCGCTGCTTCTGCATTTGCACCTTGAGTAAATACTGCAACGCGTACATCTTTACCAGTACCGTTTGGTAGTACAGTTGCACCACGTACGTTTTGGTCAGATTTACGAGCATCGATGCCAAGGTTGATGGCAACATCAACACTTTCAGCAAACTTAGCTGTTGCTAATTCTTTTAATAAAGCAACCGCTTCATTGATTTCATATTCTTTGTTCGCGTCAACTTTTTCACGAATCGCTTTCATGCGCTTAGTTAGTTTAGCCATGTCATTAACCCTCTACGTTTAAGCCCATGCTACGAGCAGAGCCCGCGATGGTGTTTACAGCTGCATCAAGACTTGCAGCAGTTAAGTCTGGTTCTTTAGTTTTTGCGATCTCTTCTAATTGAGCGCGTGTCACAGTACCGACTTTTTCAGTATTTGGACGACCAGAACCACTCTTGATACCAGCAGCTTTCTTAAGTAAGAA
>ERZ1047472.1949-NODE-1949-length-15261-cov-6.312377_pt1 | contig 15261 bp, 14 predicted proteins | sample MGYA00383095_ERZ1047472 | MGnify/ENA primary metagenome ERZ1047472 (study PRJEB29581, sample SAMEA5548365) | metagenome | biome: marine; feature: coastal; material: water | depth 1 m | study: Short-term variability in the microbial, nano- and picoplankton... | reverse complement strand
CTGAAGCTGAAGCTGAAGCTGGGGTTGATATCGGTACTGGTTTCAGCGAGTTGGTTTTGCCAGGTCGGCAGCAGACGAAAACTGTCCTGCAGTGGCGGTCTGACACGTGAGTACGCTGCCAAACTATTTGAGCATGCTGCGCATTGCCTTAGTGGTGCCCATAGCCCTACTGCTGTGGCGTCAGCAGGTCATGTTCGCGTTTTGGCTCATGTTGCTGGCGGGTTTTACCGATGCCCTAGATGGATTTTTGGCCCGTCGCTATTCCTGGCAAACCGAGTTGGGGTCCATGTTGGATCCGTTAGCGGACAAATTCTTGGTGGCGGCCATGTACTTGGTCTTTACGCTTCAGGATCTTATTCCCACATGGTTGGTGGTGCTGATTCTGGGCAGAGACGTGTTGATCTTGATGGCGGTTGGCGCTTATCGAGGTATTTTCGGCGACCTGACCGTAAACCCCAGTCTGCTGAGCAAAGCCAATACGGCCGTGCAGATATTGGTGGTTCTACTGCTGATGGTCAGTCAGATGCCCATAGGCGAGCTGGGTAGCGATTTGCTTCAGATACTTCAGACCTATGGCTTCCCGGTGTTGACCGCGCTCTGTGTTACCTCCGGCAGTCACTACCTGCTGGTTTGGGGACGCCATGCGTGGCAGCGGCTTGGCACCGAGGACGGGGATCGGGCCAAGGCCTTGCTTAAGAAAGGTGATCGTTGAGTAGCCAAGGTATTTTGCCCATAGACGTACCTCATCAGCCTAGGCTGACGAACTTTGTGGTGGGGGATAATTCGGAGTTGCTTGAGGCGCTGTCCTCCCCAGCTCCTGGCTTCGACGGTTTCTGGGTATGTGGCGAGGACGTATGTGGCAAAACACACCTGCTGCGCGCTACAGCCTTGGCTGCTGCGGAGTCTGGTCAGGTGCATGCCTATTTGGACTGCGCCCAGCTTTCTACCACCGATGTGGTGGAGACCTTTGTGGATCTTATTGCCAGAGTTCGGGATGGCATGGACCTGTCTATGACCGTAGCCGTCGATCATGTGGCTTATTTACAGCATCAAGCTGAGGCCGAAGAGGCGTTGATGGCCTTGTACAACGCCATACAGGAACTACCCCCTCAGGGTGATGTGATTCGTCGACTTCTTGTGGCTCATCGCCAAGGCGCTGGACAGCTGGCCTTTGGGCTGCAAGATTTGAATTCCCGGATGCGGGCATTGTCCCACCACCGGGTGCGAGAGCTGTCGGATTCCGATAAGGGTTCCTTGCTTCGCCATCGGGCGGAGCAGAGCGGATACCATCTTAATGAGGCGGTATTGGAATATTGGCTTCGGCGGGGACCGAGGAGCATGGACCGTCTGCTGGCAGACTTGGCGGCCTTGGATCAGGCGACCTTGCAGCATAAACGACTATTAACGGTGCCGTTGTTAAAGTCGGTTTTAGGCTACTAGGCACGAGCTGCTGGGTTTGGGCCGCTCGAAAGAACATCAAAAAATAAACCGCGAGAGACTCAACGCCATGGCCGTGTCACAGGCACCAAAGAAAATCTTGAACAAGCCCATTGTCATTACCGGCGGCGGCAGCGCCGGGCACGTGATTCCTGCCTTACCTGTGGTGGATTTGCTGATTGGCCAGGGGGCAGTCGTTCACTTCATCGGTACCCGAAGCGGGCTGGAGCGGGGTTACCTTGGCAGCCGCGACATTACCTTTCATGGCATTGCAGCGGGCAAGCTGCGTCGCTATTTCTCTTGGCAGAATGTTACCGATCTTTTTCGTATTGCATGGGCAGTGCTGGAGTCACTGTGGCTGCTGCTGCGGCTAAAACCCAGCGTCATGTTCTCGAAGGGTGGTTTTGTCTCCCTGCCACCGGTCTTTGCCGCTTGGCTGTTGGGCATACCCGTGGTGGCCCACGAGTCGGATCTGACGCCGGGCCTGGCCAACCGACTGAGCCTGCCCTTTATCAAAACCCTGTGCACCAGCTTTGATGACACCCACTTCGCCGGTTTCAAAGGACGGCATGTGGTGACCGGCACGCCGGTGCGGCAGTCGCTATTAAACGGCGACGGCGTTAAGGCACGCGCCCAGCTCGGCGCTCAAGACGACCAGAAGGTGCTACTGGTTACCGGAGGAAGCCTAGGAGCTGAGGGTTTGAATCGCATTGTTACCGACAACATTCAGGCGTTAACCGAGCGGTTTTTCGTCGTCCACATCTGCGGTGCTGGCAAAACATCCGGTGACCTACAGGCCGGGTATGTGCAGCTGGAATTTGTCGATGATGGCTGGGGGGACTTGCTCGCTGCTGCGGATGTGGTGATTTCCCGAGCCGGTGCCAATGCGCTGTTCGAGTGGGTGGCGCTGACAAAGCCTAACTTGTTGGTGCCCTTGCCCTTGGGCGGATCCAGAGGTGATCAGCTGGCCAATGCCGCCTTCGCTGCAAAACAAGGCTGGAGTGAGGTTGTTGATGAAGGGCAATTGAGTAGCCACACGCTGCTGGCAACCTTGGACCTGCTGATGTCAGAAGCTGACCGTTATCTACAGGCCATGGCGGGTGCCGGTACCCGAGACGCCGCGACAACGTTGCTAGAGGAAATTCAGCGTCTGGCGGCCTGAATGATGCCGCGCCGGCCTAAGCTTGTGGACTGTTGTTAGGTCTATCGATCAGCCTATTCGGCCGCCGCTCAACTTGACATCAAACAGGCGAGTGCCTAACGTGCCGCTCCTTTCAAAAAGGCGCAGCTAATGGACAACAGCAAATCCTATAACGTCAAAACCTATAACGCGATTGCACCCGTGGGACTGCAGCGGTTTGATACCGCCAAGTATACGGTCGGACCCGAGGTCGACGGTGCTGACGCCTTGCTGCTCCGCAGCCACAAGCTTTCCGTCGATGAGTTAACTCCGGGGCTGCGAGCGATCGCTCGTGCCGGTGCCGGTGTCAACAATGTGCCGGTTCAAGCCTGCAGCGAGGCGGGCATCGTGGTGTTTAATACCCCTGGTGCCAATGCCAACTCGGTTAAGGAACTGGTGCTAACGGCCATGCTGCTGGCATCGCGAGATGTGATCGGCGGCATCAACTACGTGCGTTCATTGTCAGAGGTTAGTGACGACGCCGAGCTGAACAAGCTAGTGGAAGCCGAGAAGAAAAAGTTCAAGGGTCGAGAACTGATCGGTAAGACCTTGGGTGTGGTTGGCCTAGGAGCCATCGGTTCCATGGTGGCAAGGGCTGCTCTGGATCTTGGGATGAACGTGCTGGGATACGATCCTGCGCTCTCCGTGGATGCTGCATGGCGTTTGCCCGCGGAAGTGGAGCGTATGCAAAATCTTCCCAGTCTCTTCGCTCGGGCAGACTATGTGACCCTGCACGTGCCACAAATACCGGCAACCGAGGGCATGATTAATGCCGAAGCCCTGCAGGCATTTAAGCCGGGCAGCGTGCTGTTGAACTTTGCGCGTCAACCCATCGTGAATGCGGACGCGCTGAAGGCGTCATTGGAGAGCGAGCATCTTGGCCGCTACGTGGCGGACTTTCCGGTCCCCGGCCTAATCGATCATCCCCGGGTGATGCTGACCCCACACTTGGGCGCCAGCACTGATGAGGCCGAAGAGAATTGCGCGGTTATGGCCGCCAACCAGTTGGTGCGCTTTCTGGAAACCGGCAGCATCGTCAACTCCGTGAACTTCCCGGCAGTAAGCCTTGAAGCCGTAGACGGGTATCGGGTTGCCATCAGCAACCACAACGTTCCCGGTATGCTGGGTCAGATGACGGCGGTGCTTGCCGAGCGAAACATCAACGTCATCGATCTGATCAACAAAAGCCGCGATGACTTGGCCTACAACCTCATCGATCTCTCTGAGGCGCCGGATGACGGTTTGCTGCAGGCCATCCGCGATATTGAAAGTGTGATCGACGTTCGAGTGATCAAGGGGGCCTAAGGTCTCAACGGTCTGAGGGGCCAGTCATTCGACAGGCCCTACCACTTTAACGCCGCGACGGGCTTGGCGCGCAACGAAGCGCAACGGATCGACACACTTCAGCACTCGCTGGGATACCGGCGGAACCCACCCCATGACCTGACTGGCGATGATCGCGCCGGCCAGCGGCGCCGAAGATGTGCCTATAGAGCCGTGGGCCGTTGTGACCCAACGTTGATTTCCTAAACTGCCGATGATGGGGTTGCGGTCACTGGATACGCATCTGGGGCCGCGTTTGTGGCTTATAGGTGTGACGGCGTCGTTGCCAATGAACCGGCGGTTGTTCTCGATGTTACTGGTGGTGGCTTCCTCGCTGGTCCATGGACGCTGCTCGTAGCTGCTGCCCACTACCCAAGCCTTGGCGTCGGGAATCGCATAACCGTTCCCGACAATGGGGGTGGCCAAGGGGGCTGATGTTGGTTCGATCCAGTCCAGCTGCCCCCAGACCTCACCAATCTCCAGCGGTATGGACAAACTGTAGTCCCGACTCTTACTGCCACAGGCAATGACCCAAGCCTCGTCGCTGTTGGGTTCCCTAGTTTCTGGGCAAAACTCGATTAAGGGATGATCCAGCAGGGCAGAGCATAACTGAGGTAAATTCACGACGCCGGCACCGGCAAAGTACAGGCCTCCCAAGGCCTCGACGTTGGCCTCTTCGGTCAACTCATCAGGCTTAAGAAAGGTGATCCAATGATCATGGTCCTTGGCCAAATTCCCTTGATAGACCTCATGAATGCGCCGAATTTTGCTTAGTTCGCGTTGGGTCAGTGCCAGCTGCAGTGCGCCGCTGGCTCGCACCCCGGGAAAGGCGCCGGAACTGGCTCGGGCGTGATGGTAGGCGCGGGCACGAAATTCGGCTGCCGGGCTTTGATCCCCTAGCAACCGGGCATGCAGGGCGCTGACGCTCATCTTCGAACCGCCGGTGGCGATACCTGCGGAATCAAAAACGCGAACGGCGATACCCATATCCGCTAGCTGTCGGGCAACGCTGGCGCCGGCGATTCCACCGCCCAGCACATTGATTTGATTGGGTGGCCGGTGGGCTGGTCTTACCGTTTTTGGACCAAACCGACCTAAGAGACTCGTGCGTTTAAACGGGCGTTGATCCACTTTCTCCATGGTAAAACCTAGGGCCTCGAGATCCCGGCGCACCTGACCGGCTGAGGTAAAAGTGGCCACGGTGGTGCCGGTATTACTGAGGCTGGCCAGCTTGGCCATTACCGGCTGTCGCCACATATCCGGATTTTTGTTTGGGGCAAAGCCGTCCAGGAACCATGCGTCAACGGGCTGGTGCTGGAACGGCTCAAGCTCTGTCAGGGCCGCACTTACATCGCCATGAAAAACACTGAGCTGTACCCGTCCACCAAGGAACGAGCGCCGATGCCAGCCAGTGAGTAGGGGCGGGGGTTGAGCGGCCAGTGCTTGGGCTGTGGGTGAGTTGGGCCGGAGTCGGGCGACGGTTTGCCAGTCGGAATCTTGCAGCGGGTGGGCTTCAACACTGATGAAGTGCAGGTTGCCCTGTCCTTGCTGAACAAAGGCATCTGCGGTGACGGTGAAGTTGAGCGCGCTGCCAAACCCCAACTCGCCAACGGTAAACCAAGATCCGGGCCGTTGACTGGCCCGTTCAAGAATGCGACTGGGCTGTAAAAAAATACGGCTGACTTCTTGTTCGCCATCGGCGCTGAAATAGATGTCGTCGAATTGATCAGAGATGGGCTGTTGATCGCGCCACCGCAGAGTCGCCGGGCTGATGAATTCCTGATGTTCGTTCATATGTTGGTTCTGTGACCGAGCGGCGTCTTAGCGCCCGACGGGTCGTGTGCGATCGGTAATCCAACCGCTCCAGGAGTCCGCGTAGAGCGCGGGTTCCGTTAAGCCAGCAACCTTCATCGCCAGCACGTTGTGAGTGGCGGTAACGCCAGACCCGCAGTAACAAACGGTTTTGTCGGGGTCTAGATGAACAAAGCGCTGGCGCAGGGCTTGGGGTGATTTGAACAGACCGGTCTCGGTGAGATTGTCGGTAGATGGCAAGCACGCTGCGTTTGGTATGTGACCGGCTACCGGATCAATGGGTTCTTGTTCACCTCGAAAGCGTACCTCGGCACGAGCATCCAGCAGAGCATGGTCTTGGGTCTGAAGATTCTCCACCACTTGGGCTACCTGCCACAGTCGAGTTAGCGGGGTGTTCGCTGAAAAATCGCTGGGCTGGGGTGAAGGCCCTGAACCGCTTTCCAACGGCAATGGCCAATGCTGCAGGCCCCCATCCAGCACAGCGACGGCGGCGTGGCCCAGCCAGCGCATCATCCACCAAGCCCGGGCCGCCATTTGTCCGCCGACATCGTCGTAAACCACAACTTGTTGGCCAGGCTGTGTTCCCCACAGCCGTACCTGAGCAAGCCACGCATCTCGATTCGGTAGCGGATGTCGGCCGCGGTCATCGGGTGGATCGGATAGGTGTCGATCTAAATCTGCGTGCTGAGCGCCAGCGATGTGGCCCGTAGCAAAGAGTTCGGCACCACGCTGGGGGTTACCCAACTGTGCCCGGCAATCGAAAATACGAAGGGGGGCGTCGTTGGCGATTAGGGCCGCTAAGTCTTCGGCGCAAATCAGGGTGTGATACTGCTCGCTCATCCAAACCTCCAGCGGCCCAATCCTTGCGGGCTTTACATACGGGGGGCGACGCCAATGCCCAGCAGGGTCAAACCGCTTTCTAGTACTTCGCTGGTTTGTTTGGTCAAAGTCAGGCGTCGCAACTTTGTTTCGTCGTCGCTGGTCAGCACCGGACATTGCTCGTAGAACTGAGCAAAGCGGCCGGCCAAATCGTACAGGTAGGCACACAGCTGATGGGGATAGCCGTCCAACGCTACTTGCTCTAGTAAATCTTGGAAGCCCGCAATGGCTACGCCAAGGCGGCGCTCTGGCTCGTCCACGCTGATGACCGGTGCCGTCAGGGAGTCAGGGTCGATGTTGCCGCGGGCAAAAATGCTGCGTGTGCGGCTGTAGGCGTACTGCAGGTATGGCGCGGTGTTGCCGTCGAAACTGAGCATTTGATCCCAGTCAAAGACATAGTCACTGGTGCGGTTCTTTGATAAGTCGGCGTATTTCACTGCGCCAATGCCAATGATTTCCGCGAGCCTCGCCAACTCGGCATCATCGATGTCAGGATTTTTCCCCTGTACGTCTCGATCAATTAGCAACTGATTGGCGCGATTGATGGCCTCGTCCAATAGGTCTGCCAGCTTAACCAGCTCACCTTGGCGAGTTTTGAAGGGCTTGTTGTCCTTACCCAGCATGGTGCCAAAAGGCATGTGAACCAGATCCACATTGGCATCACTAATGCCTGAAGCCAGCGCCACCGCAAATACCTGTTTGAAGTGCAGGGCCTGACGCGCGTCAACGAAGTAGAGTACCCGGTCGGCTTTGAAGTCGCCGATACGGCGCCGCAGGCAGGCAAGATCTGAGGTGGAGTACAGGAAGCCACCGTCGGACTTTTGCACGATCACCGGTAGCGGGTCGCCGTTTTTGCTCTTGAATTCGTCAAGGAAAACGCATTGGGCGCCGTCGGATTCGGTGAGCAAGCCTTGGCTGGCGATGAAGTCCACGGTATTTTTCAAATCGTCGTTGTAGGAACTTTCCCCGTCCATGTCTGCATCGGTTAGACCGATGCCTAACCGCTCATACAGCTCTCGGCAATGAGACATGGAAATATCGATGAACTTCTGCCACTGCACTAGCATGTCAGGATCGCCGGACTGCAGTTCAACCACGGCTCGGCGACTGCGTTCCTGAAAGCCCGCATCGTCATCGAAACGCTGTTTTGCAGATCGATAAAATTGCTCTAAGTCCGCAAGTGAATCCGAGCTTGCCCCGGTCTCGTCCATGAAGGTAAGCAGCATGCCGAATTGGGTGCCCCAGTCGCCGACGTGATTTTGACGAATGACCTTGTGTCCTAGGGATTCCAGTACGCGAGCCACACAGTCGCCGATGATGGTGCTGCGTAGGTGCCCCACGTGCATTTCTTTGGCGAGGTTGGGGCCAGAGTAATCGACGACAACGCATTGAGGGTTGTCGCTGGGGGTAGGCGTGGTGCTAGCGGTAGCAATGAATTCTGGTGCTAGGGTGATGTTGATGAAGCCCGGTCCGGCGATGCTGAGATCTTTGGCGATACCCTTGAGGTCCACGGTGTCGATAACCTGCTGAGCGACCTCTCTGGGATTTAGGCCCCCGCGTTTGGCAGCGGCCATGACGCCATTACTTTGATAGTCCCCGAATTCGGGCCGACTGGCCGTTTGCAGCAGGGCATCGCCCTGCAGTCCAAGGCTGTCAAAGGCAGCCTCGATTCGCTCGGAGAGCAGTGAGCGGATGTTCATGGCAATGCTAACCCTGGCTGGCGACTAACCTTCTACGATGGTAACGCGGTCGGCTTGCACACCCTTATCGTGTTCAACAACGACGAAAGAAACCGCCTGGCCATCGCGCAACATGCCTCGTTGCCCCTCACTTTGGGGAACGACGCAGCGTTGGTGTACAAAAATCTCTTCGCCGGATTCCCGAACGATGAAGCCATAGCCCTTGGTGCGATTAAACCATTTGACGCTTCCCCGTTCCGCATCAGCTGGGGCGGGTTCAGGTACTGGGTCGGCTTGCTTTTCACGCTCAACGGCCTTGGGTTGAGGCTTGCTCTCGGTGGCACCGCGGTTGCCGTCGTTGTCTCGACGCTCTGGGCCATCTTCTTTTTTGCGTTCGGCAGACCCTCGACGATCATCCCGAGGCTTGTCGTCCCGATTTTGACGCCGGCCGTTTTCCCGGCCGCCTTCTTTAGCGCTATCTCTGCCGCCCTCTCGACCATTTTTCGCGGTGCTACCGCGTTTGTTGTCGTTACGTCGATCACCTCGGCGGTCATCGCGCTTGTCTCGACCTCGGCCTCGTCCGCGACCTCTGGAAGGTGCGTTACGCAGGGCAAGGCGAGCATTAATTAGGCCATTAATAACCAGCGCCGCGGTGGTCATAACCAGCAGGGCAAGGTGATGCTGGACGGTTAGCTGGTCATCGGCGAACAGCAGGACGTTGAGTTGAATAACAATAAAAGCAAGCAGAAGGGCGCTGGCTAGAGCGATGATGAAGGTTCGCATGGGTAGAGGGGTGCCTTAAAAAAACCGGCATTCTACATGAATTCTTCCGCCGAGTGCTGGCGCTGGTCAAATTGACCTGAGGAATTTACTGGGCTGTGACCGACAAAATAGTAATCGGCTGCTCAGGCACACCGGCCATGCCTTTGCGAAGGTGGGTATCGGTGAGTTCAATTCGTTCGACCGTGTCAAAACCGTCGATCACTCGAGCGAACACCGTGTAGCCCGGCTGGCCGGGTTTAGCGTCTAGGTAAAAATTGTCCCGGACGTTAATGAAGAACTGAGTGCTGGCAGAGTCTGGATCATCCAGTCTAGCCGCAGCCACACTGCCCCGTTTGTTGCGCAGGCCGTTGAAGGATTCGTTGGGCACGCTGATACCGCCGGTCTCCTTGTAGTTGACGCCCACGTCGTATCCGCCGGCTTGAATCATGAAGTTGGGGATAACTCGATGGAATATCAGCCCGGTATAGAACTCTGCCTCCACCAGATTGAGAAAATTGGCCACATGTTTTGGTGCGAACTTGGGCAGCAGCTCCAGTTCAATGTTTCCCTTGGTGGTCTCAATGACCACTGTCGGGTTCGTCGCATAGATCGGTTCAGACTCCAGCCGTGGCTGTTGGTCCGCGACGGCGACGGAGCTGAGGAACATGACGCCGCCGCTGAGCACCGTCAGCATCAAGGCCAATATCAGAGGTTGTGGGCGTGTCCTGCTCATGGGGTCAATATCTCGACGTAGCGTTTAATGGTCGGACCATAACCCGCCTGAAGTGCCTCGCACATAATGGCATGCCCGATGGACACCTCTTGCAGACCGGGCAAGGTCGCAAACAGCGGCAGGTTCTCTTGATCCAGGTCGTGACCGGCGTTGATGCCCAAGCCTGCTTCTGTCGCCGCCTTGGCCGCTGTACAAAACTCGTCAAAGCACGCCTGAGTTTGGGCGCCTGCGGCGCCCTGAGCCCAGAATGTTTCTGCATAAGGTCCGGTGTAGAACTCAATTCGATGAGCACCCAAGGAACGGGCTATTGCCATGTGGTCTGGTGTCGGGTCCATAAATAGGCTTACGCGACAGCCCATGGCCCCATAAGTTCGGATTTGTTCTTCAAGAGCTGGCTGAGGCTGGCTTAAATCCCAACCGTGATCTGATGTCAGTTGATCGTCGCTGTCGGGTACCAAGGTGACCTGATGGGGCTTTGTGGCTTCCACCAGTTGCTGAAATCCCGGATAGCCTTGGGTGGTTGGTCCGGCAAAGGGATTACCCTCAATGTTGTACTCAATGCTCGGATACTCGTCGGCCAATAGTTGCGCTAAGTCATAGACATCGTCAGGCCGGATATGCCGTTGGTCCGGGCGCGGATGAACGGTAATGCCCATGGCACCTTCGGCAATGGCCTGACGGGCAGCGTCGGTGACGCTCGGCCGGCCGCCATCTCGAGAATTCCGTAGCAGGGCGATTTTGTTCAAATTGACGCTGAGAGCGATCATGACGGGTTGTCACTGTTGGCCGCGGTGCTAGATGAGGGGTTGGACGCGGCGGGGGCTTGGTCTTCGGGGTCATCTTTCAAGGCACCGATGCTGACTAGGTAAGCCACCATGATGACGACGTAAAGGAGGTTCAGACCCAACAGGCCAAAGAGCTTGAAGGTTACCCAGGCATCCATGGAAAAGTTATTGACCACCCACAAGTTGATGAAGCCAGACAGCGCGAAGCCTATGGCCCAGCCATAGGTTAGCTTGGCCCAGACACCGTCCTCCAGCGTCATGGCGGCCCCCATCATTTTTTTCAGCAGCGAAACCTTGGCAAAAAGCTGCGCGCCAATTAATCCTAGAGCGATAGCCCAACTGACAATGCTCGGTTTCCATTGGATAAAGGTTTCGTCTCTGAGCACCAGGGTCATGCCGCCTAGGATCAGACTCACCCAAAATGTCACTTTAAGCTCGTTGCTGAGCGGGCGTTTTGTGAGCTTGTAGAAAGCGACTTGAGCTGTAATGGCCACCAGTAAAACTGCGGTAGCCAAGAAAACGTCCTTGGTTAAGAAATACACCGCCACAAAGGCGATAACGGCGAAGTATTCTAGAAATTGCTGCATGTAAAAACCGAAGTTAGGGTTGTCGCCGGCGGCGGTGCGCAAATAAACCCTCGTTGATAGTAGAGAACCGCTGTGTGAAGGCGCAGGATAGCGCAGGGATCGGCGGTTCGGGTAGCAAAAGTCGCTGGATTGCTCACCGATAACCTAAGGATCGACATCTCAGGAGAATCCGCGTAGCCGCTGAAAGTGGACAGCAAGTGGTCATCCTGTCAGCGCCAAGGAAATTGAAAGGATCCATCATGGCTCAACGTTTGGACGTACACCCCACCCACCCTCAAAAGCGCCTACTTGGTCTGGCGGCGAAGGCGTTGCATGCCGGTGAGCTGGTGATTTACCCCACCGAAACAAGTTATGCCATTGCCTGCCATATCGGTGATAAAAACGCCTTGGAGCGTCTGACCGCCTTACGAAAACTACCCAAGGATCACCAGTTCACGCTGATTTGCCGGGATCTGAGCGAGTTGGGTCAATATGCTCGAGTGGGTAACGGTGCCTATCGAATCATTAAGCGCAACACGCCGGGGCCTTTTACCTTTGTGCTGCCTGCGACCAAGGAGGTACCAAAACGATTGGTTCATCCCAAGAAAAAGACTATTGGTTTGCGAGTGCCCGAGCACGCGGTGGCTCGTGAATTGCTGGAGGCCATGGGTGAACCGTTGTTGACCACGACTTTACGGGCCGCTGACGCGGCAGAAGATGAGGGGCCCATGTGGGATACCGACGACATTGTCCATCGACTGGGGAAGCAGGTCGGCTTGATATTGGACGCGGGCCAAGGTCAGCAGGAGATGTCGACGGTGGTCGATTTCACTGAGGATGAGCCCTACATTGCCCGTCAGGGCATCGGCGAGCTGCGTTAGGGGAATTAGATAGCCAATGGCGGGGTTCTGCAGCGGAAATCTCTGCCATCGTGCTGTCGTAGCCTCTATACTGGGTCTTCGTTTTACAGCAAGGATGCCGATTGAGCAGCAACGATTCTAGTCAACGCGTCGTGTCAGGAATGCGCCCCACCGGGCGGCTTCACCTTGGGCATTTGCACGGGGTGTTAAACAATTGGGTTCAGTTGCAGCACGAGTACGAGTGTTTTTTCTTCGTCGCTGATTACCATGCGCTGACGACCAACTACGAGCATTCAGAAACCATCGATCAGTTTTCTTTTGAGACGGTGGTCGACTGGCTGGCTGCCGGTGTGAACCCCGGGGCTGCGACCATATTCGTGCAAAGCAAAGTGCCAGAGCACGCCGAGCTGCACTTGATGCTGTCGATGATTGCGCCGCTGGCCTGGCTGGAGCGGGTGCCATCCTATAAAGACCAACAGCAGAAACTTCATGATCGTGACCTAGCCACCTACGGGTTTCTCGGTTATCCCCTGCTGCAAGCTGCCGACATCTTGATCTACCGCGCGGGCAGGGTGCCTGTGGGCGCCGATCAGGTTGCCCATGTGGAGCTGACCCGAGAAATCGCCAGACGCTTTAATCACGTTTATGGCCGAGAGCCAGGGTTCGAAGAACAGGCCGAGGCGGCGGTAAAGAAAATGGGTAAAAAGGCCGCACGGCTTTACGCGGATCTTCGGCGTGAATACCAAGAACGCGGCGACGCAGAAGCCTTAGACCGCGCCCGGGCGCTGCTAGGCGAGCAGCAGAATTTGTCTATCGGTGATACCGAGCGCCTGTTCGGATACTTGGAAGGCAGTGGTCGTATCATTTTGCCGGAACCCCAAGCACTGCTTTCCGAGCAGTCGAAAATGCCTGGCTTGGACGGCGAGAAGATGTCCAAGTCCTACAACAACACCATCGGTTTGCGTGAAGATCCCGCTTCGGTGACGGAAAAAATCCGGACCATGCAGACGGACCCAGCACGGGTGCGTCGTAACGATCCGGGGAATCCAGATCAGTGCCCGGTGTTTGCCCTGCATGAAGTGTACAGCGACGAAGACGTGAAGAGCTGGGCGACCGAGGGTTGTCGCACTGCGGGAATCGGCTGCGTGGACTGTAAAAAGCCCCTCACCGATGCGGTGAACCGGGAACAAGAGATTATCCGCCAGCGTGCCGTGCAGTTTGAGGAAGACCCTGACTTGGTGCACGCGGTGATTCAGGAAGGCTCCGAGAAAGCCCGGGCAGTGGCCCGAGAAACCATGGAAGAGGTCAAAGCAGCAGTGGGGATCGGCGGTCGATGATCCCAGGCTTTGACAGAACGGAGTGGCAGCATCATGGATAACGTTCAGGCGCCAACGAAGCTCAGCGCTGCCCGAGCAGTGAATCAAGAGACCATTGCCTTGGTGGCAGGCGAAGAGATTCAGCAGCTGCCCAAGGACTTGTATATTCCCCCGGAAGCGCTTGAGGTATTTCTTGAAACCTTTGAAGGTCCGCTGGATCTGCTTCTATACCTGATCCGCCGTCAGAACCTAGACATCCTGCAGGTTAAGGTCTCGGTGATTACCGCTCAGTACATGAGCTATATCGAGCTTATGCATGCCCTGCAGCTGGAATTGGCAGCAGAGTACCTGCTGATGGCCGCCATGTTGGCTGAGATTAAGTCGCGAATGCTGCTGCCGCGGCCGGAAGAATTTGAAGACGAAGATGACCCTAGATCCGAGCTGATTCGTCGTCTGCAGGAATACGAGCAAATCAAAACCGCTGCGGAAGATCTTGCTGAGCTGCCAAGAATTGAGCGCGATATCTTCGTGGCTGCGGCGAGCAAACCAAAGTTGGTACGCCAGCATGGCGAGCCGGATGTTGATCTGCGTGAGGTGCTGTTGTCCTTATCCCAGGTGCTGCGTCGGGCGGAGCTGTTCACGAAACACGAAGTGACCTTTGAACCGCTGTCAGTCCGCGACCGTATGGGGGATATTTTGTCCCGGGTAAATCAGCGCGACGGCTTCATCGGATTCAATGAGCTATTTACCGCTGAGGAAGGCCGGCTTGGGGTCGTGGTGACGTTTTTGGCCGTCATGGAACTGATTCGAGAGTCCTTGGTGGACTTTGTTCAAGCCGAGCCCTTCGCGCCGATTCATGTGCGGGTGGGTAAGAATGCGCAACTGGGTATCCGCGACACCATCGGCGCTGACCTACAATACGGTGGTCCGTCCCCAGACGGCGCTGATGATGCCGACGATAATCAAACCTCAGACCCAACAACGGGACCGGAGAACAGCTGATGACCTCAGAGAGTGCGGATACGTCTGAGAACGTGGAAAAGCCTGAAAACGTGAGCCAAGGCGAGGCGGCTGTGGATCCCAAGGCGGAACAAGATCTACCTGTGGCCAGACAGGCTCTGAGCGATGAGCAGATCCAACAGATCATCGAGGCGGCACTGCTGGCGGCAGAAGGCCCGTTGACTGTGGACAATTTGTTTCGTTTGTTCGAGATCGGTGAGCTGGACGAGGAAGAGGGCCGCAAACAGATTCGGGCGGCCCTGCAAAGTTTGGAAGACGCCTGCGAAAACCGCGGCGTTGCACTGCAGAAAGTGGCTTCCGGGTATCGTTATCAAACCCGTCAAGATCTGAGCCGATGGGTCAGTCGGCTGTGGGAAGAAAAGCCCCCCCGTTATACCCGGGCCTTGCTGGAAACACTGGCGCTGGTGGCCTACAAGCAGCCGGTGACCCGAGGCGACATTGAACAGGTGCGCGGCGTTAGCGTTAGCCAAAATATCATGCGTACCCTGCTGGAACGCGACTGGATTCGGGTTGTTGGTCAGCGGGAAGCCCCGGGCCGGCCCTCGATGTATGGCACCACCAAGGCATTTTTGGATTACTTCAGCTTGAACAAACTGGACGATCTGCCGCCCATGGAAGAAATCAGGGCTATGATTGAACCGACCCTAGCCGCCGAGGGCGGCGTGGTCGTAAGCGATGAGGCAGGCAGTGCCCCGGACACTTCTGCAAGTGCAGACGCGGCCGAGGGCGGCTCAGAAGCGCCTCAAGATGAGCTCCCAGCGCAACAGCAGGCAGAACATCAAGGGGGAGATCATGAGGGGAATCAAGAGGGTCATCAGGAAGAGCAGGCCAGCGCTGAGGCGGTGGTCGCAGCTCTCGATGAAGGGGACGACCCGGCTTCATCGCCGGATTCGGTGAATGAAGAAGCCA
>ERZ1047472.1948-NODE-1948-length-15263-cov-5.768543_pt1 | contig 15263 bp, 14 predicted proteins | sample MGYA00383095_ERZ1047472 | MGnify/ENA primary metagenome ERZ1047472 (study PRJEB29581, sample SAMEA5548365) | metagenome | biome: marine; feature: coastal; material: water | depth 1 m | study: Short-term variability in the microbial, nano- and picoplankton... | reverse complement strand
ATTTTGTCAATGAATTTTGAATTTTTCAAAAAGTTTCTAATACAGCTTGGTTTTTTAGATGGCTATCATGGATTTTTGTTGGCTCTAATGTCGGCATATTACACTCTAGTTAAATATGCCAAACTCCGTAACCTACATTTAAAATCTAAACAATCTGTATGAAAGTAAATGGTTTTTCGTTCATTAAGAATGCCGTTAAATACGATTTTCCCGTGGTAGAATCTATCAAGTCTGTACTGCCTTTGTGTGATAAATTTTATATAGCTGTCGGTAAATCTGATGACCAAACGCTTCAATTGATTCGCAGTATTGATAAGGATAAAATAGTCATCATAGAAACGGAATGGGATGAATCGCAGCGAGAAGGAGGTCGTGTGTTGGCACTTGAGACTGACAAAGCATTAAAGATGTTACCGACCGATACAGATTGGGCCATTTACATACAGGGTGATGAACTGTTTCATGATGCTGATTACCCGGCTATAAAAAATGCCATGAAAACCTATCAGCATGATTCGGCTGTAGAAGGTCTTTTATTTAACTATTTGCATTTTTATGGCTCATACAGCTTTGTTGCTGCATCCTATGTTTGGTACCCTAAAGAAATTCGCATTGTTAAATACAATCCTTCCGTCTATTCATATAAAGATGCTCAAGGGTTTAGGAAAGGTGATAATGTAAAATTATGTGTGGCTCAAATTGATGCTACCGTCTATCATTATGGTAATGTCAGACCTCCTAAAGTTATGCAGGAAAAATTCCAAAATTCAAGCAAATTCTATCACGACGATGAATGGGTTAAAGAAGCCTTCCCAGAAGATTCCTTTGATTATTACAAACATATAAAGGAATTAAAGAAATTTGAGGGTAAACACCCTGCATTGATTCAGCCTAGAATTAATAGGGTTAATTGGTCTTTTGAGTATGATATTTCTATGAGTAAACCCTCACTTAAGAAAAAGATTAAATATTTCTTAAGAAGACACCTAGGGATTGATTTGGGCTATAAAAACTACATATTGTTAAAGCGTTAGTTTAGAACGAAACGCTTTGTATTGTCATTATAGTACCTAATCATGCCAAGCCAAAAATTTAGGCGTATGTACCGCTAATGTTTGAGGTATATTTTTATTGATTTCTTTTCCCTGAATTACCTTCTCATAAAGATTTAAATAAGCTTTGCTCATCACCTCTGCATTAAAATAGGTTATTGCATAATCATGACAAGTTTTTGGATTATAGTCTTTATGTTGTTTCATGGCTTCGGATAATGTGGTGCTTGAATTACTTAGAAACCCAATGTCTTTATTTATAAGCTCAGGTAAAGATCCATATGACGTACCAAAAACGGGTGCTCCAAAATACAAGCTTTCAATGATGGCAAGACCAAAAGGCTCATGCCAGCGTACAGGGAAAACCAAACCTTTAGAGTGTTTCAGTTGATTCATTTTTTCTTCACCACCAACCATACCATAAAATCGAGCTCTAGGTTGCCAAGTAAAGCGAAACCCCATTTTTAGGTTTAATCGGCTGCCCCCGAGTATATGGAGTCTTTCCCCATTAAGTTTGAGTGTTGTGTTAATTGCCCCTTTTACGTTTTTGATGCGCCAAGCAGCCTTTCCTAAAAAATGAAAATAATCTCTTTTTCGTGTTAAATCTACAGCTCCGTAATCATCCCAATCCAAGCCATTGTGAACAAAAGCATCTGCATTATGTCTCTTGGCATGATTTTCTGAAACAAATACAGCATTTTTGTCGAGTGATTCAGCTGGATTTGGATTTCCGTGAATGGTTATCAAGTAAGGAACCTGAAGCTTTTCTACCCCTTTTGGTGTAAAATGAAAATGAACCAAATCAATATCTGCTGGGATTTGATCAATCACATCAATCTCAGGATTTCGCTCAATAATTTTAGCAAAGTCACACGTTGACCCTTGCGCTACTAAAAAACTAACCTTATGGCCTAAGCTTGTTAATGTTTTTCCTAAATACCAAATAACGCGCTCAGTTCCACCGTAATAGATAACGGGCAACTTGCTGTTGTTGACAATTAGAATGTTCATTTTAGTTAGACCGCGACGTTGTGCTCTCTTAACGCATCATTAAGAGAAGTCTTCTTATTGGTACTTTCTTTGCGTTTGCCAATGATAAGCGCACAAGGCACTTGATAATCACCCGCAGCAAATGTTTTGGTATAGCTACCAGGAATAACCACAGACCTTGCAGGAACACGACCTTTTCGTTCAATAGGCTCATCACCCGTGACGTCAATAATTTTAGTAGAACCCGTTAGTACCACGTTAGCTCCCAATACCGCTTCTGTTTCTACGTGGACACCCTCTACCACAATACAACGAGAACCAATAAACGCATTGTCTTCAATAATCACGGGAGCAGCTTGAAGGGGTTCTAAAACACCGCCAATGCCAACACCACCACTTAGGTGTACATTTTTACCAATTTGCGCACAGCTTCCTACAGTAGCCCAAGTATCTACCATGGTGCCTTCGTCTACGTAGGCGCCTATGTTGACATAAGAAGGCATCAATATGGTGCCAGAAGAAATATAGGCTCCTTTACGTGCCACCGCATGGGGTACAACACGAATACCTTTTTCTTTATAACCTGTTTTAAGTGGAATTTTGTCGTGAAATTCTAATGGCCCAGCTTCGATAGTTTCCATTTTTTGAATGGGGAAGTAGAGTACCACGGCTTTTTTCACCCATTCGTTGACTTGCCACCCATTACCGGTTGGCTCAGCCACGCGGAGTATACCTTGGTCTAGCTGATCAATGACCGAACGAATGGCTTTTTGTGTTTCTTCCTCTTGTAAAAGCGCTCGGTCGTCCCAAGCGGCTTCGATTATAGCTCTGCTCATTTGATTTTTTTTCAAAGATAAGTTTTGAGATGAAACCAAATCCATGATTTCCAAAAATTCATTACCTACCTTTGTACCATGGCAAGAATAATGGCAATAGATTATGGAACAAAACGCTGCGGGATCGCTGTTACAGATCCGTTACAGACCTGTGCTTTTGGGTTGGATACTGTTTCACCAAATGACTTGTTGCCATTTCTAAAAAATTACACCAGCCAAGAGGAGGTGACGCACATCGTTGTCGGCGCACCCAAACAGCGGGATAACACCCCTTCAGCAGTAGAAATTAAAATAACGCCCTTCGTAGCCCAATTAAAAACACAGCTTCCTGAAATAGATGTCGTACGTTATGACGAAAGATTTACATCCAAAATGGCAAAACAGTCGCTTTTGATGAGTGGTGCTTCAAAAAAAGTGCGTCAAAAAAAAGAAGTTATTGATAAATTGAGCGCAACACTTATCTTGCAAGGGTATTTAGATCAACAGCAAAAGTTATGATACTTCCCATTGTAGCCTACGGCGACCCTGTATTAAAGAAGAAAGCCGTTAACGTAGAAAAACACCATTTGAAACTCAAAGAACTCATCAGCGATATGTGGGAAACCATGTATGCTGCTTATGGGGTGGGCCTTGCAGCTCCTCAAATAGGGGAGTCGCTTCGTTTGTTTATCGTTGATGGCAGTCCATTTGCACAAGATAAATCTCTTGATCACGTTGAGCAACAAGAATTAAGGGCATTTAAAAAAGTATTTATTAACCCCGAGATCATTTCATATAACGGACTAAAAGAATCGTTTAACGAAGGATGTCTCAGCATTCCTGATGTTAGAGAAGATGTCACTCGACTCTCTACAATTGAAATTGTTTATTATAACGAACAATTTGAAAAAGTAGAAGAAGAAATAAGTGGTTTGGCTGCTCGCATCGTACAACATGAATTTGATCATATTGAAGGTGTTTTGTTTACAGATAAATTGGGACCTCTTAAAAAGAAATTGCTCAAACCCAAACTCGCACAGATATCACGCGGCAATATAAAGCCAGACTACCTTATGCGATTTCCTAACAAAACTAACATACGATAATGGATAGCAAACGAACCAAACAGCTTAAGGCATTTGATCGTTTGTTGACTATTATGGACGAGTTGCGCACCAATTGTCCTTGGGACAAAAAACAAACTTTTGATTCTTTACGTCACTTAACCATTGAAGAAACCTATGAGCTTAGTGAGGCGTTATTAACGGGCGATTTGAATGAGGTCAAAAATGAGTTAGGAGACCTATTGTTACATATTGTTTTTTATGCAAAAATAGGAAGTGAACAAAAAGCCTTTGATATTGGTGATGTGGCAAATGCTATCTCTGAAAAACTTATCGATAGGCATCCACATATTTACGGAGACGTAGAAGTCAAAGACGAGACCGATGTGAAAAAGAATTGGGAAAAACTCAAACTCAAAGAAGGGAACAAAGGCGTTTTATCGGGAGTTCCTAAGAGTTTACCTAGCTTGGTTACGGCCAGTGGTATGCAAGACAAAGCCGCAGGTATTGGTTTTGATTGGAAAAGTATTGACGGGGTAAAAGATAAAATCAAGGAGGAGTTGAGTGAATTGGAGCATGAAATTAATCATGGTACAAAAGAAAAAATCACAGATGAACTGGGAGATGTTTTTTTCTCGCTCGTCAATTATGCGCGTTTTTTGAAGATCAATCCCGACGACGCACTCTCATCAACAAATAGACGTTTTCGCAGCCGCTTTGAAGCCATGGAAAAGATGGCAAAACAGCAAGGGCAGGCGCTAGACAGTCTAGTACCCAATCAGTGGGAACAGCTTTGGCAAGCAGCTAAAAAAGAGCAGGGCTAGCCTTTGTTTAGCGATTTTACCAAGCGTTTCTTTTCTTCTAACCCGTCTAAGCGTTTTTGATGCTGGGCAATATCTTCATGAACCTTTATGACAATCGGATTTTTGTCTTGGTTTTTTCCAAAAAACTGCAAGTTAGTTTCCAATTGGATGATTTCCTGTTTTATTTCACCAATGCGACGGTTCAGGGATTGCACTTCCTTTCGTATGCTGTCATCATCCTCTTTGATACTATCTAGTTTATTCTGATAACTTTTCTGTGTGATGTCTGAAGATGAAAGACCAATGTTCTTATACGCTTTGTCGACCAAGGTTAAAAAGTCTTGATTTATACCCATCTTATTCCTTGGAATATAACCTATGGTGTTCCATTGTGAAACCATACTGTCAATGTCTTTTTCATTGGGCTTATCATCCGATGAAATCATTTCTTTCAACGAGGTTAACAGAGTCATTTTCTCTTTGAGATTTTCTTTCTGCTTTTCGTTTTGCTGATTGCGATTAGCGTCTTTATTTTCAAAATAAGCATTACACAAGGTTCTGAACTGGGTGTTTAGTTTTACAAAGTCTTCTTTTCTCACAGGGCCAGCCACTTTCCATTCCTTTTGTAGGGCAATTATTTGTGGTGTTGTTTCTTTGTGATTGGTTTGATCTTTCAAAATTTCGGCTTGCTCAATAAGTGCCTTGCGCTTTGTTACATTAACCGCATACTCTTTCTTTAGCGATTTATAGAAGCGGTTTCTTTTTTTGCTAAACTGGTTTGATGTTCTTTTGAAAGCTGACCAAAGATCATTGCGGTGTTTCTCGGGCACCTTACCAATAGCGAAAAACGCTTCTCGTAGCCCGTCATAGGTTTTCGAAAAATTATTGATATTGGTTTTGTTGTTAAATTCTTTGGCTAGTAACTCTTCCATTTGAGATAGGATAGCTCTTTTTTTGACAAGGTTTTCTTCAAAAATTTCCTCTTGATTCTTGATAAAGTACCTTCGCTTATCGTGAACAATTTTTGTAGCCTCACTAAACCTTTGCCAAACCTCTTCGCTGTGTTCTTTGTCTACAGGTCCTAGTTCATCCTTCCATTTTTTATGTAGCGTTTGCAAGTGACGAAAAGCCTTTGGAATATCTTCCATACTTGCCAATGCCTCTGCTTGTTCACAAATTTTTAGTTTTTGTTCTAGGTTAAATTTGAAGTCCAACTCACGCAGCTCTCTGTTTAGGTGTAAAAAATCATAAAAATGGCCCACATGGTGGTGGTATGTTTTCCATACATTGTTGGCTTCCATTCTAGGTACTTGTCCCGTTTCTTTCCAACGCCTTTGTAAATCTTTGAATTGCTTGTACGTGGAGTTTATTTCTTGTTCAACACTAATAAGCCCTTTTAATTCTTCTATCAGTGCGAGTCTCTGCTCAAGGCTTTTGTGCTGTTTTTCTTCGACACTTCTGTAGTATGTTCCTCTGTCTGATTTGTACCTACGAATAAGGTTATTGAAATCTTTTAGTACAGGTGGGTTAAAATAAAACGCATCTGGATTACCTCCTTCGTCAATAAAAGTGTGTCTTTGGGAAGCTTTTAGGACGGCCATTTCTTTTTCAAAGGCCTTGGTCAAAGCGTCTACGGTTCCTTTTAGGCTTTGAATGGGTTTGTTGCTCAAAGCTTCGGAGAAATACGCCAACATATCCTTTGGATCCATACCCTCGAACTTCTGCTCCTTGTTTTCCGCTACAGCTGTATCATCTTCATCCGATGCTTCTGCTGCTTTTTCCGTTTCGTTAGCATCATCCACTGCTTCGGCTGATTCTTCAATAGCGTTTACCGCTTCTTCAGTAATCGCAGCCGTTTCTTCAGCGGTCTCAACTGTTTCTTCTTGCTGCTTTTCGGGCGTAGGTTCGTCCTTTTCGGCTTTTTTCCCTGTTACCGCTTCAACACTTGGTTCACTTGGTGTTTCTGTGGTGTCATCTTCTTTATTGGGATTGGGGATAGAAGCTTCTTCACTTACGTTTTCGTCGTTTGCTTTTGGCAAATCGTTGTCGGTTTTTTCCAACATAGTCATGATTTAAATCAATTCGAATATACAATTTATAGTATACCACTCAAAAAAAATCACATATTCCACAAGCGCCAGGAGGCTTCTGCTTGTCCTACTAGCATATTTTTACCATTTCCAACCCTAGCGCCAGCTTTTCTGCCAGCTTTCATAAAGGCTGTTTCTGTGGGATTATAAATTAAATCGAACAATACATGCGTGCTTGTCAGTTGATCGTAGTTGAGATTTGGTTTTTGAAGTATGTTTGGATGGGTTCCCAATGGAGTACAGTTCACAATTAACTTGTGCTTTTCCATGTCCGTTTCTGTCAATTCTTCATAAGTTAGGTTGTTGTAGCCTTTTTTCCTTGAAACATATTGGGTTTCAATTCCCATTTTTTGCAAAGCATATACTACTGCCTTAGATGCACCGCCTGTACCTAGTACCAATGCAGCTTTAATTTCAGTTGTAATCATAGGGGTAATGCTATTTTGAAAACCAATATAATCGGTGTTATATCCCGTTGTGGTTCCGTCTTTATCGAATACAATGGTGTTCACCGCACCAATGGCTTTTGAAACCTCATCTAGATTGTCAAGAAAGGGCATCACCTCTTGCTTGTATGGAATGGTAACGTTCATCCCTTTTAGATGGGATGTTTGTAGCATCTTTTTAAAATCAGTTAAATCAGCCAGGTCAAAGTTTTCATAAGAACAGTGATGAAGCTTCTCTTCTTGAAATTTTTCAGCAAAATATGCCCTTGAAAAGGAATAGTCTATATCCCTTCCTAAAAGTCCAAAACGCATCTTATTTTTCTCGCTCATAATAATCTAGTGCAAATACAATAATTAATCCCACGACAGCCCAAATTACAGCCCAAGTGGTGTCTGTTATGCTGTTTGTTTGCGCAAAATTAGCAATTCTATTTGGAGGCCAAAGAATAAATAGCGACCCAAAAACAAATCCAATCAATACGGCTTGCAATTCGTCCTTGGCACGCTGCTGTATTTTATGAATCAGTGCTGAAAGGCTACTGATACCTACCAAAGATCCTATGAGAAAAACAGCAAACATAAGGGCATAAGTCTCGTCTTGAGGGAGTAGTTCAACACTACTAAAAGGATTTATGATGTATCTGCCCAAGGCATTTACACTGTCTACCAGCAACAGCGAATAATTACCCATTAGGATAAGTAAAAACGACCCTGACAAGCCGGGTAGGGTCATGCCTATGATACTCAGATACCCGCACAAAAAAATATAAAGGAGGTTGGTATTTTCAGCAGATGGAGATAAGACACTTAAACATACACCAACAGCTAGTCCTATAATACCGAGAAGTAAATTTTTTTTATTCCAATTGCTGAAGTCTCGATATAAGATTAGCGCTGATGCCAAAACCAATCCAAAGAACAGTGCCCATACATTAAGCGGGTAGGCTGTCAGCGCTACATCTAATAATAGCGATAAGGTAAAATAGCTCAACACAACCCCAACAAATAAGGCTGTTAAAAACGTACCATTAACATACTGCCAAAAAGTTCTAAAACGCCCTCTCAACAACAGGGATACTGCCTTAAAGTTTAGTCGCTGAAAGGAGAAAATTAGTTCTTCATAAAATCCTGTTACTACGGCAACAATACCACCAGAAACTCCTGGTATTTTATTTGCAATACCCATAGCAACCCCTTTGAGAATTAACAAGCTGTAATCTGATAATGATCGGCTAGCCATTGCTTTTAGTGCTAAATTTTTCCAAAAAGTACAACAAACATAATGCCGTTATGAAGGCTACAAACGCCAACATCACTTGTGCATCGGGATTAGACAACTCAGGCAAAACAACTACTGTTGTAAGCGGTTCTTCCAAGCCATCGCTGTTGGTGTAGTAAGAAGTGACTTTTTTCCATGGCCATACTTTGTATAATGAACCCAGTAAAAAACCAGTCATTGCAGCCAAAACGATATTTTTGTGTTGTGTAAAAAGCCAATGCAGTATTTTCGCAAAGGCTTTTAGGCCCACCAAGCCACCTGCAGCCATAACTAAAAAAACTACCAAGCCTTCCACCTCAAAATTCTTTAGTTTTTCAAATGCGTTAAGAGCTGTTTCATAGACCCCAAGTAGTATTAGAATAAAAGCACCTGAAATACCGGGGAGTATCATGGCTATAATAACAAGCACACCACATAAAAAAAGGTATAACAGACTGTCTGAGCCTGTATTGGGCGTAATTAGACCTATCCCGAAAGCAACAAAAAAGCCTATTACCATCATAATTATAGCAGTAATATTCCATTTGGTCACACTGTTTTTTAAGACAAAAGCACTTGCTAAGATCAGCCCAAAGAAAAAAGCCCATAGTGGTATGGGATAGGTTGTGAGTAACCATGAGACCCCACTACTAACTAGGAGCATACCTGTACCGATACCAAGTATTAACGTTAATAAAAAAGAACCATCAAGCGATTGCCAAGCCGTTTTTCTATTGCGACCAAAGAGTTTAAGAACAAGCGTCAGTGAAACATTGTCAATAGCTTTTATAAGTCTTTCGTAGATGTGGGTGATTAGTGCGATGGTGCCACCCGAAACTCCCGGAACCACATCGGCGGCGCCCATGGCCAAACCTTTAAGATAGACTACAAAATGTTTTTGCACGGATTGCTTCATTAGACTAATATGTTGAAATGTAAAATTACGCAATCAAGCGTAAAGCGTACTATGAAATTGATAAGGTATCTTTCACCAAGACTGAAGCCCTTGAAGTCGGGAAGGTTTCATATAAAACATCCAGTTCATTTGGATTGATGGCATAGGCATTTTTAAGAAAGAATGATGCTTCATTTGCCTTAGCTTCCATCATATAAAAACCAGCCAGCATATAGTTTAGGGAACTGTTTTCAGGATGGAACTCCAGGCCTTGCTGCAAAGCCTCAATGCCTTTTTTGTAGTCTTGCAGTTGTAACAAAACGCCAGCCCAATCCAGCCATGTTTGTAGTTCGTAGTTTCCAAGATTGACCAAACGCTCGTATGCTAGATTTGCTTCATCAAAGAAGCCCAGCGCTTTGTTTGCTTGAGCATACAAACGCCAATACATCACATGGCCGCTGTCAATTTTTACTGCCTTTTTGATGTAGTGCAATAATTTTGCGTATGATTTATTGCGCATATAGTGCCCGCACAATGCTAACCAACTTTTGTCTAGAAGTGGGTCTTCGTGAATGGCTTTTTTTAGGAACTTAATACCTAGCTCGTCGTTTTTTAACTTTAAGTGACATGCTCCAATACGTAGCAGCGCAAAAGCCGTAGGGTCATCGATACTAAGCGTAATCTCGTAGTGATTAATCGCTTCGTTATAACGCCCAAGTTGTTCCAATGCTTTGCCCAACTCTAGGTATGCGCCAATAAAGGTGTCATCGCAAATGACAGCAAAATCAAAAGCCGTGATGGCTTGCTCATACATTTGCTTGGCCGAATACTGTCTTCCCAATTGATGCCATGCTACCTCGTTATATGGGTCTCTGTTTAGAAACTCATTCATATAGGCTATGGCACCATCAGCATCTTTTAAAGACTCAAAGCAATAAATGATGTTGTAGAGCGCATGATTATCTGTTACTTCTTCCTCCAAGCATCTAATAAAATACTCTTTTGCCATAAAAAAGGCGTCTAGATAGAGGTATTCCATAGCGAGAAGCGCATGAAACTCATATTTAGAATCTGTATACATCAAGCCTTTTTTAAGCGATTCGATGGCTTCTTGATGTTCATTACACTTGGATTGTATTACAGCCAAGTGCTGAAAAGCATAAGGGTTAAAAGGCTCAATGGAAATTAGATTGTTTACTAAAATGCGTGCTTCTTCGTATGAATTGGTAAGGGTGTGGTATTCAATAAGAAGCAAAGTGAGTTCTGTTGCATCAGGGTGTTGGTTGAGTCCAACTTCGATAGCTTTTTTTGCCATACTTAGATTTGCAGCATCAATATAATACTGCCCAATTTCCTCAAATTCCAACGCATCGAAGAATTCTATTTCGTTTGTTTTGAGCATTGACTCAAACCGCGAAACGGAAAATTTTGAAAAATCACCAAATGGAAACTCCATAACTCGATTATTGATATAAAGCTAAAAATTGAAGTTCAGGTTACTGAAGGGTTGTTGATTCAATTTTCAACAAAGTAATCAACATTCCATTTGATTGAGCACTTTGATGATGGTGCTACACGCTTTTTTAATCTGTTTTTCAGATATGGTCAGTGGTGGAGAGATGCGTACGGCAGCAGGTTCAAATAGCAGAAAAAAGAGTAAAACACCTTCGTTTATGCAGCTTTTTACCAATGTTTGAGCAGTTTTAGCATCATTCATTATGAGCGCAAGCATAAGCCCCTTACCTCTAATCACTTTGATTTTTGGGTGAACAAGTAAGTTTCTAAACAGTTTTTCTTTCTTAAGCGAGTCCTCCATCAAGCTGCTCTTAAGAATGGTTTGTAGCGTTGCTCTACAGGCGGCAGCGATAACTGGATTTCCACCAAAAGTAGTAATATGACCTAGTGAAGGCGCTTCTTTAAGCTGCGCCATATGTTTTTGGTCCGCGATAAAAGCTCCTACAGGTAGTCCGCCTCCAAGCCCTTTTCCGATGACCAAAATATCAGGTGCAGCATCGTGGTCCATAAAGGCAAATAACTTTCCAGTACGCCCAATTCCCGGTTGGATTTCATCAAGAATAACCATGGCGCCAACTTCTTTACACCGTTTTTTTACTTTTTTCAGATAGTCCTTTTCTGGTAAAATAAATCCGGCACCGCCTTGAATGGTTTCCAAAATAACAGCAGCTGTTTGGTTGGTTATATTTTTAAGCTCATCGAGCTTGTTGAATTCGATAAAACGTGTGCCTGGAATAAGGGGTCTGTAGGCACTTTTGCGCAATTCATAACCCATAACGCTCATGGCTCCCATGGTATTTCCATGATAGGCTTTGTTTGCGGCAATGATTTCAGCTCGTCCGGTTACGCGCTTGGCTAATTTTAATGCACCTTCAATAGCCTCAGTTCCTGAATTTGTTAAATAAGTAGTGTTTAGGTGTTGTGGTAAATGATCGGCCAGCAACTTAGCAAGTAAGACGGGTTCTTTTTGAATAAACTCCCCGTACACCATCACGTGGAGGTATTTGCCTAATTGCCTTTTGATGGCACGCACAACAGCGGGGTGTCGATGCCCTAAGCTACAAGCAGATACACCAGCAACCAAATCCAGGTACTTCTTTTTATTGCTATCATACAAATAGCAACCCTTTGCACGAACAATTTCAAGTCCCATTGGGTATGGTGTCGTTTGCGCTTGGAAATCTTTAAATAACGATGCAAGTGAAGCCATTGCAGCTATCTTTTTAGTTCTATTGGAATCCCTTTCATTTCTACCTGCTTAGCCTTGATGCTGTAGTTCTCTAGGTCTATGCCGTGAAATAAGTCTTCTTTGCTGTATATCCTTTCATCTTCTCGCCATGTAAAACCAAGCAATTGCCTGGTGTTTTCAGGCAGGTCCTTTGGTGGATAAACTACACCATCAGGATTTGTGAAAAAAGTAATTTTTTCAATACCACTGTCCACAAACTCTAAGCGCAGGGCACTACATATCGCTTTATCGATTCCTGTGAGCTCTTGAGTCTCATCATCGTATAAATAATATACCATTTCGGTATTTTGAATCACATCAACCGTTTCAAGGCTTTTCCCTTTAAATTTACCCTTAAGCTGAAGTCCTTTGATTTGATTAAAATTAGCTACATCTAAACTGTCTTGCTCAATGACAAAGGCATTGTTGTAAATAAGCAAGGAGTCCAATACCTCATTTTCATTGTCTATGGTAAGGTGAATTTCATCTCCTGTCATTTGACTTTCATCTGACCATAATATCGGATTTCGATCTGCAATTTCTTGTGGGGTCAAGTATTGCAAGTCACGGTCGCTGATTGGACGTCTAATGAGTTTTGCGCGTCCAGAAGTTTGGTTAAAATGTATGGAGTCTGTTTTACCACTCAAATCTTCTTTGAATATACGCACATCGTGAAACCCACGTATAATACGTTGCTCGGGAGGTCCGGTTGCAATAAGTGTGTCTGCGTGAATAAAAAGTGAGTCTAGTTCAACAAGATTTATGGCAAGCGCGCGATGTGTTACCATAGCCGAGTCTTTTTCCTTAAATACCTGTCCGTAATTTCCAGTGATAAAGGAGTTGTTTATGGTGTCGGTTATGCGAATATTTTGAGTGGCTGAAGCATATTTTTGAGTATCGTTAAAATAGATGCTATCACCAATGATATTGCGATTGTTGTAGTCAACAGATGCCTTTTTCTTAAAATAACCTTCTTTCTTGTCCGTGTTATAAAAGCCTTCACGGCAACGAACCACATAATCTTCTCCTATGATGGTGGTAGCTCCATAAAAAAAAGCGTGTTTTGTTTCAGTGTAAAAATCCATGCGCGCAGAGGTCAATGTAAAATCTGGATTGTTGACCACTACCTTATTTTCAAACTTGTATTTTTTGGTGTCTGAAATATAAGTGCCTCTTTTACTGTTAATCGTAGTTAGGCTGTCATAGACCGTACCATTAGCGGGGTAGTAAGCTATGTTTTTAATCCTGTCAAAATAAAGCGTGTCTGTTTCAAGTAGCATTTCCTTGTTGTCAAGGACAACCTGTTCTTTTGCAACGGCTAATTTTATTTTGCCATCGTAATTAACGGTCTTGCTTGTAAGTATGAGGCTATCCCCTTGAATGATACGAACATTGCCAAATGCGTCAAATCTGTTCTCCTTCTTATAAAAAAATGCCTTGTCAGACCAAACATCCATGCCTTGATGCACCAGATGCACCTGTTTTGTAGCACTGCGTTTTAAGATGTTTGCTCCAGGGAAGTTTTCTTCATCCAGTTGAAAAGAACCTGCTTGACGAATTTCTATTTCTTTTTCTTGTGCCCATAGTACAGTGGTGGATAGCAGAAATAAACAAGAAAAGAGAACGGCTCTCATGTGTTTGTATTAAGAAGAGCGGAAGATGGTTTGATTTCTATCTGGGCCTACTGAAACTATCTTTATGGGTGTTTCTACATAAGCTTCAATAAACGCGACATAGTCCATAAATGTTTTTGGAAGTTCGTCTTCACTTCGCATTTTGGTCAAGTCTTCCTCCCAACCCGGTAACGAAGTGTATTGCGGATTTAACTCTTCTGCATTTAAGGAGTAGGGTAGGTGCTGAATGTTTTCGCCTCTGTAGTCATAGGACACACAAACCTTAAGCTCATCAAAGCCAGAAAGTACATCGCCCTTCATCATCATCAGTTGGGTTACGCCATTGACTTCAACTGCGTATTTAAGTGCAACCAAATCCAGCCAGCCACAACGTCGCGAACGACCTGTAGTAGCGCCAAACTCATGGCCTACACGCCCCATTGTTTCGCCAGTTTCGTCAAAAAGTTCTGTTGGGAAAGGACCGCTTCCCACTCTAGTGGTATACGCTTTGAAAATGCCGTAAACCTCTCCAATTTTGTTTGGCGCAACGCCCAGCCCAGTACACGCACCCGCGGCAGTAGTATTGGATGAGGTAACAAACGGATAGGTGCCAAAGTCAATGTCTAAAAGGGAGCCTTGTGCGCCTTCAGCTAAAATATGCTTACCTTCTTTTTGTGCAATGTTCAAGTACTGTTCGCTGTCGACAAATGAAATATTAGATTTCAGAAAGTCTATCGCTTCAAAGAACGCCTTGTCAAGTGCTTCCATATCAAATTCAAGTTTTACTTTCATATTGGCAACCATGGCCAAATGCTTGTCGCGAAGTGCTTGATATCTTGTTTTCCAACTTGCTAATTCAATATCGCCAATCCTTATGCCATTACGACCTGTTTTGTCCATATAGGTAGGGCCTATGCCTTTTAATGTCGATCCAATTTTCGCTTTTCCTTTCGCCAGTTCTGAAGCAGCATCAAGCAGGCGGTGTGTTGGAAGAATAAGGTGTGCTTTTCTAGAAACCAACAGTGTATTATTGATGTCTATGTTAAAGGGAGCCAAGTTGTCTAACTCTTGCTTGAAGATAACAGGGTCGATCACCACGCCGTTCCCGACCAAGTTGGTTGCAGTAGGATGAAAGATACCCGATGGTATGGTGTGTAATACGTGTTTAATTCCGTCAAATTCTAGGGTGTGACCTGCATTGGGTCCGCCTTGGAATCGGGCAATGATGTCGTACTTTTTTGTAAGTACATCAACAATTTTACCTTTTCCTTCGTCGCCCCACTGTAAGCCTAGGAGTAAATCAATGGCCATGAATGATTAGTTAGCGTTTTTTTTGGTTCCGTAAAAGTATAATGAATGTGCGTGTATATCAATGTCAAAAACCTCCTCTATAGTTTGTTTTATAGCCTGAATACGGGGGTCACAAAATTCTTTTACATCTCCAGTGTCTGTTAAAATTACGTGATCGTGTTGTTTGTCAAAATATGACTTTTC
>ERZ1047472.1940-NODE-1940-length-15301-cov-5.716778_pt1 | contig 15301 bp, 15 predicted proteins | sample MGYA00383095_ERZ1047472 | MGnify/ENA primary metagenome ERZ1047472 (study PRJEB29581, sample SAMEA5548365) | metagenome | biome: marine; feature: coastal; material: water | depth 1 m | study: Short-term variability in the microbial, nano- and picoplankton... | reverse complement strand
AATTTGCTAAAAACTGGGAGTTTTGGGCAGGACAAACCAAGTTGCCTGGAAACGTTGAACGTGTAGTTTCTTCAGCAAATTTACAATTAATCGATCGTTCCTTACTAAATAGTCGTTTCAATATTGACCGTGATTTAGGTATTCAACTTTGTCACAAATCAAACTTAGGTGGAGACTTTTTGATGCGTGAAAAATTCTCTATATCACAAGGTGAGGGTAGAAATGTGACCGAAGGTAATGAAGGAGGTTTACAATATACCGCTCGATTAGAGCTTCTTCCTTTTGGAGCATTTAAATCTAAGGGTGATTACAGTCAATCCGATTTGAAGCGAGAAGAAAAACCAAAATTAATGCTTGGGTTTACATACAACTTCAACGAAGAGGCTGTAAGAGAAAGAGGGTTTGCTGGAGATTATATGGTAAGAGCAGATGAAACCATTTATGGAACAGACCAAACAACCATTTTTGTTGATGCAATGTACAAATTCAACGGATTTTCATTTATGGGTGAATATGCAAATCGTACTGCAGATAACGAAATTGCCACAGAAGCTGATGGAGTAACACCAACAGGCGATGTTGTTTTAACGGGAAATGCATTGAATTTGCAAGCGGGATATTTGTTTAAAAACAATTATGAAATTGCTGCGCGTTTTACAACGTTAGAATTCGAATCGGTGACTGGAAAAGACCCTACAAAACAGTATACTTTAGGATTTAATAAGTTTGTTGTTGGGCATAAATTAAAAATACAAAGTGATCTTAGTTACACAACCGTTGATGGCGAAGCCGATAACATTACATTTAGACTCGGATTTGATCTTCACTTTTAATAATATTAAATTAACACACTAAACCAAAAAAAATATGATATTTGCCAATATAGCTCAAATTAGTACTATGGATAATATATATATATTTATGTTGATTGCCATCACAGTCTTGGCAGCAGTAGACATTATCGTTGGCGTCAGTAATGATGCTATTAACTTCTTGAACTCAGCAATTGGTTCGAAAGCTATTTCTGTTCGCACCATCATGATTGTAGCAAGTCTTGGTATTTTTGTTGGAGCAGTGTATTCAAGTGGTCTTATGGAAGTCGCTCGAAAAGGAATTTTTGTGCCTGCGATGTTCAACTTCAATGAAATCATGTACATTTTTATGGCTGTAATGATTACAGATATTTTATTGTTAGATTTCTTTAATACCTTGGGGCTTCCCACATCAACTACAGTTTCCATTGTATTTAATTTATTGGGAGCTGCAGTAATCATGTCCTTAATTAAAATCAGCACTTCAGACACACAAACATTTGCCGATTTAGGAAATTACATTAATACAAAAAAAGCATTACAAATCATTCGTGGAATTATTATGTCTGTATTTATAGCATTCACAGTTGGGGCTATTGTACAGTGGTTTTCTCGGTTGATTTTTACCTTTCAAACAGAAAAGAAAATAAAAAACTTTGGTGCAATCTTTGGAGCTGTAGCACTGACCGCTATTACCTATTTTATTTTCTTAAAAGGGCTGAAAGGAACACCATACTATAAAGATTTAAAAGGTACTATTGAAGGTAACGAAATTTACATCATAGCCGCTAGTTTCGCATTGTGGCTTGTGGTTTCTTATGTTTTTCAAGCCATTACCAAGAAAACCATTCTCTTGGTTGTGATTGCTGTTGGAACTTTTGGTTTGGCATTAGCATTCTCTGGAAATGATTTGGTCAACTTCATAGGAGTACCAATGGCGGCTTACCATTCTTACGAAGCATGGATTGCATCTGGAGTAGAGGCAACGATGTTTTCTATGGAAGTTTTGGACAAAAAAGTCCCTGCCGAGCCCGTATTACTCTTTATTTCTGGAGGTATTATGGTGGTTACACTTTGGTTTTCCAAAAAAGCAAAAACTGTTGCAGAAACAGAAATCAGCTTGTCTCGTCAGAGTGAAACTCATGAAAAATTTCAACCCAACATAATCTCACGTGGAATTGTAAAAGGAGCTACACAATTGTCCAATTACTTTAGTGTAATTGTTCCAAAGTCAGTTCAAGAAAAAATTCAAAAAAGCTTTCAAACTCCTGAGATGGTACTTACAAAAGACCAAAGTATAGATGCTCCGGCTTTTGATTTGATTAGGGCATCTGTAAATTTAATGGTTGCTGGAATCTTGATTGCAATAGCAACTACAATGAAACTTCCACTTTCTACAACCTATGTGACTTTTATGGTTGCTATGGGTACTTCTTTTGCCGATAGAGCTTGGGGTAGAGAAAGTGCTGTCTATAGAGTAGCAGGTGTTTTAAATGTAATTGGCGGATGGTTTGGTACTGCAATTGGTGCTTTTATTGCTTCTGGAATTGTAGTCTTTTTGATCAATATGAATCCTTCAGTGATTACACCAATATTTCTTTTACTTACTGCTATTTTATTGTTTAGAAATTATCTTGCTCATAAAAACAAATCTTCAAATTTATCAAATGAAGACAATTTAAAAAGCTCTGAAAGCAGTTCTATTCAAGGTGTTATTCAAGAAAGTGCGGATAACATTTCGAATGTTATTAAACGGTCAAATGCAATTTACAACAATGCGATCAAGGGGCTTGCTACAGAAAATACTAAGCTTCTAAAAAAGAATAAAAAACAAATCATTAAACTCTCAAAAGAAGTTGATGAATTGAGGGATAATATTTTCTATTTCATAAAAAACTTGGACGAATCTAGTATTGGAGCAAGTGGGTTTTATATTGATATTTTAGGATATCTTCACGATATGGTTCAATCTTTAGAATATATTTCTAAAGTAACCTATAAGCATGTAGATAATAACCATAAAAAATTAAAGTTCAAGCAAATCAAGGAATTAAGCGAAATCAGCGATGCCATAGAGGGATTATTTACCGATGCTAGAGATGCTTTTGAAACGCAGTCTTTTGACAAAATTGAGGCAATCAGTGTACGTAAAAATGACATTTACAGAATTCTGAAATCAAATATTGCTTTGCAAGTTAACAGAACAAGAGGTAAAGACGAGTCTAGCCCAAAAAATACAACGCTTTATTTCAACTTACTTCTTGAAACGAAAGATTTGCTCAAAGCCGCTGGAAATTTATTAGAAGAATATCAAACAGCTCATGATAACTCTATTGAGTAATGTTTAAAAACTAACATCTAAATAAAAAAACCTCGCCATGTTTGGCGAGGTTTTTTTTATCATTGTATGTAATTGATCTAAGATCCACACATCAAGCAATCGTCTCCTTCAGAAGCTTTAGCTTGTTCTATAAGGGCCTTCATCTCTTCGGCAGACATCGGTTCTACTTCGGCATCCTTCGAGCTTTGTTGTGAAAACTTTTCGGCTGTTTTGACTGCTTTCTCTTTCTTTTTTTCAAGAACTTGTGTTTCACTTTGTGCTTCTGCCTTTGGCTGTTCACTCTTTTTTGTGTCCAACGTAAATTTAATGGCATCCACTGCACTTTTGGTACGTAAATAATACATGCCTGTTTTGAGTCCACTCTTCCAAGCATAGAAATGCATGGACGTTAATTTGGCCATTGTAGCGCCTTCCATAAACAAGTTGAGTGACTGCGACTGATCAATAAAGTAGCCACGCTGACGAGACATATCGATAATGTCTTTCATACTCAATTCCCAAACTGTTTTGTACAAGTCTTTAATTTCCTGAGGGATTACGTCAACGTGCTGAATGGATCCATTGGCGCGCATGATTTCTTGTTTTAATCCCTCATTCCAAAGCCCAAGTTGCACAAGGTCTTCAAGAAGATGTTTATTGACTACAATAAACTCTCCTGAAAGCACACGACGGGTATAAATATTAGATGTATAGGGTTCAAAACACTCGTTGTTCCCCAAAATTTGTGATGTACTGGCTGTTGGCATTGGCGCAACGAGTAAGGAGTTGCGAACACCGTTTTTGAGTACTTGCTTTCGCAATTTACCCCAGTCCCACATGCCACTAAGTTCTTCATCTTTTAGCCCCCACAAATTGTATTGAAACTCACCTTTGCTTATTGGAGATCCTTTGTATGTTTCATAAGGTCCTTCGGCTTTTGCTTCTTCCATCGAAGCTGTAACGGCTGCGAAATAAATGGTTTCAAAAATGTCTTGATTCAACTTTTTGGCTTCATCACTTGTAAAGGGTAAGCGCAATTTGATGAACGTATCGGCCAATCCTTGTACCCCTAATCCAATTGGACGATGTCTAAAATTGGAGTTTTGAGCTTCAATGACTGGATAATAATTTCGATCAATCACCTTGTTGAGGTTGCGGGTTACGCGCTTAGTGATTCTAAACAGTTCTTTGTGATCAAAAGCACCATCTTTGATGAACATTGGCAGTGCAATTGAAGCCAAGTTACAAACTGCTACTTCATCTGGAGAAGTGTACTCTATAATTTCTGTACAAAGGTTTGAAGAACGTATGGTCCCCAGATTTTGTTGATTCGATTTACGGTTTGCGGCATCTTTATACAGCATGTAAGGAGTCCCTGTTTCAATTTGAGATTCTGTGATTTTTTCCCACAATTCTCGAGCTTTGATGGTTTTTCTTCCTTTACCTTCTTTTTCGTACGTAGTGTATAGTGTTTCAAATTCTTCGCTATGGGTATCTGGAAGTCCTGGGCACTCATTTGGGCACATAAGAGTCCACTCTCCATCTTCTTGCACACGCTTCATGAATAAATCTGGAATCCACATGGCATAGAATAAATCACGTGCACGCATTTCTTCTTTTCCGTGATTTTTCTTTAAATCAAGAAAATCAAAAATATCTGCATGCCATGGCTCGAGGTATACGGCAAAACTCCCTTTTCGTTTTCCACCACCTTGATCTACATAACGTGCGGTATCGTTGTAGACACGAAGCATTGGCACTATACCATTGCTTGTCCCATTGGTTCCAGCGATGTAACTTCCTGTTGCGCGAATGTTGTGCATTGCCAAACCGATTCCTCCTGCAGATTGTGAAATTTTAGCGGTTTGTTTAAGGGTGTCATAAATTCCATCTATACTATCGTCTTTCATGGTGAGCAGAAAACAGGAAGACATTTGTGGTTTTGGTGTTCCTGAATTAAACAATGTTGGTGTGGCATGTGTAAAATATTTTTTAGACATCAAAGTGTAGGTCTCAATAGCCGCATCTAAATCGTCTAAATGAATCCCAATAGAAACACGCATCAACATGTGTTGCGGACGCTCGGCAATTTTGCCATTGAGTTTTAATAGGTATGAACGCTCAAGAGTTTTAAAGCCAAAATAATCATATCCAAAATCTCGGTTATAAATGATTGTCGAGTCTAATTTTTCTTTGTTCTTCATGATGACTTCGTAGACCTCATCTGAAAGAAGCGGCGCATCTTTTCCTGTGCGTGGATTGACGTATGTATACAAGTCATGCATAACTTCGCTAAAAGTCTTTTTGGTGCTTTTATGCAAATTAGAAACAGAAATACGAGCTGCAAGGCGTGCATAATCTGGATGAGCAGTAGTCATGGTCGCTGCAATTTCTGCGGCCAAATTATCCAGTTCACTTGTGGTTACGCCGTCATAAAGACCATCAATAACACGCATAGCTACTTTTAACGGATCAACAAGTTCATTTAAACCATAGCACAATTTCCTGATGCGTGCTGTGATTTTATCAAACATTATTTCTTCTTTTCTTCCGTCTCTTTTTAGTACATACATATTTCTTTGTCGTTAGTTGCTTTTCTTTAGTCAAAAAAAGCGGTTAGTTGGTTAATCTATTGTTTTTGACTTTCGCAAAAACACAGTTGGTTGTGTAAACTTGGTGGAAAATTAATCCCACCGTATACTATATTATTGATGGTGCTTCGATGTTCTAATGAACAGCAGATTAGAAATCTGTATCGAAGCTGTATTTGTTAGTGTCCTCTTCTTCTTTGTTGAGTACCCCTGCTTTTTGATATTCTGAAACACGCTTTTCGAAGAAATTTGTTTTTCCTTGTAGCGATATCATATCCATAAAATCAAATGGATTCGAGGTGTTGTATTCTTTCTCACAGTTCAACTCCAAAAGAAGGCGGTCTGCAACAAATTCTAAATACTGTGCCATAAGTTTTGAGTTCATACCGATCAAACTTGCTGGAAGTGATTCTGTAATAAACTCGCGTTCTATGTTTAATGCATCAACAATGATTTCTCTGATGCGCTCTTTTGGCACTTTATTTATAAGATGTTTGTTGTGTAGGTGGACGGCAAAATCTGCATGAACACCTTCATCTCTAGATATCAATTCATTAGAAAACGTAAGTCCTGGCATAAGACCGCGTTTTTTTAACCAAAATATAGAACAAAACGCACCTGAAAAAAAGATACCTTCTACGGCTGCAAATGCAATTAATCGCTCTGCAAAACTTGGAGATTCTATCCATTTTAATGCCCAATCGGCTTTTTTCTTAATCGCTGGAAAATTCTCAATGGCATTGAAAAGTTTGTCTTTTTCTGTTTCGTCTTTTACATAAGTATCTATCAACAGCGAATATGTTTCGCTATGGATATTCTCCATCATGATTTGAAATCCGTAAAAGAATTTTGCTTCACTGTACTGAACTTCATTAACAAAATTTTCAGCCAAGTTTTCATTTACAATACCATCACTGGCTGCAAAGAATGCCAAAATATGCTTGATGAAATAACGCTCATCATCTGATAATTTTTCAGTCCAGTCGGTAAGGTCTTGATGTAAATCAATTTCTTCTGCTGTCCAAAAACTTGCTTCAGATTTTTTGTACCACTCCCAAATATCGTGATGCTGGATTGGGAAAATAACAAATCGGTCTTTGTTTTCTTTTAGGATTGGCTCTACTTGTGGCATGGTTTGTCTTATTTTTTTGTTTTATAAATTGGTTTTATAGCACCTAACAAAGATTTAAAATTGTAGCTTTAAATAAAAGTCATTTTTATAAACATTGGCCTTAAGTTTTTAACAACAAGTAAGTTTTTTCTTACATAATTTAAAAACACTAGCAAGGATAAATCACTGATTATCAAGATTTTAAATTGACTTTCTCTCGTAAAGAAATTAAAGGTTAAAAAACAAAAAGAAATTGTTTTTTTATGATTTATTTTAAAGGCAGACTAAACAACCAAGTGCTTACTATCTATTATTTAACTCTTTCATCTGCAATTTTTTCGAGTGCAGTATACCATTCTTCGCCAAATTTACGAATCAATGCTTCTTTAACAAATTTATAAATTGGCAACTGCAATTCTTTGCCTAAGACACAAGCATCGTCGCATATTTGCCATTTGTGATAATTGACTGCCGAAAATTCACTGTATTCTTTTACACGTACAGGATATAAATGACATGAAACAGGTTTTTTCCAATCAATATCCCCTTGATTGTATGCCTCCTCAATGCCACAAAGGGCAGTTTGGTTTTCATCAAAAATAACATATGCACAATCTGCACCGTCAACTAGAGGGGTTTCAAATTCACCTTCCTCAGTGGTCACAAAAACGCCTTGTTGCTCTATGGCTTCTATCCCTTCTGGGCGCAGGTATGATTTTATTTTGGGATAAATCGATTCCAATTGTTTTGTTTCGGCTTTTTCTAGGGGTGCGCCTGCATCACCATCGACACAGCAAGCCCCTTTGCATGCCGAAAGATTACATGCAAAATCGCTGTCTAGTATATGCTCTGAAATGATGGTTTTTCCAAGTTGAAACATGATGCGAAGATAAAAATTTTAACCCTAAATATTCTTTAAATTATTAACTGGTTTTTTGAATTGGTATTAGAAAAAAAATTAGAACTTTGTTGTATTAAATTTTTATGGTTATGAATTTTAATTTAAAAGAAATTTTTACGGCCTTCATGGTGCTTTTTGCAGTGATAGACATTGTTGGCAATATTCCAATCATCATCGATTTAAGGAAAAAAGCTGGTCATATACAAAGCGAAAAAGCGGCAATAATTGCGGGTGCGATTATGATTATTTTTCTATTCATTGGGAAAAGTATCCTGAAATTAGTAGGTATAGATGTGCATTCGTTTGCAGTTGCTGGCGCTTTTATTTTGTTCTTTATTGCTCTGGAAATGATTCTTGGTATTACGTTGTATAAACAAGATGAAGAATCGTCGCTTAATGCCACTGTATTTCCACTTGCGTTCCCCTTAATTGCAGGGCCTGGAAGCTTGACTACTTTGTTGTCTCTGCGTTCAGAATTTCATACAGAAAATATCATTTTGGCAGTAATCATCAATGCTATTTTGATTTTTATCGTACTAAAAACTTCATCTAAAATTGAGCGTCTTATTGGTCAAAATGGCATCAATATCACCCGAAAAATATTTGGTGTAATTTTGCTTGCGATTGCCGTTAAATTGTTCACCTCCAATATAAAATTTTTACTCTAGACTATGAAAATTGCAACATACATCATTACAGGAATTGCATTGATTATTTTAATCTTTAATGTCACAAAAATAGATGTTGAAGCGCCTTTAGAAAATGATAGCTATACGGCAGTCATTACAAGTATTGCAGCTGGATGCGCCATTTTGATTGCTACACTTATACGGGTGGTGAGAAAAATTGACCGTCTGGCCAATAAATGATTAATAAGAGCATGATCAGGGCTCTACGTGTGCCACTTCTATGCCTGCTTGTTCCAAGAACTTGACTCCTGATAAATCTTTATAAGCTTTACTGTAAACAACACGTACAATCCCTGCTTGATGTATCAATTTACTACAATTCTGACATGGAGACAATGTGATATAAAGCGTAGCACCCTTGCATGATTGTGTGGATGCAGCAACTTTTAAAATGGCATTCGCTTCTGCATGAAGTACATACCACTTGGTATACCCTTCTTCATCTTCACAAAAATTTTCAAATCCTGTTGGAGTACCGTTATAACCATCTGAAATAATCATACGGTCTTTAACAATTATAGCGCCCACTTGTTTGCGCTGACAATAGGAAAGTTTGGCCCACTCTTTGGCCATTCTTAAATAAGCTTTGTCGTATTTTAGCTGCTTGTTTTTCATTGTCTCGTGAATTTAAATCACAATTCGAAGATAGGTGTTTGAAGTGAAATTACTATGCTCCCTTATGCGAATAATGGACTTTTAATAATCAATGGCAGCATTAAACCTAAAATTATTGCTGAACTTACCATAACCCAATCTCTTGTTGAAAAACGGAAGATGTTTTGGAACACAAAATTTATAAAAAGAACACAAAATACGATGATAAGTTGTCCGATTTCTATACCTAAAGCAAATTCAAGTATAGATAAAAAAGTGCTTTCGTTTGCGCTGACCAAAGCTTGAAAAGCATTGGCAAAACCCAACCCATGAATAAGCCCAAAAAACAATACTACTCCTAAAATAAAATAGGAATACTTAGCAGTTGATCTACCGGATGAAAAAACATTAAATAGCGCTGCAAAAAATATGGTCAAAGGAATAAGCCATTCAGTAACATTGACATTCAGATTCACAATATTATATACGCCAAGAAGTAAGCTCAATGTATGTCCCAAGGTGAATACTGAAACTAAAATCAGAAGGCGTTTCCAATCTTTAAAGACATAAGGGAGCGTAAGCAATATGACGAATAAAATATGGTCGTAGCTGCTGAAACTAACGATATGGTACAATCCGAGTTCTAAAAACTTCAAAAAACTATCAAGCATTATTTAGAGTGTTTATTTGCTCAAAAATAATAAAATAATTCAGCTCTTAAGCCCTGAATTTGAAATAGTTAAAGTGAATTTAGCACTTTTAAGCCGCAGTCTAGGAAAGATTCATACTCTTGATCATCAGGCGTATATCCTATTGGAGGGGTTAAAATTGTTTTCGCATCTGGGCTTAACAATACATAAAATGGTTGTGAATTAGATTGAAAAAATTCGGTTTGAAAATGAGCCCATTTATGCCCATAGTTCTCGAGAAAACGTCCCCCACCATCTTGCCGTTTGACCATCAATTTTTGATCTTCTGGGAGTTCTTTTTTATCATCAACATACAAAGAAATCAATACATAATCCTGTTCAAAATAGGGTTTAATGTTTGATTTTGGCCAAATGTGTTCTTCCATTTTTCGGCAGTTGACACAAGCATATCCCGTAAAATCCAAAAGAATAGGTTTGTTTACTTTTTTTGCATAAACCACCCCCTCTTTCAAATCTTTAAAACAATCAAAATTATTTGGACAATCATTTGGATAGAAAAAACTATACCCTACTGGCGGTGCCAATCCGCTCAACAGTGTCAGTGGTGTAAATGTTTTTGTGGTATCATTGATCCTGAACCCTGATGCTAAATACACAACAAATGCCAAAACAAGTATTCCTGAACTGATTCTGAAGAATGATAATTTTTGTAGTGGTCCGTCATGCGGAAATTTAATTTTCCCTAAAATATAGAGTGCCAATCCCAAGAAAACTAGAATCCAAATGGCTAAGAAAATTTCAATTTTTAGGATTCCCCAATGTTCCACAAGATCAGCATTGGATAAAAATTTGAAAGCCAAAGCAAGTTCTAAAAATCCTAAAATAACTTTTGTGGTATTGAGCCATCCTCCAGATTTTGGGAGTGCTTTAAGCATATTTGGAAACATCGCAAAAAGTGCAAAAGGAAGACCTAACGCAACACCAAATCCGCCCATTCCAGCCGTCAATTGCCACGCTCCTCCATCTGAAGAAAGAGACCCCGCTAAAAGCGAACCAAGAATAGGACCGGTACATGAAAATGAAACAATAGAAAGCGTTAGTGCCATAAAAAAGACCCCTAATATTCCGCCAACACCCTCGCCTTTACTAGTGATTGAAGTCCAACTGGCAGGTAGTGTCAATTCGTAATACCCAAAGAAAGAAAATGCAAAAAATATAAAAATGATAAAGAAAATTACATTGAGCCAAACATTAGTAGAAATTTCATTTAAAATGTCTGGATTAACAGAGTCGAGCAAATGAAAAGGAATACTCAATGTCAAATATACAAGTACAATAAAAACACCGTACAATATTGCTTTTGACAGCCCTGATCTTACAGATTCGTCCCCTGCTTTTTTGGTAAAAAAACTAACCGTTAGCGGAATCATTGGAAAGACACAAGGGGTGAGCAGAGCCAATAATCCCCCTAAAAATCCAAGCCCAAAAATTCGCCATAGTGAATTTGGCTTTTTTACCGATTGAGCAATTGTGTCGGCTTGAGCAGCACAAGAAATACTTGAAATTGTAATGGCATCTAGAGAAATTCCATAAAGGATTTCATTGGCGTTATTGGATATTGCTTTGGCTTGAATTGCAGAGCCCTCAGCAACTACGAATCCTTGATTTGTCGTATAATCAAATGCAAATGGATTATCTGGTTTGTAGGTGCATCGCGTATCATCACAAGTCATATAATCGATATTTCCGGAAAGAGTAAATGCCGAACCTGAAGTCCGCACGCGTTGTTTGAATTCTGCTCGATCGTAAAATTTGGACACGACCATATCAAAAACAGGGTCATGTTTTGTGACTTTATTGGTTTCGCTTTCTACAGTTGAACCCATAAGGGTATAATCAGAAGATTGCTCAAAAGTAAAAATCGTAGGGAGTGGACCTCCCTCTTCCACCTCTTGTGCATAAATTGCCCAGTTTTCATCTATGTTTGCTGTAAAAACAAGGTCAAACTCGTTTGGATTAACGGATTCAACGCTCAACTCCCACTTGACAGGGTTAATAATTTGAGCAAATGAATGTGTAAGTGCAAATAAAAAAACTAAGCCGAAAAAGTGTTTCATTTTTGTAGGTGTCTCGTTAAGTGGCAAAGTACCAAAAAAAGAATTGTACACAATGAGAATGATTAAAATATTTTAAAGTTTTCTCTGTTGAGAAATTACGCTTTAAATGATTTTTGCCAAAATTTCTGATCGGTCAGAGCGATACGCAGATTTGGCTCCTTCTATGGCGTCCTCTGGCGAAGTTTGCTTGAAATGTTCGATCAGTACTTTCCCTTTGGGGCCAAATTCTTTATCCAAATTTCTACTACTCCAATTGATCATCTCGTATATGATGGGATACATATCTATACCGCGATCTGTAAGGTAATAGATTTTTGTTTTTTGATCATAGGGCAGTTTCGTTACACTCAACAAATCTCTGTTAATGAGCAACTCCAATCGATTTGCTAAAATGTTTGTGGCTATTTTTTCGGGAGATTTTAAGAACTCTGTAAATGTTTTCTTTCCTAAAAATATATCTCTAATCACTAGTAACGACCACTTATCGCCTACGATATCAAGGGCATTTGCTAAAGGACAATTTGATCTGTTTATTTTCATAACATCCGATTAATTATACAATATTACAAAGAAAAAGGATTGAAAAAATCACTTTAACGATTAATTAATAATCCTAATAAACCCATTAATGCAAATATAGCTTTGCTTTATTTAAAACAAAAGCTTCCATTTTCTTAAGAAAGTACACTTTCTACAAAAAACAAAAGCTCTTATTTCGTCGGGATGACAGGATTTGAACCTGCGACCACACGACCCCCAGCCGTGTACGCTAACCGGACTGCGCCACATCCCGTTTTTTGGGCGGAACAAATCTATTTATTTTATCTTAATTTCTTCAATAAAAATTAAAAAATAGTACCTTTAAAAAAAATTAACCATGGAAAACAACAAACCCACCATTCAAATTACTGCCACAGGAAAAGTTGTAGTGACCAACGCAAAACAAGTCACCTTGTTGGACGCAGAAGGCCAAACAATCCCCACAAGAAATCGGTTTTCGTTGTGCAACTGCGGAAAAACATTGGAAGCTCCATTTTGTGATGGCGCTCACAAAAACTAGTTTTCAATTGAGGTGAAATATTTTTTTCTCAACCAAAAGGACACCCGTACCAACAAAATAAGTGCAGGAACTTCTACTAGTGGCCCAATGACTCCTGCAAATGCTTGACCAGAATTGAGCCCAAAAACGCCTATGGCTACTGCAATAGCCAATTCGAAATTGTTCCCCGCTGCCGTAAAAGCAACTGAAGCGGTTTTGTCGTACTCGGCTCCCATAGCTTTGGTAAAGAAAAAACCAATTACAAACATTAGCGTAAAATAAATGAGTAGGGGTACAGCAATAATCAGTACATCCATAGGTATTTCTACAATGAGTTCGCCTTTTAGCGAAAACATGACAACAATTGTAAATAGTAGAGCAATGAGTGTTAATGGGGAAATTTTTGGAATAAATGTTTGGTTGTACCATACTTCGCCTTTAAGTTTCACTAAAATCAATCGGCTGAGCATCCCTAACAAAAAGGGAATTCCTAAATAAATCAAAACACTTTCGGCAATTACGACAATAGAGATGTCGACAATAGCACCTTCGAAACCAAAATATGGCGGTAAAACTGTAATGAAAATCCATGCATAAAAACTATACGCAAACACCTGAAATACGCTGTTGAGCGCCACTAATGCCGCACCATATTCGGTGCTGCCTTCTGCAAGATCATTCCATACCAAAACCATTGCAATACAACGCGCCAATCCGATTATAATCAAACCTACCATATATTCTGGATAATCTTTTAGAAAAATAATCGCCAAAAGAAACATGAGCGCAGGGCCAATAATCCAATTGAGAATCAATGAAATTGACAATATTTTTGTGTTTTTAAAAACCTTTGGCAATAGGGCGTAATTCACTTTTGCCAAAGGGGGATACATCATCACAATCAGACCAATAGCAATGGGAATGTTGGTAGTTCCACTGCTCATGCTATTGATAAATTCTGGAATATTGGGCAAGAAATACCCCAAACTTACACCAATGGCCATAGCTACAAAAATCCACAAGGTCAAGTTTTTATCGAGGAAGCTTAATTTTTTTGGTGCCATAATTTATAGTTTAATTTTTGAAAAAACATACTTCAGTTCTGTGGCGATCTGAAGACTGCGTTCGTTGTATTTCTCTGCTTGTTGCGGGGTATTATCAAATGCTTTGGGATCCTCAAACGTCATAGGGATGCGCACCTCAGCATTGGGAATATAGGGGCACTCTTTGTCCGCTGATGAGCAAGTCAAAACAGCAGCAAAATTTGAATTTGGATTAAAATTACTATCAAATTTTTTTGAATATCCTAAAATGGGATGCTCATTTTCTGAATATTTGATGGCATATATTGGATTATCTCCTTGTGCAATGATTTCAATTTCAAAACCAGTATTTGCTAAGGTTTTAGCCACTACAGGAAATAGTGCTGTAGCTTCCGTTCCTCCAGAATAACAAAATACATTTTTGATATCAAAATAATGAGCCATCGTTTGCGCCCACACTTGAGACAAATGGCTTCTTCTAGAATTGTGCGTACAAATAAAATTGAGACGAATAGTTTTGCCATCATCAACCTTCGATTGTATGAGATGAATTAGCGGTTTTAATACGCCTTGTCGTTCCAAAGAAATTAAATTGATATCTAGCTTTTCAACTTGATTTTCTATTGTTTTAAATAGCATTTGATTAAATTTATTTTAAATGAAGTTTAGCAACAGCTTTGGGTGTTTAAGTCTTGATTTATAAAGTTAGAAATAATGTGCTTCATTTTTGCCCAATTTTCGTTGTCGATACAATAACAAACACTTGTTCCTTCAACATTTCCTTTAATTAGACCTAAGGATTTTAGCACTTTCAGATGCTGAGAAATTGTTGCTTGAGCAAGTCCAATTTCAACAACTAAATCTCCACAAACGCATGTATTTATCTTAAACAAATGTTGTAAAATAGCAACACGAGCAGGATGTCCTAATGCTTTTGCAAAACGGGCAATTTCGTTGTGTTGAGTTGAGAATATTTCAGTTTTCGCAGTGCCCATAATTCATTAATTATTCCATTGCAATATTACGATTAATTGAATGTGTTAGAAAACAAATAGCTTAAATTCTTAAAAAAAGTTGTAGATTTATACTAATGAGTAAGAAATCACATCTAATTGTATTTTTTTTAGCACTAACCATTGCTGTTATTTTAGGAGGTTTAGATTATGAAACACGCAGCATATCGGATCTTTTTTTTAAAACAAGAAATATTGTTGCTTTGGGTGTTTATACACTTCTATTTATGACTGTAAGCTACACAGGGATTTGGATGTATGTTCAAGCGAAACTGTTTTTAAATAAAAAACCCACCAAATAGGTGGGCTTTTCATATAAAGACAAGATGTCCTTTATTTTATTTAAATCAAAGCGCCCAAATTTTGGAGACTTCTCCTTTTTCATTAAGTAAAAAAACTTCAACACCATCAAAAGTTTCGC
>ERZ1047472.1937-NODE-1937-length-15323-cov-5.850865_pt1 | contig 15323 bp, 13 predicted proteins | sample MGYA00383095_ERZ1047472 | MGnify/ENA primary metagenome ERZ1047472 (study PRJEB29581, sample SAMEA5548365) | metagenome | biome: marine; feature: coastal; material: water | depth 1 m | study: Short-term variability in the microbial, nano- and picoplankton... | reverse complement strand
ACATCTTGTAAATTTTCTTGCTTCTTTTGAGCTGTAACAATGATTTCATCTAACTGGGCAAAAGCAGGAGCGCTTAGTGCTAACAGTGAGGTGGATACGGCCAGAGCGGTTAAACCCTTGAAAGTTCGTGATGACATATGTGTCTCCCCTTGTGTAATATATCAGGCAATTTTGCCGCGATTGTTAAAACTCTACTTTATTTTAAAAAAGTGCGCAATGGAATACTCTCAAGAAAAATGCAAAAAAATGCGCGTTTTAATCAAATAATAGTCTAAAAATGTTATTTTGCGTAGTATTGTTGCATTTTTGTTACGCAAACAGTTAAGTCTCGGTGCTTGTTTATGTCGTTTCATAAACCATAGCCTCCGGCTACAGATATTTGCTGCCCTGTAATATACCCCGCGCATTTAGAAGCAAGAAAGACAACTGCATAACCGACCTCTTCAGGCTGACCCCATCTTTTAAGAGCGAGATTTTTCTGAACTTCCTCAGTCCATTCCTGGTCAAAAACCCCTTGTTTTTTTAATTCGAGGAACATTCCGGCTTCAATAACGCCTATCAGAACTGAATTTGCTCTAATACCATTTTTCCCCTCTTCACGGGCAATTGCTTTTATTAAACTCTCATTAGCAGCCTTTGGGGCAACAGAAAGAACATCTTTTTCAGGCCAACTTAATTCCCCTGCAGAACCTAAATGTATTATAGATCCGCCCTTGTTCTTCATATGCAGAATAGCGGCCTTTGACGCATTAAAGAAGCCATTAACCTCGATATTCAAAGCCATTTGCCATTGCTCATAACTAACATCTCTATAGTGAACTTGCTCTACCACCGGCCCAGCACCCCAAACAAGTGTATGAATTTGATTGTGTTGTCGTATGGCAGACTCAAACACCTTATCTACAGAACCAGGGATTAAAACATCACATTGATGCGAGGTTGCTTTGCAACCCAATTTCTGAATCGTTCTTACTAGTTCAAGCGCCAATGTTTCATTCGAGCGCCAAACAATTGCTACATCCGATCCGTTTTTAGCCAATTCAAGACACACATGTCGGCCAATGCCGCCTGTCGCCCCAAAAACTAAAGCCACTCCATTATCAAATTTATTCATATAATTATCCCACAACGTAAAATTAAACACTTATGACTACGAATTTTTAACTTTAAAAGGTTTTTCATCTCGATTTGCGTAAAAATATATACTAGTAATTACGAATATTAACAGGGGGTATTATGAAAATAGCAGTTATAACTGGTTCGGCATCAGGTATTGGGGCATGCATAAAGACTCGAATGCAAGAGCAAGGCTACAAAGTAATAGGTATCGATTTACAAGGGCAAGAAATTGATGCTGACCTGTCAACTCCCGAAGGCCGGCAATATGCAATAAACACAACATTAAAATTATCAAATAATCAAATTGATAAATTAGTCTTAGCAGCAGGAGTGGGAGGACATATAGAAAATGGTCAGTTGGTAGCTAAAGTTAACTATTTTGGCTGTATCGAGTTACTGGATGGTTTTAAATCGGTACTAGAGAAAAGTAATGGGCGCGTTGTAGTTATTTCTTCTAATTCAGCTCAAATGAGGACTGATCCAGAAAACATTATAATAAAGTATCTCTTAGAAGAAAATGAGGCCAAGGCAATGGAGGAAATTGGTGATGCTCATGGCGCTCAGGTTTATGCATTATCAAAACATGCTGTAGCGCGGGCTATAAGACGAAGATCCCCACAATGGGGTAAAGCAGGGATTACATTAAATGCAATAGCTCCTGGGCAAACAGAAACACCTATGTTTCGCGGGGCTGCAGATCATCCAGAAATAGGGAAAAGTGTTGAGATGATACCAATTCCTAAGACAAGAGTTGCTAGGGCCGATGAAATAGCTGGGGTCATAGAATTTATGCTTTCTGATAGTGCTGATTACATGCAAGGAAGCATTATATATGTCGACGGCGGTACCGATGCACAATTAAGACCCGATAAATTTTAAAAGGTGATATATAAGGATAAAATAACTCGAAGAGATTTTCTGAGTGGATCACAAATAGCAATTGGCGCAGCACTTTACCCCGCTGTGCTTTCCTCATGCTCCAAAACTAGCTCTAATTTGAAAAATCACACTAGTTTTCAACTACCAGACACATATTATCCCCCTCAAAAAATAGGCTTAAGAGGAAGCCATGACGGATCTTGGGAAACAATGCACTCCCGAGTGTCAGGTAGAGATTTTCAGCATCAAAAAATATCAGAGGAGTATGATCTTGTAATCGTTGGCGGCGGAATTAGCGGACTTTCAGCAGCCTATTTTTTTCAAAAAGAACACCCAAATAGTAAAATTCTGGTTATGGACAACCATGATGATTTTGGGGGACATGCTAAACGAAATGAATTTAACATAGAAGGAGATCTTCGCATTGGCTACGGCGGGACTGAAGCTATCGATACACCATCAGCCTATGACCCTGAGTCTATTAAACTATTAAATGAAATAGGAATTAATACTGAGAAATTTTATAATTACTTTGATCAAGAGTTTTGGGAGCGTAACAAATTATCGAAATCTATAGTCTTCGATAAAGAAACCTTTGGTGAAGATAAAATTGTTTTCGGGTATGGATCTCGAAGTTGGGAGGATTTTGCGGAAGATATGCCTGTGAGTGACAAAGCAAAATCTGATTTTGTAAGAGTGCATACATCCAAAGAAGACTATTTACCAAACTTAAATTTAAAGGAAAAATACGAACTTTTAAAGCAGGTAAGCTATGAGGATTATTTACGAAACTATTGTAAAATCGATGAGCAAATAATCAACATTTACAAAAGGTGGGGAATGAGCTTTTGGTGCGTAGGGATAGATGAAATCCCAACCACATTAATACAGGACTATGATGGTGGCATGCCGGGTGTGACCCATACCTTACCAAGAACAGGGCACCGAAATGATGAGCCATATATATTTCATTTTCCTGACGGGAATGCATCAATAGCAAGGTTGCTAGTCAGAAAGTTGACACCTTTAGCTATGCCTGGCTCTACTATGGAGGATGTGGTATTAACTAGGGCAAATTATTCAGAATTAGATAAAGCTGATAATAATGTTAAAATTAGACTTAACAGCACTGCTGTAAAAATTACAAACACTAGTAATCAAGACGCAGTTTTAACAACCTACGTATTAAACAATAAAGCTTACACCGTTAAATCTAAAAAATGTATATTAGCGTGTTATAACTCAGCTATTCCTTACATTTGCCCTGAAATCCCAGACGTTCAAAAAGAAGCTTTATCCTATAATGTAAAAGCCCCCCTAGTTTATACTAAAGTAGCAGTACCTAACTGGAAGTATTTTGAGCAATTAAAAACTGATTTTGTATACTATACTTCAGGCTTCTACAAGCAGGTTGAATTCGCTTATCCCATTGAAATTGGGGGCTATAAAGCCGTGGGAAAATCTGACTCTCCCATGATTCTGCATATGTGCCATGTTCCATGGGTTCCTGATGTTAAAGGAGCTGATCAATGGCGCGCTGGAAGGTATAGTGTGCTAACAACTACTTTTCAGCAATACGAAAACCATGTTAAAGAACAATTACTTCAAGCACTTGGTAGCACTGGATTTAATCCAAATAAAGACATAAGCGCAATAACTGTAAATCGGTGGCCTCACGGATATGCTTATAGCCCAGATCTCATCTGGGAACCTCACTATAATGATGACAGCGAAAAACCTTGGGTTATAGGGAGAAGACCATTTGGTAGTATACACATAGCAAACTCAGATGCTGGTGCTAGTGCAGATACAAACACTGCTATATCACAAGCCTTCCGTGCAGTTCAAGAAATTCTAAATTAATTTATGCTTTATGCCTGCTTGACTCAGAGGCACACATAGTCTTTTCTGAACGCTGTTCGGAAAGTCAATTAATTGAAGTAGGGAAAACTATGACAGACAATAAAACAGCATTCATAACAGGTGCGGCGATGGGTATGGGGGCTATGAAGGCCCGTAAGTTAGCGAAAAGAGGATGGCTTGTTTTTGCCGGAGTTTTACCAGGGGCCGATACCAGTGAATTAGGAACCGACTCTAACATTGTAATAGTTGAGCAAGACGTAACATCTGAAGAGTCAGTTTTAAAAAGTGCAAAAATAGTATCGAAGCATCTGAAAGACCGTCCATTAGATTTATTAATAAATAATGCAGGCATTGCGAACAAGGGAACTGGCCCAATTGAAGGCATAGACATGAAAGAGGCTAAATTTCTCTTTGAGGTCAACACATTTGGTTCAATGAGAGTGGTACAAGCATTCTTACCTATGATACGCAAAGGCGCACCTCATTCACGTATTATAAACTTTGCTTCAGGAGCCGTGAGAGCAAACCCCGTATGCTCAGGAAGCTATAATATGTCAAAATGGGCAGTAGAAGGCCTAACCTGTACACTCAGAAATGAACTCGCACCTTTAGGCATTCAAGTAACTTCAATCGAGCCGGGAGCTGTTAAAACTCATATGACAGCTAATGCAAAAGAAACAACCAAAGATATTTGGACCAATATTTCAAATACAGTAAAATCTGTTTACCAGCCCTTTTTGTTAGAAACTACAACCACAAAAATGGTAGAACAAATTTCTAGAGGCAATGATCCAGATTATGTGACTGAAGAGGTATTATCCCTGCTTAATAAGAAAAAATGGAAGCCGCGCTATTTAGTTGGAAAAGACGTTAAACCCATGAAAGTAATGCTGGGTATCATGTCTGAAAGTTTATTTGAAAAAACAATTCAAAAAGCTGTCGGTATACCACAGTATAAAGGTTAAAAATGTCAGTTATCAAAAAAAGATTTGAATTACTTAAAAACACAGCTTTGTACCTAAGAGGCACTACAGCTAAAGAACGAGTTGAGAAACTTAATCGTATCTGGGATGGAATTGTCGAGCGAAAAGATGACCTTTACCATGCCGGAATGATTGAAAGAGGTGTCCAACCTGTAGATATTGCAGGTGAACTAATTATGGTAAAAGCAGAGATAGACTATACGTCTAAGCATTTAGATAAATGGATAAAGCCAAAACGAGTAAAGAATACAATGTTCACATTAGGAAAGCGTTGTGAAATAAGACATCAATCCAAGGGGGTAGTTTTAAACATGCCAGCGTATAATGCCCCCACTGCAGAAACATTTGTTCCCATGATATCTGCAATGGCAGCGGGTAATGCTGTTATTATAAAACCATCTGAACATGCAGCTAAGTCAGCTAAAATATTAGAAGAAATAATTCATAAAGCGTTACCTGAGAATGAAGCCTACGTTATCCAAGGCGGCGTTGAGGTTGCGCAAGAATTACTATCTTTACCCTTTAATCATATTTACTACACCGGCGGAAATGCAGTAGGGAAAATAGTCATGAAGGCTGCTGCAGATAACTTCTCTTCTATAACGTTAGAGATGGGTGGAAAATCTCCGGTAATAGTTGATGAAACCGCTAACCTTGAAAATGCTGCTAAAAAGGTTGCATGGGGCCGTGTAATGAACGCAGGTCAAGTTTGCGTAGCACCTGAGTATGTTATTGCACATGAGTCTATTTCTGAAAGATTCTCTTTGCTAATTAAAGAACAAATGGAATTATTATATAATTCTGAAAATACAGGCTTTAATGAGTCTAAATATGTTCCTCGTATAATTAATGGTAGACACACAAAACGTATAAAATCACTTATTGATGATGCTGTAAAAAAAGGAGCACAAACAGTACTCGGAGGTGGTGCAGACTTACAAGACAGGTTTATCGAGCCAACTATCTTAAAAAATATGAATGAAAAAATGGACATAATGAATGAGGAAGTATTTGGGCCTGTGATTTCATTACTTACTTACAAAGACCAATCAGAAGTTATAGAAATTATAGAGAAACGCGCAAATCCATTGGCTTTGTATATTTATTCAAACAATAAAGATAATATAAGTTTTTTCCTAGACAATACTTCATCAGGATCAGCAGTAATTAACAATAATTGCATTCAGGCTGGCGGTAACCCTAACCTACCTTTTGGTGGTGTAGGTAGTTCTGGCATGGGCAGGTCTGGAGGTCACCGAGGGTTTGTAGAAATGTCAAATGAACGCTCTGTAGTGCATCAACCTCTTGATAAATTTAGAGATTTTATGCTTCAATTCCCGCCTTATTCAGACAAGTATGTCAATATGATAACCAAAGCCATTAAGTAAATAATATATTGTAACTTATAATTAATCGTATTTGATACGGCCTCTTTCTCCATGCGTTTGCTGTAGCACAGCAGACGCTATTGGACTGAAGCCCTCCCACATATCTTGCTGTACCTGATCAGCTGGGATTACAACATCTGCATAATCATTAGGGGCTCGCCAACCTGGGTGTGGTTGTATTTTAACATATTGTCCACCGATTGGATGCTGAGCTAGTCTTTTATCTAAAACCCTAGTCAAACGCTCAACTATGTCTGGTCTTTCAAGAGATAAATCTGTCGTTTCATTAGGGTCTGACCATACATTATAAAGTTCAGTTTCGACTTCACTTGTTCGCCGCTTGTGGTTCACATGTTGGATAAGCTTCCACTGCTCATCCAAGACACCATATTTAAATTGATTATAAATTGGAATGTTAGAAGTAAAAATTAGGGGCTCACCTCTTTCTTTGTCACCTTTTCCGATAATCGCACTCCATCTATCAATGCCATCAATCTTCTTTGTGTAACTTGGTGATATACCAGTTGCTGCCATTAAGCTTGGATAGACATCCATGACCGAAACAACATTCTCATTAATGGTATTAGGAGGCAAAACATCAGGCCAACGCATAACAGCATTTACTCTCACTCCCCCCTCATAACTTTCAAGCTTTCCTCCCCGCAGGGGCTTATTTATACCTCCAAAATTATAATAACCCCCATTATCTGAGAAAAATAATACTATAGTATTATCTGCTATACCTTCGCTATCTAAACTTGAAAGAATACTACCAATTGCTTGGTCAAGGCTATCAACCATAGCAGCATAAGTTTTTGCTGGATGACGCGGGGTGTCTAACCTTGAAGTGTATTTTGCTTTATCCTCTTCCTTAGCCTCCATGGGCGAATGGGGAGCAAGGAAGGGAACATACAAGAAAAAAGGCTTTTCTGGATTTCTGAGGCTCTCAATATAGTGTGACGCTTGATTTCCGTGGACGTCAGTTGCGTATTCCCCGGAGTGATCTACTGTCTCGCCATTAACCTGAAAATCATGCCCACCCGCAAAAGTATGATCAAAATAAAGTACATCAGTATTAAAGTGACCGTAAAAGTGATCAAACCCTCGGGCGTTTGGTGTATGCTGCTCGATTGTATGACCCAAATGCCATTTTCCAATCATGGCGGTTTGATATCCTGCGCTCTTAAAATCTTCAGGCATAAATTTCTCGACCGGAGAAATGCCCGCATTATCCCAGGCCATAAAAACAGCGTGAGCTGCACCTAATTTTATTGGGTCACGCGCTGTCATTAAGGCGGCGCGGGTTGGAGTGCAGAAAGGAGTTGCGTAAAATCTCTCCAGGCGCATACCCTCTTTTGCTAATCTATCAATATTTGGAGTTTTTATATCGCTTCCACGATAACCAACATCCGCCCAGCCTAAATCATCAGCTAAAAGGATAATTATATTTGGTTGAGGTGCATCTGACGTACGTGTTTTAACTAATTCAGATAGATTTACTGTTTCGGTAGACGTAAAACTAAAATTAGAAGAGGGCTTTTTATTCAATTTAATTTTGAACAATAATATTGATAAAGTTATCAATATTATTGTTACTATAAATATAGTCTTCTTCACTCTACCCCCCAATTAGCCAAATAATAATCATCACATAATTATGAATTAGCGCCCATCGCATGCTTTGCGGCAACATAGCCAAAAGTCATTGCTGGCCCAATTGTAGAGCCAGCACCGGGATAAGTATATCCCATTACAGAAGAAGCGGTATTGCCAGTTGCATATAACCCCAAGATAGGTCTACCCTTTTTATTTAATGCTTGAGCATTTATATCAACGTCCACTCCTCCTTTTGTACCTATATCCCCGGGATATACAGGAAATGCATAGAACGGAGCCTTAGACAAAGGCGCAAGACATGGATTCGGGCTAACTGACGGGTCACCATAATATTTATCATATGATGTACTACCTGAGCCAAAGTCCTCATCAACTCCTGTTTTGGAGTATTTTGCTACTTTTTCAACTGTATCCATTAAACCAGTTTCATCAACTCCCATGAGAGACGCTAATCCCTCTATGGTATCCGATTTTTTTACAATTGCCTTTATAGAGCTATTCCACTTTGAATCTGGATGAACTGCTGTTGGGTATAAAGGCCCAATGCCGTACTTTTCTCTTGCTCTCCGGTCAAAAATAACCCAGCTAGTTTTCGGATGCGCCTGAAGCTGACGACCAACTTCATCATAACTAGCAGCTTCATTTAAATACCTTTTCCCGTTCTCATTCACTATGTAAATTCCAGGTAGAGCTCTCTCTGCAAACAAAATCCTTGAGCGGTCATCTCTTGGAAGCCTTACAGAGGGCCCCCACCAAGCTGCATCCATTAATGTGAGGTTCGCTCCGACTGCTTCGGCAGCTACATGTGCATCACCAGTATTTTGGCCAGGAGTAGCGCTCCAACTCGTATCTGTAGGTCCAGGTAAATTAGCCTTCCTCATATCAGAGTTATGCTCAAACCCACCCGCAGCGAGAATTACGCCTCGCTTTGTCATAATCAAAATATCTTCACCATTTTTTGTAACTATTGCTCCAGTTACTTTACCATTTTTTTCAACTAATGACTTTAATGAAGTTGATCTCCAAATTGGAATTTCTCGCTTAAAAACAGAAGTCAGACACCGCCCTACTAGAGCATTTCCCAAACATAAACGACGATGTCTCTTGGATTTCATTCGCATTGGAATATCCAAACGATAGGATATCATTAACTTTGCCATTATCCATTTCCAGCCCTTAGATCGCGTGATAATTTTTTTTGCCTCATTCACCGTTATTGTAAAACCACCAAATATTGTTTGGGGATGAGGGGGTCGCATATTTAAAAACTCTTTACCTAATTTTGTTGCTGACATTGGAAGAGGGTCAAGAGTGCGCCAGCCATCTTTACTGCCCGGTTTTTCTGTAAGATAATCAGCATAAGGCGTTGAAACAAACTTTACATCTGACGTGTCTTCTAAATCCTTAAGCATTTTAGGGGCATTCTTAACATAAGACACCAATCGACTGTCAGAAACCTTATCTCCCACACATGCCTTTAAATACTCTAAGGCAGCTTCAGGAGTGTCAGTTTCCCCGTGTTCCTCCATAAGATGATTACACGGTATCCATATACCTCCGCCCGAGGTGGCTGATGTACCGCCATACATGTCAGACTTTTCAACGACTAAAACATTACCACCATTATCATGCGCCGTTATTGCTGCAGTTAGTGCTCCCGCACCAGAACCAACTACCAGTACGTCATATTCTATAGAATCCATTTACTTTTCACCATCTATTAAAATTATCTTGGTATGTACGTGCAATCAAAACGTCATTTTTGCAATCACAAAATACGCAAAATGTACATTAATTATAAAATTAATCATAAATTGCGTACTTAAAGCATATTTTAAATACGCAATTTAACTAACATTTTACATAATTTAAAAAGAACAAAACATAAACATTGATTGACTTTTTCTAACTATTAGGCTTATTTAGAAAAAAATGGAAACAAATATGCCTAAGCCTAGTTCTTGCTTTATATGTCAATCATGCGGATCAGTTCATACCAAATGGGCAGGAAGGTGTGATAGCTGCGGTGAGTGGAATACGTTATTCGAGGAAACAACCACACAACACACGCGACCAAAAGGGAAAAATAAAAGAAATTTAGATTTTGTTAGTCTTAATGGTCAAAGCGTTGATGTACCTCGCTTAAAGTCAGGGATTTCAGAACTTGATAGAGTTACAGGAGGCGGGCTTGTTCCTGGGTCAGCTATATTAGTTGGTGGAGATCCAGGTATAGGTAAATCCACACTTTTACTCCAAGCGGCTGGAAAAACAGCCCAATCTGGCTTTAAAACAGCATACATATCAGGAGAAGAAAGCGTGGATCAAGTCAGAAGACGGGCTAAACGTCTTGGCTTTGAAAATGCGTCTGTATCACTTGCATCAGAGACTTCACTTGGCCCTATATTAGACGGACTAATGATTGAAAAACCAGATATTATTATAATTGATTCCATACAAACCCTTTGGACAGATCAGATCAGCGCTGCACCAGGGACTGTAACTCAAGTACGGGCCTGCGCCCAAGAATTAACCAGGTTTGCTAAGAAACGCGGTGCATGTGTTATTCTAGTTGGCCATGTAACAAAGGACGGACAAATTGCAGGGCCAAGAGTGGTGGAACACATGGTTGATGCTGTGCTTTATTTCGAAGGTGATAGGGCCCACCAATTTAGAATATTAAGAGCACATAAAAATAGATTTGGCCCCACCGACGAAATAGGCGTTTTTGAAATGCGAGAAAACGGTCTTTCAGAAGTTGCTAATCCTTCCGCATTATTTTTGGATGGTCGTGGCGCGGCTTCCACCGGGACCTCTATCTTTGCTGGCTTAGAAGGTACAAGACCTGTTCTTACGGAAATCCAAGCTCTAGTTGCTCCAGCAGCTTTTGGTACGGCACGACGAGCAGTTGTGGGATGGGACAATGGACGCTTAGCAATGGTATTAGCAGTACTCGAAGCGCGCTGCGGTGTGAGTTTTGCGAACAAAGATGTTTACTTAAATGTTGCTGGGGGGTTGAGGATAAATGAACCCGCCGCAGATCTTGCTGTTGCAGCGGCTATTGCCTCCTCAGCATTCGACATACCCTTACCAAAAGATAGCGTAGTGTTTGGCGAAATTAGCCTCTCTGGCGATGTAAGGCCAGTAGGGCGCACAGAAGCAAGATTGAAAGAAGCAAGTAAACTTGGCTTTCAAACTGCAATTACATCAAATATTTCTAAGAAATTAGAAAAAAATCTTACCTCAATAATGCCAATCATTACAATCAAGGCTTTGCCTGATTTAATAAGCCGTGTAGAGATAAGCGCAGAACGCGGCTTACAAGACGATTCTGCTTGGGGAATGGGTATAAAAGCCGCTTAAATGGTGGAATTTAGTAATGAACATTGGGGTATGGCATTACAACAGCTTTGATATAGTTGTTCTGTTAATTTTACTGATATCCAGTTTACTTGCATTTAAGCGAGGCCTAAAACGTGAGCTAGCCTCTATACTAGCCCTACTATTAGCCGCTTTCACAACTTTTATAATTTACGGATACTTTGGTTATGCGGCTCAAGAATTAATTTCTCCAATATGGCTAGCAAATACTCTCATTGGTATTGGAACCTTCTCAATTACTTATGCGATTTTATTTTTTATTCTAAGAAAAACATTAAATTCCTTAACTGGAAAAGATACTGGCATTGTTGATAATATTCTCGGGGCATTTTTTGGACTCATGAGAGGTTTCATCATAGCGTCTCTCGGCGTAATGTTGCTCACGTCTCAATACCGAGCATCACAAGATGCAAAAAACTTCAGAAACTTTATGAAAAAAAACCCTGAAACTATTACAGAAGAGATAATGAAAAAGATGCCAAAATTCATGAAAGAGCAACTAAATGCAACGGACGTTAAACTACCCAATATTTATAAGAATTCAACTATTTACCCTCTACTTAATTTAATAAGTAATAAGATTCAAACCTTGCCTTTTGCAAAAATGCGTTCATACGCTGAGCAACTAAAAGAAAGTAAGCTTGATGATTTATTTAAGGAAAATAAATGATGGTTAATTCTATTGAAGACCCGCACTGCACTTTTGACCCTGATGAAGATAAGATAAAGGAAGAATGTGGCGTCTTTGGAATCTTTGGAATAGATAACGCTGCCTCCATGACTGCGCTCGGACTTCATGCACTACAACACCGAGGACAAGAAGCTTGCGGAATTGCAACAAGCGATGGGGACACTTTTCACACGGAACGACACTTTGGGCTAGTTGGTGACAACTTTACAGGCGATGACCCTTCAAGTCGTTTACCTGGGTTTATATCTATTGGTCATAATCGTTACTCTACAGCCGGTGGTCAACGAACGCTAAGAAACGTTCAACCTTTGTATGCAGAATTTCATTCCGGAGGATTTGCATTAGCTCATAATGGTCATATCACAAATGCCTATACTATAAGAGACCAACTCAACGAAGCAGGAGCATTATTTCAAAGTACATCCGATACAGAGGTAGTACTTCATCTGATTGCGCGGGGTAAAAGTGGAGAGTTCATAGACCGCTTTATCTCTGCCATCCGGCAAGTTGAGGGGGGCTACGCTTTCGTAGGCATGACTAAAAACACTTTAGTTGGCGCAAGAGATAGACTCGGAATACGTCCACTACTTATCGGAAGACTTGGTGACAGTTATGTCTTGGCCTCAGAGACAGTAGCACTAGATATGATATCAGCTGAATTTGTCAGAGAAGTTGAACCAGGGGAAGTTGTGGCAATAAACTCTGACGGCATTCGTTCTTTCAGGGCATTTCCAAAGAGTGAACCAAGGCCGTGTATATTTGAATTTGTTTATTTCGCGCGCCCTGACAGTGTAGTGAATGGAAAAAGCGTTTATGATGTTAGAAAGCGAATGGGGAAAAAATTAGCGATGGAGGCCCCTGCAGATGTTGATGTAATAATTCCTGTTCCAGATAGTGGAGTACCGGCTGCACTTGGCTTTTCTCAGGAAACAGGAATTCCATTTGAACTAGGAATTATTCGCAATCATTATGTAGGACGAACTTTTATTCAACCCACACAACAGATTAGAGACATGGGAGTACGTTTGAAGCATTCCGCAAATCGAGCTATGATTGATGGAAAACGTGTTTTACTTGTTGATGACTCAATTGTAAGGGGCACCACATCAACTAAAATTGTTCGTATGATTAAAGCTGCTGGAGCAAAAGAGGTGCATTTTAGATCAGCTTCTCCGCCTATTAAACACCCAGATCATTATGGCATTGATATGCCAACAAAAGAGAAACTTATAGCAGCCAACTACTCTCTTGAAGCTATGACAGAAATGCTGGAGGTAGACAGTCTCGGGTTTTTATCAGTTGAAGGTCTTTATTGGGCAATGGGAGAAAAATTTAGAGAACTAAATACGCCACAGTATACTGACCATTGCTTTACAGGTGACTACCCAACACCTCTAATTGACCGTGACCGCAAGCTTTTAGACTCAACCAATCAACTTTCATTTTTAGTTGAGGTTGCTTAAAAATATGAGTAGTCAGACTATGAAAGGTCGGGTTACGCTTGTGACAGGTGCATCACGCGGCATAGGATATCAATCAGCAATAGCGCTCGCAAAAGCGGGCTCACACGTTATAGCAACTGCTAGAACTCAGGGTGGTTTGGAAGATCTTGATGATGCAATTCAATCTTTAGGAGGAGAATGTACACTTGTTCCAATGGATTTAAAAAACCTTGATGGCATAGATCAACTTGGAAAAATTATTCATGATCGATGGGGTAAGCTGGATGGATTGCTTGCTAATGCTGGAACTCTGGGTGAAATAACTTTGGCATCGCATACAGTACCTAAAAAGTGGGATGAAATAATATCCGTAAATTTGACAGCAAACTACAGGCTAATTCGTTCACTAGATACCCTACTCAAAGCATCAAAATCAGGAAGGGCATTATTTCTTACATCAAGTGTTGCAAACAGCCATCCTGCATATTGGGGAGCATACGCTGCATCAAAAGCGGCTTTAGAAGCTTTTGTTTCATGCTATGCAAAAGAAGTAGAAATAACTGACTTGAAGGTTAATTTATTAAATCCGGGCGCAATGAGAACCGCAATGCGTGCAAAAGCTATGCCAGGAGAAAATCCAGAGGAAGTTCCAAACCCTTTATTAATAACACCGCTAATAGTAGATATGCTATCTGCATCATGTAAAAAGAATGACTCATTAGTAAACTTCAGAGAAACCATCTATTATAAGAAGTAGATATTCCTTTTAACTTTTATTTTAAAAAGCCTTTCCGACCGATAACAAAGAATTCAAATCATCAATATCAGTTAATTTCCTTAGATGAAAAACAGAACCCTCTATATTTGATAAAACATCATTAAGAGTATTTCTATCAGACCACCTAACATTACTAAATATGTCTTTTTTTAATGGCGCGTGCATACCAATTAACCAAAAACCACCATCCTCAGCAGGGCCAAAAACGGTATCGTAAGATTTCAGAGCATTAAATGCTGCAGCTATATCTTTTTGATTTAACTGAGGGCAGTCAGTTCCAATTACAACTATTGGACCTTTTTTTCTAAAAATTTTATTAAGCTTATCCGATAAAGTACCTTTAGCTTGTGAGACTTGCCTTAAGCCCTGCCATTCAATTACTTGATCTAAACTTTTTGAAGGTGTTCCAGAAATGATAACTTCCCACCGTGAATCTTTAGTCCTTTTAATTACCTTTGCGATCATAGCTTTATAAATTCTATGCGCATGCACTTTACCTATATCAGCTGCCAACCTAGTTTTAGCTAATCCAAAAATAGGAGCTCTTGAAAAAATATAAACACGTGGTTTCATCTATGAGTGCGATATGTTTCTGCTAATTTTTTCACTGAAACACCCCTTTTATATGCTAAAAGAAGACCTAAATTTTTAAATCCGCGCCTAAAAATACCATCGCGTAAATGCTTTCTTATATCAATTAACATATACCCTCTCATGGGCCTTAAAGCCCTCCTGCCAAAGCGCTTCTTTATTTCCTCTATCAGCGCAACGTCCTCAAATAACATTTGAGGAGGATAACCACCACAATCATCATACATATTTTTTGATATCAGCAACCCTTGATCTCCATAAGGCAAACCCAATAAGAAGCACCTAATCGTTACTAATGTATTTAATATTCTGGCCGAAAAACAGTTGGACTTAGCCTTAAACTTTAAATAACCGGCAGAGGTTGGATATTTTGCAATTTGCTGAGTAATAATATTATTTATATCAGCGGGGAGCTCATTATCCGCATGGATAAAAAAATACCACTGCGTATCACAATTATATTTAGCCCCTAGTGCCAGTTGGCTCCCTCTACCATTTGCACCCAAAGCAACTATTGCATTTTTAGCAGCGTATTGCATAGTTCCATCTATAGAGCCTCCATCAGCTACCACTACACGGCTAAAAAATTTTAAC
>ERZ1047472.1936-NODE-1936-length-15324-cov-5.561857_pt1 | contig 15324 bp, 10 predicted proteins | sample MGYA00383095_ERZ1047472 | MGnify/ENA primary metagenome ERZ1047472 (study PRJEB29581, sample SAMEA5548365) | metagenome | biome: marine; feature: coastal; material: water | depth 1 m | study: Short-term variability in the microbial, nano- and picoplankton... | reverse complement strand
TATCAACCAAATAATCCTTTACAATTACCTAACACAAAGCTAATTTATACTTTAGAACTGCCCCTTACATTTACCAGTGCTACAATTACAGCAAGGATAGAAGGAAGCGCAACGGAAAAGCGTCAACTCTATCCTTGCCTTTTAAATTTATTGCTCAGATTACACTAAGTTAACATGGACGACAAAACACTTAACATTGGCTTAACATTAGGGAATATAATTTTGTATTTAGAAAAAATATACAAACCATTGCAAAAGTACTTGGACTGTATATTGACCACAACTCTTTAAATTGTAGCAAATTAAAGATCAGTGGGATTATTGTATTTATAACATAATTGTCCGATGAAAAAATTATTAATGAGTATGATCTTGATATCATACTTCAACTTTGTGTCTAATGCACAATCAGTAACAGCGCCTAAATTTGGAAAAGGTCTTATCAATATCATGGCTGCTGATTCAACATTCTCCATGAAATTTGGAATGAGATTTCAAAATCTAGTTACAACCACTTGGACTAAAGAAGACGAAATTGACGGCGGAGCATACGCTGATCCACAAACCAATTTTCTTATTAGAAGAGCAAGATTCAAATTTGATGGCTTCGCATACACACCAAAGCTGAAATATAAATTTGAAGTAGGACTTTCTAACCGTGATCAAAGTGGTGGTGGCACAAGCGAATACAGTAATTCTCCAAGATATATTCTTGATGCTTGGGTACAGTACCAATTTAACAAAAACTGGGCTGTAAAATTTGGTCAAGGAAAACTTCCAGGAAACAGAGAGCGTGTTATTTCATCTGGAAATCTGCAGTTTGTAGATCGTTCAAGACTTAATTCCAGATACAATATCGATCGTGATTTTGGATTACACCTCATCCATACTTCTAATCCTTCAGGAGATCTATTAACTAAGCTTATCGCTGTTGTATATCAAGGCGAAGGAAGAAATGTAACTAGCGGAAACGTTGGTGGTCTAGGTTATACTTTAAGAGGCGAGATACTTCCGTTTGGCAAGTTTGCTTCTAAAGGTGACTACATTGGATCATCTATCAAGAGAGAAAGCACACCAAAATTATCTGTAGGAGTATCATATGATGTCAATAATAGTGCGGGTAAAGAAAGAGGCCAAAATGGATCTTTCTTACAGGTTTCTGATGAAGACAATCTCAAAACATTAACTACAGTTTTTGCTGATCTCATGTTTAAATATAAAGGATTCTCTGTGATGACTGAATACGCTGACAAAGCAGCAACAGATAACGATCCTGTAGTAATGGAAAGTAACTCTATCGCAGGCACATACTATACCGGTACTGGGATCAGTATGCAGGCTGGGTATATGTTTGAAAATAATTATGAGATTGCCGCTAGATACACCGCGATATCCCCTGATGAGGTGGTAGATCAAAAAGATAACAGATATACACTAGGCCTTAATAAATATATAGTTGGCCATAAGCTAAAAATACAAACGGATTTCACTTACAGAGATCGAGAGGAGAGTAATGATCAACTTACATATCGTCTGCAAGTGGACCTTCATTTTTAAGAATACAATACATATAACCAACAATATTAAAACACGTAAAATCAATCAAATATGGAATTCGGATTTTGGGACGTACTACAGATAATAGGAGCATTAGCCTTCTTTGTTTATGGTATGAAAATGATGAGTGATGGTATCCAGCGTGCTGCTGGATCTCAATTGAGGAACATCCTCAGATCTATGACAAAGAACAGATTTCTCGGTGTAGGAACTGGATTTTTAACCACTGCACTAGTACAGTCTTCATCCGCTACCACTGTGATGACTGTATCTTTTGTAAATGCTGGACTACTAACACTTGTTGAGTCTGCAGGTATTATGATGGGCGCTAATATTGGTACTACCATAACAGGATGGATTGTATCACTGCTGGGATTCAAGATGAAGCTTAGTGCATACTCCATACCTCTTTTCGCAATTGGTGTTCCAATGCTATTCTCCAAGAGAGGTAAGTTCAAGTATTGGGGAGAATTTATTATTGGATTCGCTATACTATTCTTAGGTCTTACCTATCTAAAGGGTGCAGTACCTGATCTTAAAGGAAATACTGATGCCTTAGCTTGGATTCAAAGTATTGCTGATTATGGATTCTTTTCAAGAGTGTTATTTGTATTCGTAGGTGCGCTGGTAACCGTAGTAGTACAGTCATCAAGTGCTGCCATGGCAATTACTCTCACACTTGTATATACTGGATGGTTACCATTAGAAGTTGCTGCAGCAATGATATTAGGTGAAAATATAGGAACTACAATAACAGCAGAAATCGCATCTTTAGTAGGTAATACTAATGCTAAGAGATCTGCGAGAATTCACTCTCTATTCAACATTATAGGTGTGACATGGATGATTATTCTTCTTCCGTGGATTCTTGGAATGTTAGGTGGATTTGTGGATAGTTTCAGAGATGTATTTGAATCTGGAATTAAAATCAAACAAGAAGGTCTTGATAATGCTAACATTATAAACACATATAAGCTTGCAGCTTTCCATACAACGTTCAATATCATGAATGTATTAATTATGCTTCCATTTGTCAGCTGGTTAGTGAAGATGGCCATCAAGACAGTACCAGAAAAAGCAGGAGCTGATGATGAACATAGACTAAAATTTATATCTGCAGGTTTACTTACTCCAGAACTTGCTACAGTTGAATTACAAAAAGAAACTGCTCACTTCGGTGAAGTAGCCAGTAGAATGTCTGCATTCGCAAGTGAATTAATAAACTCTACTGACTCTAAAAAACAAGGAAAACTTTATAAAAAACTCTTTAAATACGAAGAGATTACAGACAAAATGGAGATTGAAATCACAAAATATATCACAAAACTTTCAAATAGTGAAATAACTCCTCGAACAAGTGTTAAGCTACGTAGTATTCTTAACATCTGCAATGATCTTGAGAGAATCGGTGATATCTATTACCAAATCTCTAAAACACTAGAGTCTAAGAATGAAAACAATCAGTATTTTACTCCAGAACAACGTAACAATCTCAACGAAATGTCTGAATTAATAGATCAAGCGTTCGCAATAATGAACAAAAATCTAGCTAATGATCATTACGATGAGGTAAACAAAGATGCTGCAATGGAAATAGAAAGAGATATCAACAAATACCGAAACAACCTGCGTAAGAAGAACCTTTCTAGCCTTGGAGTTGATGGATATGATGTACAGTCTGCTATGATCTACAATAATATATTCTCTTCATTAGAGAAAGTAGGTGATCATATCATTAATGTAACGGAAGCTGTTGTAGGGGAAGTATAGCATACAATTAATCTGAACATATCAGATGCCATCAAGAAATCAATTCTTGGTGGCATTTTTTATGTTATCTGATCAAAGTAATTTGACTTCGAGACAGATTCAAATTGCTAAATAAACATGATAAAGATGACAGTAAATAACTAGTCAACTCAGCAGATTCAAGTATAGTAAAATACAGATCAAGCACCATATCTAAGTTATTTAAAATTTATATCATAATACTTAAATAAACCTAATTAATCTTATACTTTAGGTTTTTTACTGTAGATTAAAATTTAAACTATTTTGGGTCATTAAGTCTTTCAAAAACTCCACTTTTTTATTTTATTTATTTTACCGATTATTGTTTCAGCTAGTGGTAAAAATAGGAATACCCCTGTTACGATAACACACACTCCCCCATTATCCTCCCTCAGACTACAATTATTGCGATCAATACAAACATAGTCAGTCTTTTACGGTTAACTTTGTCCTTACAATAATAAAATATGAGTGTAAAGCACGAAGAGGTAAAGGATTACTATGGTAAAGCACTACAATCATCTGATGATCTGAAGACTAATGCATGCTGCACCCTAGAGGCACCACCGATATATATCCAAGAAGCACTGAAAAGAGTGCATGACGAAGTTCAAATGAGGTATTATGGATGTGGTCTATGTATCCCTTCTCAACTAGAAGGACTACGAGTACTCGATCTAGGCTCTGGTAGTGGAAGAGACTGTTATATCGCAGCACAGTTAGTGGGTCAAGAAGGTGAAGTCGTAGGTATCGATATGACAGATGAGCAATTAGCCGTAGCCAACCAATATATAGATCATCATGCTGAGGTATTTGGCTATAAGTACGCCAATACCAAATTTGTCAAAGGAAATATAGAGAAGCTAGACGAACTCGATCTAGAGCCAGAAAGCTTTGATCTTATCATATCCAACTGTGTAATCAATCTAGCTACTGATAAAGAAAAAGTACTCAAAGACGTATACAACCTGCTCAAGCCAGGAGGTGAGATATACTTCAGCGATGTATATAGCGATCGTCGTATAGCTGATGACTTACAGGCTGATCCAGTACTATGGGGAGAATGCTTAAGTGGTGCACTCTATTGGAATGATTTCCTCAAGATAGCTCGTAAAGCTCGATTTACAGATCCTAGATCAGTAAAGAACAATCCTATTACTTTAGAGAATGATGAGCTCAATGAAAAGTGCGGTAATATTCAATTTTTCTCTGTGACGTATAGACTATTCAAGATCGATGGACTAGAAGAAGATTGTGAAGATTACGGACAGGCAGTAGCTTACAAAGGCACCATAGAGAATAACAATAATGCTTTTGATCTAGATGATCACCATAATTTCCCTACAGGCAAAGTAATGACTGTATGTGGTAATACGTACAAGATGCTACATGACACTAGATTCGCTGATCACTTTGAGTTTTATGGCTCTTGGGATACACACTACGGTATCTTTGAAGGCTGCGAAGGTGCTATGCCATTTAATGAAGATATTGAGGCTAGTTGTTGTTAAGTTAAAATAATAAATTAATATTTTACAAATGGGCTACATCTTTGAGATGTGGTCCATTTTTTTATTTTAATTAACGTGAAATTACAAATAATTATTTAGGGTAAATCTTAATAAAAAATTCGAAACTGGGCCCGAGATGCCCAACCAATCGGAATATTGAAAAGCGTGACTGTTTTTGTCAGTAAAATCTCTAAATCAGCTTGTGATATAAGACCAACTTAAATAAGTAAACAAAATTTTATTGCATAATATTGAAGTGATTTTATAACTATCTGAATCGAAGCAAACAAAACATGAATAACGAAGAAGAACTTAATCAACGAAAAGATAAACTCAGAAAAGAGATCCTTGATCATAGGAGTGAAATAGATCCTGCAAGTAAAGCAGATTATGATAGCTGGGTATGTAATCAATTGTATGATTTAGTACAAGAGTGGGACTATCAAGTGATACATACCTACATACCTATGGGTGATGAGATTGATGTGTTACCGTTGATTGATAAGTTAATAAATGATGGCAGAATAATCATCGCACCTAAGACGCTACGAGACAGACAAATGGAGCATTTAGTATTACAGTCAACAAAAAAACTTGAAAAAGGCGTCTATGGTACTTCATATCCAACCAACTCCATAGAGTATATAGGTCAGATCGACTTAATCATCACACCTGGCTTGGCATATGATTACAAGGGTAATAGATTAGGTTATGGCGGTGGATATTATGATGCCTTCCTCACTGAGCAGCACAGTGCACACACAGTAGGACTAGCCTACCCTTTTCAGCGAATAAAATATATACCTATCGGTAATCACGATATCCCTGTGAATGAAGTGATATCCAAAAGAGATTTATAAACTACAATATTGAATGATTTGAATAAATCAAATATGGAAGAAAAGCAAAGAAGAATTGCAAAATAAAATGTTGCTAATACACCTGTTTACTCTTAAAATCCTACTACAACAACCTATAACTCAGTGACACGCTAAAGTCCATTCCTCTCTTATATAGTCTACTGATATACTCCTGACCTTCCCATTCAATTGACTCTTTGTAATCTGGGTTAAGTAAGTTCTTTGCTGCTATTCTTATGTCTATCTCACCAATAGTCTTTGATGCTACTACATCTAATGTGTTGATCGCTCTAGTGTATACATCTGTACCACTATCTCCAATTACAGTAAGATTATCTCCTTTGTAATTGTATGCTGCAGATATGTTAAATCCTTTTTCAAAATTATCATATCCAAATACTGCATTAGCTAAAATTGGGGCTTGACCGAAAAATGGTCTATCCTCTGGTGTAAATCCTCCTTGCTCTACTACATCGATACCACTATTGATAAATGTTATGTTAGATGTAATCTTGAAATTTTCGAATTTCTCTCCTAAGAAGTTTAACTTTTTACGCATCTCAAGCTCGATACCAGATACGAAGCCTGACTCTACATTGATATATTGACGCTCTATATTAGCGGCATTACGTAAAGTAAGACCGATAGGATTATTAAAGTCTTTATAGAATGTACTTACTGCCAATATTTCGCCTGGCTGGTAAAAATATTCCCATCTAATATCATAGTTAGCTACTGATGTCTGCTCTAATGTAGGGTTACCTAGTAGGAACTCGTCTGTCAATACATCGAATGATGCGAAAGGTGCGATTTCCCTTAAATTAGGTCTTGCTATCGTCTGGTTAAATCCAGCCCTTAGGTTCATATTATTGTTCAATGCATAGATTGCATTTACTGATGGTAGTAATTTTGAGATATTGATAGATCCCGTATTCGTGCTATCTGCTTCTATACCTTCGATATTGATCTCTTCAGACTGAACAAATATACCTGTAGATTCGTATCTCAAACCACCGACTAGCTTCAGATTTTTGATAGGATTAAATATCATCATTATGTAAGCTGCATTTACATCTTCAGTACCATTGTAACTATTCTTTGCTATACTGTTATCTATAATAAAGTTACCTAAATGATATCTTTCTGCTCCACTAGATGTAGTCTGAGTTTCTATCACTCCGATATTATCTTGTCCAAAAAAAGCACCAAAATCACCGTTGAAATCTTCACCCTTACTACCTGTTTTATTGATATATCTATTCTCACCGAATGATCTATCTTTTCTAGATCCATATGCTCCTACCTTGAGTATATTGCCATTGCCTTCTCCGAATTTAAGAGGGATCTTTACGTCTACTCTTGCCTGTTGGCTTTTATCTTCTAGATTTCTCCAAAACCAAAATGGGTCATTGACATTTGCTAATGGTATTCCTTCTCTACCTGACTCACTGTCAAATTGGCTAGTGAAAAATCTTAAATTCGGTTCCTCTCTAGTTGTCGTAGTATTTACCGTAGACCATTCTACTTCCATACCGCTAAGTACATTTTCAAATCTGTGTTTACCTGTAAACTGTAGATTGAGTAACTCCGTCTGTATAAATCCATTATATCTACCTCTCTTAAATAATGGCGCCTCTATATTATTGCCGTCCTCTCCGAATATAGACCTTCCTTGCTTCTCCGCACTGTGGCTGTATATGGTCTTAAATTCTATAGTATGAGATTTATTAATCTTATAAGCTAATCCTAACAGACCATTTACTGTAGGAGACTCAGTACTTACATCTTCCGTATAGGTCCCTCTATTATCCAATACCCCACTATCGATATTAAATAGTAACCAGTTGTTAAGCACTGTATTTTCTCTATGCTCCCAGTCTCTTTTGTATTGAGTAGATAGTAATATTCCCAATTCACTTTCTTCTCCAGTTTCAAATGTGTTACCATAGAAAAGTGAGATCCCTTGGTTGAGACCAGATGTACGTGTATCACTATCAAATTTTCTATCAAATGCATTCACTACTTCTGTGGCCTTATCTGCTGCCACTTTATTACTAAATCTAGAATCAAACTCTACATCTTTAGTAAGATACTGACCAATACCTTCTTGGCCAAGGATAGATGGTCTAGCTCTTGAACCATCATCATATCCAAGCCAATCTCTTCTTCCGCCTTCCTCGGTTAAGAATCCAGCCTGTCCGTTATCTACCGTATTGAACCCTCCAGAAAGTGACAATGTCAATGATTGCGTCTCAGGAAAACTTTTAGTCTTTACATCGACATTACCTCCTGTGAATATACCAGGCTGGTCTGGTGTAAATGTCTTAGAAGTGATCACATTATCTAGGATAGCAGTAGGAATCAAGTCTAAGGAAGCACTGTTACGATATGGATCAGAACCTGGCATAATCAGACCATCAAGTTGAGTCAATGAATATCTGTCACCTAATCCTCTTACATTGATGTATTTTCCATCTTCTACAGTAGCACCAGTTACTTTAGTCATAGCTGACGCTACAGTACCAGAAGCTAACTTACTCATTTCTTGAGCAGAGATTCCATCTTGAATTTTGTATGATTTCTTTTGAAGCTGCATTACCGCATTTTCACCTCTTGTAATGGCTTTTGCAGATACTACTACCTGCTCAATCATCTGAGAACCTGTAGACATGGGTACATTTATATAGGTTACTTCTCCATCTTTTACTTCTACACCCTCTATTAGCTTATCATCGAATCCGATGTAAGTAACCTTAAGTGTATAAGTCCCGGGAGCTACTTTGATAGTATACTTACCATCAAAGTCTGTAGCCTCGGCAATGTCTGTGCCTTCTATATAAACATAAGCAGAGATTAGCGTTTCGCCGATTTCTTCATCCGTAATAACTCCTGAGATTGATCCTTGCTGAGCTATGGCCGAAAAGCCAATCAAAGCAAAAAATAAGATTGTTAATAATTGTTTTACCATTTTTGAAATAACTGTTAACTGTTTTACCTAATTTATTAAACTGTCTTGCTCTCAAGCTGCTAAAAGATTTATTAGCTTAATTACACTATAAAGGTACCAGTGGGTTATTTCTACAATATGTCGATAAAATTAAGTGAGCGTTAAGAATGAGAGATACGAATTAACATTGAGGTAATATCAGAAAGGATAAAAAGAAAACTGATGCAAAAGTATTTCGACGGCTAAACCTTCACAAAACCTGGCCATCGAGTCATATAATTTACAAACTTCTCCCCTAGCCCTTCTTTAGCTAAGTACTCTTTGGCGACTGGTGTTTCTAAAGGTTCAAATTTCGCGTCTTTCAGGACCTTAACAGGAAAATCATGATGCAATATTGCAGACCTTCCAATCGTCACGAAGTCTATTCCAGATGCCATTGCTCGATTCACTTCTTCTCCATTTCTAATTTTTCCAGCTACGGTCAACAGCACATTCTTGAAATCTAATGTTGTAAAATGCTCCAACAATGATTGATCATTATATTTTTCTAATTCTGGTTGCTTAAAAACATCCCACAATGAGATATCTAAGAAATCAATCCTATTATCATCTATCAATCTCTTACAGATTGCTTTAACCTCCAAAAGGTCCATACCAAATTTTTCTGGTGACAATCGAACTCCTATCAAAAATTCTTTCCCACAAGCCTGTCTAATACCATCTACTATTTCAAATAAAAGTCGTGATCTATTTTCCAATGTCCCACCATATATATCTTTTCTACAGTTGATCTCCGCACTTAAAAACTGTGTCAGTATATAACCATGTGCTCCATGAACTTCTACGCCATCATAGCCACTCTTCATAGATCGAATTGCCGCGTCTATAAAATCAACTTTAAGTTTTTCTACTTCTTCCAATGACAATGCTCTAGCTGCATGCTTTTCATTATCTGATGGACATACTGGGCTTTCACCTATCACATCAACAGGCGACCTCATACCCGCATGATGCAATTGTATGACTGCCAGACTACCATAAGATTTTATACTAGTAGTCAACCTTTGATGTCCTTCAATATGATCATCAGAAAATATACCAAGTTGCCCTGGGAATCCTTTCCCAACCTCCTGAACATGAGAGGCGCAAGTCATCACCAAACCAAACTGTCCTTTGGCTCTCATTGTTAACCAATTGAATTCTTCATTAGATAATCGACCATCTTCATAGCTTTGTGAATTGGTCATAGGAGCCAACATGAATTTGTTCTTCATTATGGCACCACAGGAGAATTGGACTGGAGTTTCTAAGCTGATATTCATATGATTTATTGTACAGGTTTGTATTACTATTAATTATCGATTAAATATAATATTACACCATTTCCAAGTTTTAGGACCATACTGTGGAATATATGTTTCATCATTATCTATTATTTTTTTTACATTCAAAATTCATGCGGAGTACTACTAGTGACACTATCTAAAAATCAAAATACAAAAAATGCCATAGACAACATCAGTCATCTATGGCAATTCTACCCGTATTACTGTTTTCAGCTTACCAATCGCTCGTGCGCTTAGTAGTCTAAAAACGCTTCTTATTCCTTGATCAGCATAGTCTTAGCTAGTGCTCCATTTGCACCCGCTACTAATACAATATATGCACCTCTTTGAAGATCATCAGAATTAATCTTTTGAGAATGAGTACCAGCTATATAACTCTGCGCTGATACTGTTGATACTACTCTCCCCTTCATATCCATAACTTCGATAGATAATGTTTGTATAGACTCTAGGTCAAATGATACAGTTGTGAATTGCGATGCTGGATTAGGATAAACTGCGATCGTCTCATCGATAACAGATAGTGGATCTTTAGTACTAGATACGAGATCAGCGAAATATCCATTATCAGATAAAGCGGTCCAGTTGGCTGCCCAGTTATTAACATTGTCAAATGCTCCTTTAAAGGTAACTGCATCGAAAAATGTGTTTCCTCCAGGTACTATTACATCACCGTTCAATGCTGGACCAAATGCAACTCTTGGATCAAGACCACCATTTGGCTCTCTGCTGATACCACCCAGATTAGGATTTGCTATCTGACTACCATTATCAATGAGATGAGCGATCAATAAGTTATCATCGCCACCATCTGTAGTTACGATATCTGCAAATGTAGATCCTGCTCCGAAGTCAAAAAATACATTATTGATAAACTCTAGATCTCCATCTAAAAATCTTTGGTAAGAATCTTGCGCTGTGTCATTATCTATTACGATAGCTCTTCTAGCAAATCCTGTCATTACAGAATTGTAAACTTTCGCCGCTGCATCATCTCTGATACGTAGTGCATCATTGTTATCTTCATTGTCAGACGTATCTCCTGCACCAATGAATGTTGCATTGGCAATGATAGGTGTTACTTGCGGAGTCAAATCTGCTTGTTCGCTACCATCCCATTCTCCAGCTCTATTTGATTCTGCATCTTGTAGAGAGAACCAGTACTGCCCATTACCATCCCATGATTGATCATAATCGAAACTATCGTCACCACAGAAAGATACTGATGCGTACTTTACGTTTACTGCACCACCGAAAAACTCGATCCCATCATCAAGGTTAGCGAACACTTCTACGTAATCGATAGTCGTTCCTGATCCTACACCTGCGAGCGTCAGTCCGTTGATCTCGTTATTAGCTTCTAGCTTCGCTCCACCATGTCTGATAGATACATAAGTTAGCGTTCCTGAGTTTTCAGTATTATCCGTTCCTCCATACTCTGCTCTTCCTTCAGTAGATGGTATACCTTCTACGTTTTGCACTCCACCATCTACACCTACGATACCGTTACCGAGAATGATCAATCCACCCCAAAGCCCTTTATCGTCCTTAGTAAGATCTTCGTTATTGTCTAATTCTGTATCAAATTCTGAAGTAAAGATGATTGGTTGACTCGCAGTACCTTGAGCATTTATCATAGCCCCTTTTGGTACGATCAGCGCAGAGGCTGCATCACCTGTATTAGGTGTAGATATTCCCTTGATTACAGTTCCTGCTTCGATATTGAGCGTCTGACCAACTGGCACAAATACGTATCCGTCTAGTAGATACTCAGTACCATTATTCCAGCTAAGATTGCTGGTAATGTTAGCGTCTGTGATCGTCAATTGTGCTGATAAAAATGTTGAAATAAAAATAAATAGTAAAGTTATTCTCATGAATATTGGATTTTGGTTAATTAAAATTGAAAGTTTAAGTTATTTATATCTGAATGTTACGATTACCTCTTTTATGTCTACTGCCCTAATGCTTAATTCTATGTTACTACAAATGTATAGGCGAAGTATTTCCGCATTGTATAATTTGGATTAAGTCATAGTTAAGTAATCCTCTTATTGTTTAACATTCAGCTAACTTTAGAAAAGTACTCTTTGTATATTGTTCTGATTTTCAGATATATAACAGAGACTAAATACGATTATTTGCTGTCTTCAAAAGGTGAAATTTATAATTACATTATCATTTTTAGTGATATGTGATAAAAAAAATAGTTCTTTGGTTAGCTTCGTCTGAATATTTGAATTCGAGGCAACAGTAACTATTGAACTAAGAGGCCATGTCTCCATTTAAGAATATAATGAAAGCGAAAATCAAGTTTTTAAGAAAGGCTAAATATTGGTCATATAGATTCGGTATACATAGGCTACTACCTGCTGAGAAGCTCAATTTTTCTGGTCATGCAGCGATGGTTTCTAAATGGATCTCTGAGCACAAAGATCTGGTCATGACAGATTTCCCTACTAAGAAGTTTGATTATAATAAAAGATTTGAAATATACAAGCACATCCTTGACCATCAAGTAAAAGATGGCGCTATGGATTACTTTGAATTCGGAGTATCCAAAGGTGTATCTTTTAAGTGGTGGAATTCAGAACATACTAATCCAGATTCTCAATTCTTTGGATTCGATACATTTACGGGATTACCAGAAGACTGGGGACCACTTAAAGCTGGGTCTATGTCTAGTGGTAACGAACAACCAGAAATAGATGGCAATCGTCATTCATTTTATCAAGGTATATTTCAAGATACCCTATTTAAATTTTTAGAGACATATAATCCTGGAAAGAAAATGGTTTTCTTGATGGATGCAGATTTATACTCTTCTACACTATTTGTACTCACTACTATGTCTAGATATCTAAAAAGTGGGGACATCATTATATTTGATGAGTTCAATGTACCGCTACACGAATTCAAGGCATTCCATGAATGGAGTACAACTTACTACATCGATTATGAAGTGATCGCTGAAGTCAACAATTACTATTGTGTGGCGATCAAAATAAAGTAGTCTTTAGATCTCAGAATTGTGCTTACATTTGTAATATGCCGAGTATTTCTATAGTCATATCTTATTATAAGGCCTTAGGTGATCTTAAACTCATTCTTAAAGCACTAAATCAGCAAAGTAAATCTGATTTCGAAGTGATCATTTCCGAAGACGATACTTCTCAAAATACAAAGAAATTCCTCAATAACAATCAGCCTAAATATAACTTTCCTATTCTCCACAATTATCAAAGTGAAGATCTTGGATTTCGTAAAAACATGATGCTTAATAGAGCTATCTTGTCGGCCAATGCAGAAATGTTAGTATTTATTGATGGTGATTGTATTCCACACAAACACTTCGTAAAAGAGTACATCAAAGAGAAAGAATCTGATAGCATTTTGGTTGGACGTAGAGTTATGTTAGGACCAAAAATTAGTGCCAATATTCAAGCTACAGAGTCACTTAAAACCCTGAATATTTTTTCTATTCTCACATCTGATTCTACAAAAATTAAAGATGCCATCTACTCACCTTATCTTCCACTCACCACAAAAATTCGTGGGCTTGTGGGATGCAATTGGGGAATAAATAAAAATCACCTCCTAGCCATCAATGGATATGACGAAGACTATATTACTGCTGGTGTCGGAGAGGATAATGATGTAGAGTGGCGTTTGGAATTGAATGGCGTCATAAAAAAAAGTATGAAGAACAAAGCCATAGTTTATCATTTGCATCATGAGAGATCTTATACCAAAGATGTCATATTTGCCAATATGGATATCTGGAAAGCAAAACAAAAAACAAATTATATTCAATGTATCAGTGGAATCGAAAAACTAGACTAAATATGTAAGTAACGAACTTTAAAAACGATACTAAAAATGGACAAGACAGGAGAATAAATTATGCTAAGATTAGCCAGTCGAAAGGAATCAAATATTTTAAATTATTTTCGATCGAATTAATCAAAAATCATTCACTAAAAAATACTCAATCATCAAGCTTATTGATCACTAAAATGTCTAAAAAACAACTCCGTCTTAGATAGGTTGATGTAAGAACTAGAAACTATTTACTTGAATATTTCTTGACATGATGATGTCTCTCGCGCTTTACATTCTGTAGGGATTGCATGTGAGAGGATAAGTATTGATTATATCTAGCTGTATGGATAGGATTGGATTCATCATACGTATCACTGTACATATCAGCCTCTATTCTCTGACGCAAAGCTTCATAAACAGATACAGCACAGGCTACTGAAATATTTAGACTTTTTGTAATCCCCATCTGGGGAATAACATAGTTACCATCACAATAAGACAAGGTCTCTGGTGTGATTCCAGCATGTTCATTACCAAATAGTAGAGCTATAGACTCTTTCATATCAATATCATACATTCCTACACTCTTTTCGCCAAGGTGCGTAGCCCAGATTTTATTATACTTAGACTTGATTACTTTGAAGCATTCTTCTCTATCATCAAAGAGGTGGACTTCTATATACTTCCATGCTCCAGAACTTGTAGTCTTACCGATCTTGAAGTCCTTAAGCTTCATATTATTCTGAGTATATAAGATGTAAATCTCCTGTATACCTGCTGAATCACAAGATCTAAGTACTGCTCCTACATTATGAGGGTCGTGTACATTTTCAAGGATTACAGTTAGACCTAATTGCCGTCTAGCAGCTAGTCCCTCGTAATTTTTATTTCGACTTTCTGTGATTCTTGATGACATGAGACTTACAATATCTTTTACTTTCTCTGAAATCTATTATCCTTAAAGTAAATCACATCTACATTTTTATTAGCGAAGTAGTCTATCTTATTTCCAGTCACTATATTTTCGTCTTCACTTTTGTATTTAGGAAACAATGCTATTGTACTTTGAAGTAACCCCTTAGAGTCTTGATTCATATTGAATTGAAATCCACTTCCGTGTTTTACCATAGCCCTACCAATATAAAGCATCATATCATATCCTTCGTAAGCCTCCTTAGTCGGTAAAGCTCCGTAGGTATCGTAGTATTTACTCTTGAACTGTGCGACGGTTTTATCTTTCTTATCCACAAAATTAGATGTCACTACACGGGCAGATGTACCATTATAATTATCAAATGTCAATTTCTCAGAGTCTAGCACGATAGGCATTCCATATACAATTACATTATTCTGTCCTCTTTCAGCGGTGAGTCTACGTATCGCTCCATATATGAATGATTCATCTTTGCTATTCATGTTTGGGATCAAAAACACTTTAGTCTTGGAATCTTCTCCTTTTTCACGCGCAAGGTAATCATAGACTAACATAC
>ERZ1047472.1929-NODE-1929-length-15348-cov-8.869875_pt1 | contig 15348 bp, 10 predicted proteins | sample MGYA00383095_ERZ1047472 | MGnify/ENA primary metagenome ERZ1047472 (study PRJEB29581, sample SAMEA5548365) | metagenome | biome: marine; feature: coastal; material: water | depth 1 m | study: Short-term variability in the microbial, nano- and picoplankton... | reverse complement strand
TTTGCATTGAGTGCTGTCGCTTCGAATTGGTTTGGTAATCCAAGCGAAGAAATGAAAGTCATAGGCGTTACCGGCACGAACGGTAAAACTACGGTTGCTACCCTTCTTTTTGATCTGTTCAGTGCCCTTGAGGGTGAGCTTTGTGGACTATTAAGTACCATTTCAGTTCGTATTGGAAGAACAACCTTACCAGCGACACACACCACACCAGATGCATTGGCTGTTCAAGAGCACATGCGCGCGATGGTCGAGGCCGGAGTAAAATACTGCTTCATGGAAGTGAGCTCGCATGCGCTTGTACAACACCGGACTTCACATGTTGATTTCGACGTCGCCGTATTCACCAATATCACACGCGACCATTTGGATTACCACGGGGACATGAACGGTTATATAGCGGCAAAGAAACTGCTCTTTGACGGACTGAAATCGGAAGCTACTGCCCTTTTTAACGAGGATACCAAACACGGCTCTACAATGGTCAGCGCAACAAAGGCAAAAGTGAAGAGCTACGCATTGAAATTCCCTGCAGACTTCAAGGTTAAAATCTTAGAACGTCGGTTTGACGGAATGCTTTTGACGCTAAACGATCAAGAATGTTGGTCACGCATTTTAGGCGATTTTAACGCTTATAATTTGTGTGCATTGTATGCAGTCGGGGTAGAATTGGGCAAAGATCCACTTCAACTCCTTACCGCCATAAGCTTACTCAAACCGGTGGATGGTCGTTTCCAAACCATTCAAGGAAAAGACATCACTGCGGTGGTAGATTATGCGCATACTCCAGATGCACTTCAAAATGTCCTGAGCACAATCAATGACCTTAATCAAGGCCAAGGAAAAGTCATAACCGTAGTGGGCTGTGGTGGAAATAGGGACAAAGGAAAACGTCCTCAAATGGCGGCAATCGCAGCAAAAGAAAGCAATAAGGTGATACTCACCAGCGACAATCCGCGCAATGAAGAACCCGACACCATACTCGCTGAAATGGAGGCCGGATTAAGTCCTGATCAAAAAGCGCGCGTCTTAACGATAGAAGACCGCGCACAAGCCATAAAAAGTGCACTAATGCTAGCACAAGCAGGAGATATTATTCTTATCGCAGGCAAAGGGCACGAAAAATACCAGGAGATCAGAGGTGTGCGTACCCCTTTCGATGATGTCGAAGAGGTACAAAACTTCCTAAACCACTAAAATTATGCTGTACTACCTATTTACTTATTTAGACCAAGCCTACGATATCCCAGGAGCAGGTGTGTTTCAGTACATTACTTTCCGAGCCGCAATGGCGGTGATCACCTCCTTGATCATTTCAATGTTGTTTGGGAAACGTCTGATAGACAGACTACAACGCCTACAAGTGGGTGAAACCGTTCGTGACCTAGGCCTAGAAGGTCAAAATCAAAAAGCGGGTACACCAACAATGGGAGGAGTGATTATCATTTTGGCGATTGTGGTTCCCACACTACTCTGGGCAAAATTGGACAACATCTATATCTTATTGATGCTCATTTCTACGCTTTGGATGGGGGCTATTGGCTTTCTGGACGACTACATAAAGGTCTTCAAAAAAGATAAAAAAGGACTGCGCGGAATTTTCAAGGTCATCGGTCAAATTGTGCTAGGTATTATTGTAGGAAGTACGTTGTATTTCCACCCTGAAGTCACGATCAAAGAAAAGTTGCCTGTAGTAGAAACTGCCTCATGGGAGGCTGGTGAAGAAGCGCCTGCAGCGACTTATGGTGATGCGGTAAAGAGTTCGAAAACCACCCTACCCTTTTTAAAAGATAATGAATTTGACTACGAAATCTTCACCCGATGGTTGGGGCCTACCGGATCGAATTGGACCTGGTTGGTATATATTTTTGCAGTCATCTTTATCATTACGGCGGTTTCAAACGGAGCCAATTTAACCGACGGATTGGACGGATTAGCTACGGGTACCACCGCAATTGCCGGCACTGCTTTACTGGTACTGGCCTACGTCAGTGGCTCGATCGTCTTCTCAAGCTACCTCAACATTATGTACATCCCTTATTCCGGGGAACTTGTGATTTTCACTGCAGCATTTATCGGAGCCGCTATCGGATTCCTATGGTACAACAGTTTCCCGGCACAAGTCTTTATGGGCGACACAGGATCACTAGCTATTGGCGCTATTGTAGCTGTAATCGCATTAGCTGTTCGTAAAGAGTTCTTATTACCCATCATTGCCGGAGTATTCTTAGCAGAGAATGTCAGTGTCATTTTACAAGTAAGCTACTTCAAATACACGAAGAAAAAATACGGTGAAGGACGTCGAATTTTCCTAATGAGTCCACTACACCACCACTACCAAAAGAAGGGGTACCCGGAAACTAAAATCGTAACTCGATTCTGGATTGTAGGCATCATGCTCGCCGTATTAGCAATCGCAACCTTGAAGCTGAGATAAGTTGAATCACCCCTACCCAAATATCGCCATACTTGGTGCCGGCATAAGCGGCATGGGTGCAGCGCAATTAGCGTATGTACTGGGTATTCCTGCTTTTCTCAGTGACGCAAAAGCCCTTTCTGAGAAGGATAAAAAGCAGTTGAACCAGTGGGGTATAGACTATGAGGAAAATGGTCACAATGTAGGCCGATTAAATGATGCAGCTGCCGTCATAAAAAGCCCTGGTATTCCACATACGGCTCCAATTATAAAGGCTCTTAAGTCTGAGGGATCCGTCATTTTGGGTGAAGTAGACTGGGCCGCCCACTACACTACCGCAAAGCTTATAGGAGTCACAGGAAGTAATGGTAAAACCACTACCGCAACCTTGTGTCACCACATTATGGCAGCTGAAATGGATGCCGTTTTAGCGGGAAATATTGGTCAGAGTTTAGCCGGTGCGCTGGCGAATCGAATGCAGAACACAGAGCCCGATCCTGAAGTAGTGATTTTAGAGTTGAGCAGTTTCCAACTAGACGATGTATTCGAACTAAAATTGGACCAAGGCATACTGACAAACATCACTCCCGACCACCTCGACCGCTACGAATACGATTTAAAAAAATATGCGGCCAGTAAAATGCAATTGGCCACCTATACCTCAGGGCAATTCATCTTCTGCGACGATGACCCCATTACGAATACAGCATTAGAAGAATGGCTGCAAAAGCATCCCAACCCTCCCACGCTATTGGCCTACGGAACAGATACACCAGCAGGCCCACACAGAACAACAACGAAAGAAAACAACACAATAACCATTCAACTAAATAACGAAGCAATGACTATTGAAGAACTCGCTTTACAAGGAAAGCACAACATGTACAACAGTATGGCCGCTGGATTAAGCAGCCGCTTGATGAACATAAGAAAAGAAACCGTTCGCAAACAACTATCGACTTTCGATTCGCTAGAGCATCGTTTGGAAAGCATTTTGAACATCAGCGGTGTGGAATACATCAACGACAGCAAAGCAACAAATGTGAACGCCACGTATTACGCCTTAGAGTGCCAGAGCAAACCTGTGGTTTGGATCGTTGGCGGTGTGGATAAAGGAAATGATTACGCTGAGTTACTCCAGCTCGTTCAAGGAAAAGTAAAAGGCATCGTTGCCTTAGGCCTCGATAATGAGAAAATCAAAGCAGCTTTTGGAGAAGTTTCAGCCTTCGCCGAAGCAGAAACGATGAAAGATGCGGTTCGCGTAGCATCAAAAATGGCGGACAAAGGAGATGTTGTGTTGCTCAGCCCTTGCTGCGCCTCATTCGACCTCTTCGAAAACTATGAAGACCGCGGACGCCAATTCAAAAACGCAGTACGCATGCTCTAACACAGAATAGGTGAATACAGTCCAGAAATATCTAAAAGGGGACCAATTCCTTTGGGGCCTCATCCTACTGCTCATGCTAGTGAGTTTCTTGCCCATCTATAGTGCGAGTAGCTCTCTTGCGTACAAATTCAGCGGTGGCAATACGTTTAGATTTTTAACCAGACACCTCATTCATTTAGTCCTAGGCGGCTTCTTTTTATACAGCGTACACCGATTAAACTTCAGAATCATCGGTAAATTTTCGATCATCATACTGCCCGCAGCCATCGTCCTCCTCATGGTCACCTTATTCCAAGGAACTACTATGGGAGGTGCAAATGCGGCACGTTGGGTACGTATTCCGGTTCTAAACATGAGTTTTCAAACCTCAGCTTTTGCTTCGTTAGCGCTGCTGGTTTGGCTTGCCAGGTGGTTGGCAAAACCCCGAGACTTCGCCTTGTTTAAAAGCTTGTATTACCCGCTAGGTGCTATTGCTCTTACACTTATTTTTATTTTACCTGCCGATTTCTCTACAACCGCTATCATATTTGGGATGACCTTCATTCTAATGATTGCAGCCGGCGTACCGTGGAAACATTTAGGAAAAATCATCGGTATTGGAGCGGCAGTCCTCACTCTTTTCATCTTAATAGTTCTTGCCTTCCCTGGAATCTCAAATCGGGTAGATACCTGGAAATCACGCATAGTCAACTTCGGGACGACGGATTCCGACGCTTCTTACCAAACAGACCTTGCAAAAATGGCCATTGCAGAGGGACAACTCTTTGGCAAGGGACCTGGAAAAAGTGTGCAAAAAAACTTCCTACCCCAATCCAATTCGGATTTTGTTTTTGCCGTCATCACAGAAGAATACGGTCTTATCGGCGCAAGCGGTGTGGTGCTTCTGTACATGGCACTTTTTCGACGCTTTGTGAGAATTGCGCGACGCGCCCATACCAAATTTGGCACATTACTTGTCTTAGCGGCGGCCTCTGGAATGATCTTGCAAACCCTGGTCAATATGGGTGTAGCTACCAACCTCATGCCCGTCACGGGACAAACGCTCCCCTTCTTAAGCGCGGGAGGTTCTTCCATATGGATGACTTGTATCGCACTGGGTATAATATTAAGCGTCAGCCATACTGATGTCAAAAAGATCGTCGGCAAAAGCGCACAAAGCCAAGAAGAACACGAAAACGCTGAAGCCCATGTCTAAAAGTTTTATCATTAGCGGTGGCGGAACCGGAGGACACATTTTCCCGGCGTTAAGTATTGCCAATGGACTTAGAGCGCAGTATCCAGATGCCGAAATCCATTTTATAGGCGCTAAAGGCAAGATGGAAATGACGAGAGTACCGGACGCTGGATATAAAATTACGGGGGTGCCCATCGCGGGAATTAATCGTCAAAAACCATGGAAGAGCTGGAGTGTTCCATTCAAACTGGTATACGCGCTGTGGCTCTGTCGCAAGATTTTAAAAACCCGTAAACCCGATGCAGTTATTGGCACAGGCGGCTATGCAAGTGGGCCGGCATTATTCATGGCACAACGCATGGGCATTCCTACTATTGTTCAAGAGCAAAATAGCTTCGCCGGGGTAACGAATATCAAATTGGGCGCAAAGGCAAAAGCCATTTGCACTGCCTATAAAAATGCAAAGCGGTTCTTTCCCTCTGATAAAGTACACCTTACAGGCAATCCCGTACGTGAAGCATTTACGAATCCACTCCCTATGCAAGGCGAGTGTAAAAAGAAATTAGGACTTGACGCGCAGCGGCCAACACTACTCATTTTAGGTGGAAGTCTTGGTGCTCGAGCCGTCAACCAACAAATGGAGAAGAGTCTTCCCGCTTTACTGCAACAAGGCTGGCAAATCTTTTGGCAGTGTGGGAAACTGTATGAAAATGAATACGTGTCGTTTACTTCTGAGACGGTGAAAGTACATGCATTTATTGATGATATGGCTACAGCATATGCCGCGGCGGATGCGATCGTAAGTCGCGCAGGAGCAGGCACTTTAAGTGAACTCTGTTTGATCGGTAAAGCTGCAGTGCTCATTCCAAGCCCGAACGTCGCGGAAGACCATCAAACGCATAATGCGCGTGCGTTGAGCGAAAAAGGTGCGGCAGTGCTCATTCCAGAAATAGAATTGGACCAGCGCTTTACTATTGAACTGGAAGCGCTCTATCAAAACACCAAGCGTAGGGACCGGTTAGGCGAGAACATTAAGAAGCTTGCCCTCCCCAGAGCGACCCAAGATATATGTACCCTGATTAGCGAATTGATTGCGTGATAAAAAAACACTCACATATCGTTTTTATTGGGATCGGCGGGATCGGTATGAGCGCTTTAGCACGTCATTTTCTGCATCAAAACATTCCCGTTTTCGGTTTTGACCGCACAAAAACAGCCCTTACCGAGGCATTAGCAAAGGAAGGTGCAATCCTTTGCTACACCGAAGATGTAGCTGCATATCCTGGTTGGCCGGAAGCAGAAACAACGGTTATTTATACTCCAGCAATTGCATCGACACATCCATGGCGCTTGTTTTTTAAGACCTATAAACCCATCAAACGCGCAGCCGCATTAGGACAACTCACTAAGGGATACAAAACGCTTGCTGTCGCTGGAACACACGGAAAAACCAGTACCAGTGCAATACTCACGCACCTTTTATCGTCGGCCGGATTTGACCCCACGGCGTTTATCGGGGGAATCTTAAGCGCATCTGGTACTAATTACAGGTTGGGTAATGGCCCGTGGATGATTGTCGAGGCCGATGAATTTGACAGATCCTTCCTTCACCTTCATCCAACCGCTGCGGCCATAACAACTGCCGATGCGGACCATCTAGATATTTACGACGACGAAACTGATCTGAATAACACCTTCGATGCCTTCATACAACAGGTCGAAGGGCCAACATTTACCGGGACAAGCTTAAGGAGAACTACGGCTGTTGGCAGTACAGGTAACCACTCCTTTGCTACGAATATTCGCGCAAATCAAGGTGCCTATTCGTTTACCCTTCATCTCGGAAATGACCACTGTGAGACAAATCTTTTCATGCCGGGTAAACACAACGTCTACAATGCTATCCTTGCTGCTGCACTTGCACATCATGCAGGAGTTTCTCTAGTACAGATTGCAGCGGCCCTCCCAACCTTTGAAGGGATACAGCGCAGGTTTGAATACCACCTGAAAGGAAAGACTACGCTCATAGAAGACTACGCCCACCATCCAACGGAGCTCAAAGCACTGATCGATAGCGTGGACGAAATGTACCCTGAAAAGAACATACTGCTGTGCTTTCAACCCCATTTATACAGCCGCACGCGCGATTTCTTTGACGGATTTGTAACGCAACTCAAACGTGTACATCGTTGCATTCTTTTACCCATTTATGCCGCACGGGAGCACCCCATTGAAGGTATAGATTCTACTGCTTTAGCAACTCAAATACCTGGTGCCAAAACCTGCAATTTAGGGGCACTTCACGAGGCAGTGCGTAAAGAAAAGTGTGCTGTGGTTCTGGTTGTGGGCGCAGGTGATATTGGCGACACCATACCCCAATTAAAAGCTGTTCTACGATGAAAAAGAAACGACTTTTATATTCCGCCTTAAGTATCATCTTCAGTACAGGACTGATTTTCAGCGTTGTGCTGAGCATGCAGCACTGGAAAAATGCAACCTTTAATACAATCGAAATAGGCTTTCAACATCCTGATAATCAGGCGCTTGTTGTTCGCCCAGAAGTGTTACCGCTGATCGATGATTTTTTAAGCGCACAGCCCGATTCTAGTGCGCTGAAGACCCCTACATTTTTGTTAGAAACCTCTTTGGAAGCCCTGCCGTACGTGGCCGATGCACAGGTATATTGGAATTTAAATCAGTCTTTGGTCGTAAACGTGGTTTCAAAGCAAGCGAAGGCGAAAGTCTTCATGAATGATGAACCGTTTTTGCTTACGGAAGCGCATGAGCTTCTACCGGCACCGAGACAGACACCACTGGACTTACCCATTATCACAGGGGTAAAAGACAGTGCAAATGCCGCTAAAGCCGGTCTACTTTTAGACGAAGTGATTGCCAGCCCTGCATTCACTTTTGACGGCCTAGCACAAATGGAGGTAAACGCGTCGCATGTAGTGCTTATTCCTCAAGGATATGCGCACCACATCACAGCAAATACCGGCAATGAATTAGCTGGTGATCTACGAAAGTTGAGCGCCTTCTATGCCGCTAAACCGACAGAAGAACTTGAAGAAATAAAAAGCATTGACTTGCGATATAAAAACCAAGTAGTAAGCAAAACGAGATGACACAGAACGCCCCTTTAGCAGTAGGTCTGGACATCGGAACCACTAAAATTGTAGCCGTAGTGGGCCGATTAAACGAGCACCGTAAGATTGAAGTCTTGGGTATTGGAAAAAGTAAGAGCCTCGGTGTCCAACGCGGGGTGGTGGCGAACATTACGCTCACCATTGAAAGCATTCAAGCCGCGGTAAAAATGGCCGAAGAAAATTCTGGCCTGAAAATCACAGAGGTCATGGTAGGTATTGCCGGACAACACATCCGATCAATGCAGCATTCCGACTACATCATGCGCGAAGATGCTGAAGCCATTATCAATGTCGAGGATCTCGCTTCCTTGCAAAAAAACGTACACAATCTTGTGATGATGCCTGGGGAGCAAATCTTACATGCGCTGCCGCAAGAATACAAGGTGGATGGCGATGCGAACATCGTGAATCCACAGGGTATGTACGGATCGCGATTGGAAGCAAATTTTCACATCGTCGTTGGTCAGATTGCTTCCATAAAAAACATCGCGCGTTGTGTAGAGCAGAGTGAACTCAAAGTAGGTGACATTACGCTTGAACCACTAGCTTCAGCCGCCGCAGTTCTTGCAGAAGAAGAAAAAGATGCAGGTGTAGTCCTTGTCGATATCGGCGGTGGCACTACAGATATTGCCATTTTCAAAGACCAGATCATTCGCCATACTGCAGTAATCCCTTTTGGCGGTAAAGTCATTACGGAAGACATCAAAGAAGGTTGCGAAATTATAGAGAAACAAGCGGAGACATTGAAAGTGAAGTTTGGCTCTGCATGGCCCGGAGAGAATAAAGACAATGAGATTGTCAGCATTCCTGGATTGCGCGGAAGACCGCCAAAGGAAATCAGCCTAAAAACATTGTCGAAGATTATCAATGCACGCGTTCGTGAAATCATGGAAAGCGTCATTGCAGAAATCCGCAATTACCAGCAAAACGATCCACGAAAGCGACTTATCGGCGGCATTGTGCTCACCGGAGGAGGTTCGCAGTTGAAACACATGAGCCAATTGGTCGAATATCTAACCGGTATGCCGACGCGCATAGGTTACCCGAACGAGCATTTAGCAAGTGGTTACGTGAAGGAATTGGCCTCACCCGTTTATGCAACTTCCATAGGTTTGTTGAGTATGGCGCTAGAATCGCAGGACCATCCCATGGCTTACGACCCTAGAGAAACCGAGCAGCCAATCGTTCCTGAAACTCCTGAGGAACAAGCAGAAAAATCCATCGAAGAAGTTGAAGGTGCGCCCGATCAAACAGGCAGTACACAAGCCGCGCCACGTAAAGATCCTTTCTGGAAAGGCTTTATGAACAACCTCAAAGAATGGCTAGAAAACGACGAAGACATAGAATAACCGAACAACCATGATAGAAGACGGAATTCAATTCAACCTTCCTAAAAACAGAAGCTCAGTCATCAAGGTAATTGGTGTCGGAGGCGGAGGCTCCAACGCAGTCAATCACATGAAAAATGTGGGCGTGAATGGTGTAGACTTTATTATCTGTAACACAGATGCACAAGCACTTTACCACAGTCCTGTCGCGAATAAGGTCCAATTAGGCGCTTCACTTACGGAAGGGCTTGGTGCTGGAGCAGATCCTGAGATTGGCCGCAGTGCGGCAGAAGAAAGTATTCAAGAGATTCAAAACATACTTGAAACTGGTACTAAGATGTGCTTCATCACTGCCGGTATGGGCGGTGGCACAGGTACAGGAGCCGCACCTATCATCGCCAAAGCCGCGCGTGAAATGGGTATACTCACTGTAGGTATTGTTACCGCGCCTTTCTCTTTCGAAGGGAAAATGAGAGCAGACCAAGCGGAGGAAGGAATAAAAGCCATGCGTGATGCAGTGGACAGCCTTATTGTCATCAACAATGACAAACTGCGCCAAGTATATGGTGATTTAGGATTTAGGAATGCGTTTAGCAAAGCCGATGAGGTTTTGGCCGGTGCAGCTAAAGGAATAGCCGAAGTCATCACCAACCACTACACGCAAAACATTGACCTGCGCGATGCAAAAACCGTTCTTGAAGATAGCGGATCGGCACTGTTTGGAACCGGTGAAGGTGAAGGTACTGGAAGAGCAGCAGCAGCTGTAGGTGCTGCTTTAGACTCGCCACTATTAAATGACAACCACATTAAAGGCGCTAAAAACGTCCTGTTATTATTGACCTCCGGAGATAGCGAACAAGAAGTTACTATTGACGAAATAGGTGAAATCACAGACCATATTCAACGCGAGGCAGGAGGCAATGCGAATGTAATTATGGGAATTGGCTCCAGTGAAGAATCTGGGAGCCGAATCACGTGTACCATCATTGCCACGGGATTCCCGACTGGAACACAAGTACTGCCGTCCGATAAACCGGAAGTGGTAAAGTATAAATTAGACGCTCACGAAACAGAGGAGGTTGCTGTTGCAGCACAACCAACCGGCGAAACAATACCTGATTCACAAAATTCGGAACGAGTTATCATGGAACTCGGTGCGGTTGAAGATGAGGTAGAGCCCTTAGACACGGCAGCAGCAGCGCCAGTTGAGGCTCATTTGGAGCCAGTTGTAGAAATCAATGAAACTGAGAATACCATTGAGGCAGAAACAGAGGGTTTTCCGCAACTACCCGATGAAGATATCGATGCCACCTTTGAGCAGACACTAGAGGACGATACTCAAACGATCGAGGAGGAAACGCCGACAGTCCATGTCTTAGAATGGGATATGGAAGATGAATCTGAGGAAGGCGCTATCGTGAAAGAGGAAGCAGTAGACGAAGCTGAATTTGCGGATGAAGAGCCGTCGGAAACTGCGGAATCGCCGGCACTTGCCGGGGGTTGGGATCTATTCACTCAAGACGAATCGGTCGAAGAAGAAATGGAGTTGACCTTTGTCGATGAGGATGAACCTGAAGAAATTCTTACACAGGAAGACACTACTGTAGAAGCGCATATTGAAGAAGAATTTGATGCACCTGCTCCACCAAAAATGGAGCGTACTGTTTTGAATTCTGAAGCGCAAATAACTGAAGACCTACTGGATGAGGCAGCTTCAGAAAGCCCTAAGAGTGAAGATTCTTCTTTCGAAGACGCTCAATCGATTGGCGAAGAGCGCAGGTTTACCCTAGAAGATATTGACGGTGATGGTTTTACACTTGAAATGGAAGACCTAGAGTCACCGGAAGCTCATCAAGATTCGAATGAAGGAATTGAAGATACGCAATACGACCCTTTTGATTTAAGCTTGAGTGAAATGCCTGAACTCAAGCAAAAAGCAGAACAAGAGAGCGTCGAGGGCAGTTTTACTTTGGTTAGCAATGAATTTGAATTAGAACCTCAAATCAATAATCCAACCGCGGAAGTAGGTACGCTTAGTTCTGAAGATCCAACCCTGCATTTTCAATTAAAAGAAAGTGAAGTGCCAGCGGTTAAAGAAGCAAGCGAGGAAGGAACTGATTTTGATATGGACCAGCCGTTGAGTCAAATGCCAAAGCGCACGCTCAGCGATTTACCGCCTAAAATTCAAGATCGTATGTCTCGCTTACAATCGTTCCAATACCAGTTCAAAGCGAATCTCCAGAACCTGAGTGAAACAGAAAGAGTTCCAGCATATATGCGCCAGGGTATGGAGGTCGATTTAGACCATAAAAGCAGTGAACAACCCTCTAATATTGGCGTTGATAACGATGGGAACATTAGAACAAATAATTCATTCTTACACGATAACGTAGATTAATCATGTCCTTAGAAGCACTCGTCATGACCGATTTAAAATCGGCAATGAAAGCGAAAGACCGCGTCGCGCTAGAAGCCCTTCGCGCTATAAAAACAGCCATACTTAATGAAAAAACTGCTGCCGGCGCGGGAGAAATGTCGGAAGCTGATGAAATGAAGTTGTTGACAAAACTAAGGAAGCAACGTGTAGAGAGCGCTACCATCTATAGAGAACAAAACCGCGCAGATCTTGCTGAACCCGAAGAGGCTCAGTTAGCGATTATCGAACGTTATTTACCCGAGATGCTCTCAGATGCTGAGATCGAAGCTAAAGTTGAGGAAATAATTGCAGCTGTAGGTGCGTCATCCATGGCGGACATGGGCAAAGTTATGGGACAGGCATCCGCAGCGATGGCAGGTCAAGCTGACGGAAAAGTGATCAGTGGATTTGTGCGGAAACACCTCGCTTAAATAGATCTATAGTAATTACAATAAGCCCGGCTTTTGCTGGGCTTTTTTCGTTAAATTTGGGTCCATCAAAAAATAAAGTTGTGAGGCTATCTTTTCTTTTGGTATTGAGCATTTTAACACTGAACAGTGTTGCGCAAGATCGTACCCTTCGTCTCATGACTTACAATCTTCTAAACTACCGTAACACCACTTCGTATTGCACGGGTTCAAATAATGGCTCCAGCAACAAAGAGGGACATTTAGAAACTATCATTAGCGAAATTGAACCGCATTTGGTGGTAATGAACGAAATAGGCAGCAACCCAAACAACCTGACTTACCTTCTTAATAATGCCTTCAATACCGGTTCCGCCACGAACTGGGCCATGGCAAATCATGTGCACAACGGTTTTTCAACTCTGGTCAATGGTGTCGCATACCGCAGCGATGTTTTGGGCATCACGAACCAGTGGGCGATCACGAAAGATGCCGATAATAATGCTTTAGTTCGAGCGATTGATATTGTTCGATTCTATTATAAAGATGCTTTACTGCAGGGCAATAGCGATACCGTAACTTTCGTCGTTATTGGCGCACACTTTAAAGCAGGTAACACTTCCTCTGACGCTACACAACGAAATAAAGCGGCCTCAGCGATAGTTGACTGGATAGACGCGCGCAATTTTGAGAACGTCTTCTTATTGGGCGATCTCAATACCTATTCTAGCAACGAATCTTCTTTTCAAAGCCTTATTGGAGGAAATACCTTTCGGTTTGAGGACCCCATTACTTCGAACGGAAACTGGCACAACAACAGCAGCTTCGCTTCCATACATACCCAAAGTACCCGTACTTCAGGGAATTGCCATTCGGGAGGCGGCTTAGACGATCGGTTTGACCACATTCTCTGTTCAGAGGAGGTTATTGAGGGTGATGCGCAAATCACCTATGCGCCAAACAGCTATTACGCCGTAGGAAATGACGGGAATCATTTTAATAATGCGATTAATTCCGGGACAAATTACAGCGTAAGCAGCGCCGTATTGAGCGCACTATATGCCTTGAGCGACCATCTCCCTGTGATTGTAGATATTGAGATTGAAGGGCAACAATTAGCGATAGCATCGCATGAAGGGAATTGGAATTTACCTAACCCTATGCCCACGGGGGCAACATTAACGCTACCGGAGCAAAGTCAATTATTCATCAGCACGCTCGCAGGACAAGAATTGTTTGAAACCTCCGAAACTACCTTTACGGTACCCTTACTACCAAGGGGTACTTACCTTCTTCGTTTAGAGACTATGAACGGTCACACCACGCGTAAAATCATTTTTTAATGCATCACAGAACCCTCCTTCTTCTCGCCCTTTTGTGTAGCGTTTTTACGCAGGCACAAAACTTCGAAGAGTTTCAAACTACGCAGGCGAATGTTCGACTTTCGGCAACAAATGCGGGGACTTTTGGAAATGCATTTAGAGGTTATAAAGACGGATCCGGTACGCCGTCATTAGAATATCCAGCGGGATCGGGTATTGAACATTTATTTGAAGGTGGTATTTGGATTGGAGGAACAGCAAACGGGGTCATACGTGTCAGTACCTCCGCATATGATTCACCGCAAGGGTATGCGCCTGGGCGCGGCGGCTTCGAATTTAACCCAGTGCCGGGGATGCCTGTAAAAGAAATGAGCAGTCTTAAAACGTCTCCAAAGTTTAATTCCTCTGCTATTTCTCATCAAGATTTTATTGCCAATTTTTCTGACTCAACCTTATTAGTACCGGGAACATCTATTCCGATCAACAATCACATCAACCCGATGGATATCGTTGCAGAAATGCGCCTTTTGAATTGGAATTACAGCTTTTCAGACTTTATGGCCATGTGCTCGCTGACCATTTACAATAAGGGAGATCAAACCTTCGATGATCTTCACATAGGGCTGTGGAATAATACCGTAGTTCGTAACATTAATATTACGCCTGCTGGTGCCGGAGGTGCTTCTTTCTATTCCCAAGGCGGTAACGGTTTTGTAGATAGTTTAAATCTAGCTTATTGTTATGACGCCACTGGTGACGAAGGTTTTACAGACAGTTATGTAGGCCAAGTCTTCTTAGGCGGCGAAGACAAACAAGGCTTCCGTCACCCTCGAACCGACTCTAGTTTCCGCGTAAACTACAACGCATGGGTATTTAACAATAGTGGTCAAAGCACCTTCTTTTTCCCTACAACAGATCAGCAACGCTATCAAAAAATGGTCGATGGCTTTAATCATAGTCCATGCTGGGAGAATCCTGCCGCTGCAGGTTGCGTGAGCACTTTAGATGTAGATCTACAGAACGAACTTAACAAAATAGGAAACCGTTCCGATCTTATTTCAGCCGGTCCTTTCAGCACCTTTGCGCCGGGCGACACCATTAATATTGCTTTTGCCTTTGTCGTGGCTAAAAAGATGGAAGACGGAAATCCTAACGCTCAAAATAATGCAGTGCAACGCGGTGGGTTGCTTAGCGCAGCGAATTGGGCACAAACCACTTACAATGGCGAAGACGGTAACTTCAACGGGATCCTAGATCCGGGAGAAGACAAAGATGGCGACGGAGAAATCACACGCTTCATTCTTCCTACACCACCCGCCATTCCATATTCACGAGTGGAAGCTGGTGAAAACAGCGCTACCATTTACTGGGCCAGCAATAGTGTCACAAGCGTCGACCCAATCTCCAAAAAACAAGATTTTGAAGGATTCAACATCTACGCCACTAGTACGGGATTTGATGTGTTCGCAACTCCAAATCTTGCTGAAGACTTGAGCCTAGTCGCGTCGTTTGACAGTACAGGCAACATTTATGGAATGAATAATGGGTTTACACCGGTATTGCTTCCCACACCTAAAGAATTCGAGAACGATACAGTGGTTTATGACTATGCCTACACCCTTTCTCCTTTGCCCAACGGATGGCAAACAGCAATGGCTGTGACTGCTTTTGATAAAGGCGATCTAAACTCAGGGTTAGAAAGTCTTGAAAGTTCTGCGCTTGCAAACGTCACTCGCGTCTTTCCGGGTACAGAAG
>ERZ1047472.1928-NODE-1928-length-15354-cov-19.457742_pt1 | contig 15354 bp, 14 predicted proteins | sample MGYA00383095_ERZ1047472 | MGnify/ENA primary metagenome ERZ1047472 (study PRJEB29581, sample SAMEA5548365) | metagenome | biome: marine; feature: coastal; material: water | depth 1 m | study: Short-term variability in the microbial, nano- and picoplankton... | reverse complement strand
GTAGCCTTGTTTTGTAAGGTTAATGCTAAGCGTTGGTGCCTACTGGCGGAGCCATCCCCTCTTCTGGGCACCACAAATAACAGTTAATTATATGTAATTATTATATAAAAATTGGTTTGGTGCCTGCAAAGCCTAGCCGCAGGACCACTTTCTGGACCACTTTTTATTTTCATGATGAAGTCAGCGTTGTTTGATCATCCAGTTGGAGACTTCAGCAAGCACTTTCATACTGAAATTATCAGATATTTTCTTGTATAAGTAGGACCGCGCCAATGCGGCCATTGATGCAAAGTGCAGCAAAGGGCTTTGTTGAGCCCATATTGACCAATGCTGCAGTCTGTATGAATGGCTGCTTAGCTTGGCGAAGACGGTACGCTCGATTTCGCAAACGATAGAAGAAAAGCGGCGATACCAACACTGGCACCGCCGTTTTTTGCTCGCATGGCCACGTCTATTTCGTAATGATCTCGGGGCCCATAAATGTGTTGGGCAAGACCGTCGAAACCCACGGCACATAGGTCACCAGAATCAAGAAGACAAAGAGCACTGCAAGAAATGGTAGTGCCGCGCGCACAACGCCCATCATTGGCATTCCGGCTACTCCCGAAGTCACGAACAGGTTCAACCCAACGGGCGGTGTAATCATACCGATCTCCATGTTGACGACCATGATGATGCCGAGATGGATCGGGTCAATGCCCAGCTCAATCGCGATTGGGAACACCAGTGGCGCTACAATCACCAGCAGTCCCGACGGTTCCATGAACTGGCCGCCGATCAACAGGATGATGTTGACGACGATCAAGAACATAACCGGCCCAAAACCAGCAGAAAGCATCGCATTGGCGATCTGCTGTGGGATTTGTTCGTCCGTTAGAACATGTTTTAAGATAAGCGCGTTTGCGATCACGAACAGCAACGTGACTGTCAGCTTGCCGGCATCGAACAAAGTGCGTTGTGTATCTGGATGGAAAAACGCAGTCACCGTGGCCCAAGGACGGTGACGCAAGGGTATGCTTCCCGGCGTTTCATTCACCGCCACAGCTGACAGGCTGCGCACATGTCTATCAGCGAGTGGCCCCATATCCTTGTAGACGAAAGTCGCGATGAAGAACGCATAGACTGCGGCGACCGCGGCCGCTTCGGTTGGGGTGAAAATGCCCCCGTAGATGCCGCCAAGGATGATGACGATCAGGAAAAGTCCCCAGCCCGCCTCGCGGCCAGAGGCGAGGATTTCGCCCCAACCCTGCCACTCACCCTTGGGCAAATTCTTAATTCTTGCGATGACATAGATAGTCGTCATCAGCATGAAACCGGCGAGCAATCCAGGGATGACCCCCGCCAGGAACATTCGACCGACCGAAACCTCAACCGACGCAGCATAGACCACCATCACGATGGACGGTGGGATCAGGATACCCAATGTCCCTGCTGTACAGATGACGCCTGCGGCAAAGTCTTTAGTATATCCCACCTGGCGCATACCACCGATAACGATGGTTCCGATTGCAACGACAGTCGCAGGCGAAGATCCTGAAAGAGCCGCAAACAACATACAAGCAAAGACCCCGGCAATCGCTAAACCGCCTGGCAAGTGTCCGACGCAGGCGATTGAGAACCGAATGATGCGTTGAGCAACACCCCCCGTCGTCATGAATGAAGATGCTAGAATAAAGAACGGGATGGCGAGAAGCGTATAGTGGCCTTCAAACGCGCTGAAGAGGGTTTGGGCAACTGACGCCAGCGAACTGTTGGAAAAAACTAACAGAAATAGTACTGACGACATGCCGAGCGATATCGCGATTGGCACACCGATGAGCATGAGACCGATGACCAATGTGAAAAGGATGATAACTTCCATTAGTTTTCTCCCCGCATCTGGTCTCGAATTTCTTCTAACTCGTCTTCAACTTCGTGGCTCGCAACGACACGATCAGTCTTACCAATCCAGAGTGCCCATCCTGCTTGCACAAAGCGCAACAGCAAGAGCGCCATCGACAAAGGAAGAACAACGTAAGGTATCATACGTGGAATTTTTTCGTATTCTTCGCCTTCGTTGAACACCGCCTCCATCCATCCCAGGATGGCGGGATGCGGGATATCGTTGACCTCGTACCAGCCTTTGCCGCGGTAGTTCTCTTCAAAGCCTAGTGGAAACCAGCGTCCTTCAGTTCCCGGGAGATTGGCGAAATTGGCCCAGTAATCCCAAGCGCCTTTCAGCATCAACAAGCTGAATGAGATGCATACCACCACCGCTGCCAAACCCATGATGCGGCGCGGTTGCGGGGGCAAAGCATTGACCACAATATCAACGCCAAGGTGAGCGCCTTTTTTCACCGCATAGGACGCACCGAGAAGCACAAGCCAGCCGAACAGAAAGACGGTTAGTTCTAAAGCCCAGAGAATGTTTTGGTTGAAGCCGTAGCGCGTCACCACATTTGCGAATGTGATCAACGTCATCGCACCTAGGATGCCTGCAATCAGCGTTTCCTCAATGCGGTCTGTGAACGCTTTTGAATGATCCATCCTGAACCCTCCCTTTGAGCATCGAGGGCGGACTGCCCGCCCTCGATGAGATTAAGTTCAGCTTCCAGTGTTGAAGGATTGCGCGGCGTCGATCATGTCCTGACCGACGTCACCAGAGAATTGCTCCCAAACAGGCTTCATCGCGTCGACCCATGCCTGACGCTCTTCGGGTGTCAGTGTGCGAACGTCTGCACCTGTATCGATGATGGCCTGACGATTAGCTTGGTTGACCGCGTAAGACTCAGCATTGCGAAGCTCAGTAACCTCTTTCAAGATTGTCAGGAATTGCTCGCGCACATCCGCGTCTAGGCTGTCCAACCAATCAACACTGGTCACGACCAGATAGTCGATAACCCCGTGGTTGGTTTCAGTAATCCCGTCCTGAACCTCAAAGAACTTTTTGCCATAAATATTGGACCAAACGTTCTCCTGTCCGTCAACAACACCCTGCTGCAACGCTCCATAAACCTCGGAAAAGGCCATCTTTTGTGGGGCACCGCCGATCGCTTCCATCTGCGCAACGAGAACGTCAGATGACATCACACGGAACTTCAACCCGTTAGCATCAGTTGGCGTCATCAGTGGTACGTTGGCAGACATTTGCTTCATGCCGTTGTGCCAGAACGTCAAACCCTGAAGGCCACGACGCTGCATGCTATCGAGCAAGGCTTGTCCCGCTTCGGAAGCTTGGAACGCATCAACCGCTTCGATGTCCTCAAACATGAAAGGCAAGTCGAAGATGCGGAATTGCTTGGTAAACTTCTCAAATTTTGACAGCGATGGGGCCGCCAATTGAACGTCACCCTGAAGCAATGCTTCGAGCACCTTGTTATCGTCATAAAGGGTCGAATTCGGGAAAACTTCCAAGCAGGCTTTGCCGTTCATCTCCTCGTTGACACGCTGCTCAAGTAGCGTCGCAGCAATGCCTTTAGGGTGTTTGTCAGTGTTCGTGACGTGGCTGAATTTGATAACCATTTCGCCTTCGTCGCAAGCCGCCACTGCGGATGTTGCGCTGAATGCCAATGTCATCGATAGTGCTGTGCTTAGCAGAAACTTCATTTTTTCCTCCGTTGAACCGTTGTTGCCGTACCTCCAGGTTTTTTTTGGAACGGCTTACGTTGGAGAGATTACTGAGGTTTCGCCTGAAAATTAGTCGCCATAACTAATCAGTTTTCCCGATTAAACATTTTAGTTTAATCTGAGATAGTGGATAAAAGTTCATGTCCTGAGGGGGGATCTAAATGTTCAAGGATTTCGTGGAAGAGCGCATCGAAGGCGACGGTGCGACTTTGTTCGTCCGCCGCGCCGGTCCCGCAGCTGCGCCGCCGCTTGTTCTATTGCATGGGTATCCGCAGACTTCCGCCATGTGGCACGGTGTGGGCCCCATTCTGGCCCGCACGTTTCAGGTTATTTGCCCTGATCTGCGCGGCTACGGTCGGTCTGACAAGCCAGCGTCCGATGCGGCGCACGCTCCCTACGCAAAGCGTGCTATGGCGAGCGACATTGTCGCTGTCATGCGGCGCTTGGGCCATGAACGGTTTCTTGTTGGTGCCCATGATCGCGGAGCGCGGGTCGCTCATCGGTTGGGTCTGGACTATCCTGACCGCGTCGCGGCCATGGCATTGCTCGACATCGCGCCGACCCGCGAAATGTATGCGGGCACAAGTGCAGCATTCGCGCATGCGTATTGGCACTGGTTCTTTCTGACTCAGCCAAGCCCACTACCTGAACGCATGATCGGCACAGATCCCAAAGGGTTCTGGAAGCTGAAATGCTTTAATCAGGCGCGCGGCGATAATCCGTTTACACCCGAGGCCCTGACGGAATACCTAAATGCCTTCGCAGACCCCGACGCTATTCATGCAAGCTGTGAAGACTATCGTGCCGCCGCCACCATCGACATCACACACGATGATGCGGATCAGGGCCGCAAACTTCACATGCCCGTTCTGACCCTTTGGGCGAAACGCGGTGTGATTGAGACTTGCTTTGACGCGCTTGCACTATGGCGACAGCGGGCTGAAAGGGTTGAGGGCGAAGCGCTCGACACCACACATTACATGGCCGAAGAAATCCCAGGTGACGTCGCCGCACGCATGTCTGATTTCTTTGCCCGCAACCCAATTCACGCAAAGGCAACCGCATGAGCCGGACACTTTATGACAAATTGGTAGACGCCCACAAGGTCTGCGATCTGCCCGATGATGACATGCTGATTTATGTCGATTTACACATCATGAACGAATACACGAGTCCGCAGGCCTTTTCGGGACTCGACACAAAGGGCCTAGAAGTTTGGCGCGCAGAGGCACATCTGGCAGTGATTGACCATGTGAACGCGACCCGCAGCAATGAGCCACATGATGCGGCGTCCAAACTCCTGATCGACAATCTGGAAGACAATTGCACCAAACACGACATCGCTTTTTACGGTCTTAACGACCCGCGGCAAGGCATTGAACACGTTGTGGTTCCCGAACAGGGGTTGGTCACACCCGGCATGTTAATTGCCTGCGGCGACAGCCACACCACAACCTATGGCGCATACGGCGCGTTGGGGTTTGGCATCGGCACATCCGAAGTGGAACATGTCCTAGCCACCCAGACACTGCGCTACAAACGCATGAAAACCATGCGGGTTATGATCGACGGCGAAACCGCTCCCGGCGTGACGGCGAAAGATATCATTATGAAAGTCGTGCAAGTCGTGGGCGCAGGTGGAGCCAATGGGTTTGCGGTGGAGTTTGCAGGTTCCGCCATTCGCCACCTCGACATGGCCGGACGGATGACAGTCTGCAATATGGCGGTTGAGTTAGGCGCGCGTGCGGCGTTGATCGCAGCAGATGAGGTCACCGAAGCCGCGTTACAAGGCCACGCCCATAGCGGTCGATTTGCGTTCAATGGCGAGAGCTGGCGCAGCGATCCCGAGGCCGTCTTTGATAAAAAGGTCACGATTGCAGCGTGCGATATCGAGCCGCTGGTCACATGGGGCACTAGCCCGGATCAATCGGTGCCGATCACCGCACATGTACCTGTTGCGTCCGACTATGTCTCCCCTAAAGCCAAGGCAGCTTTAGCGCGGTCTTTGCAATACATGGGGCTCACCGCGGGGCAGTCAGCCCAGTCGATCGCAATCGATACGGCCTTCATTGGGTCTTGCACGAACAGCCGGATCGAAGATTTACGAGAGGCGGCCAAGATACTCGAAGGTCGGAAGGTCGCGGCGGGCGTCGAAGCCATCGTCGTGCCCGGCTCTGCCATGACGCGGATCAAAGCCGAAGCCGAAGGTCTGCGCGCTATCTTTGAGGCTGCAGGTTTTGAATGGCGACCAGAGGCGGGCTGTTCTTTGTGTCTAGCGATGAATGACGACATCGCGATGGATGGTGAACGCGTCGCCTCGTCAACCAACCGGAATTTTGAGGGGCGACAGGGCCGCGGCGCACGTACCCATCTCATGTCGCCCGCAATGGTCGCGGCGGCTGCCATCGCCGGGCATCTTGCTGATGTGCGAGATTTCAAATGAAAGACAACCAGATGACAAAAACGATCAAAGGGGTTGCAGCACCTTTGCCGCTAGCCAATGTCGATACCGATGTGATCATGCCCAAGCGCTTCCTGATAACAATTACCCGCGAAGGATTGGCGGACGGCACTTTTGCAGATCTGCGCTTTGGCAATGCTGGGGGTCCTCGCCCAGAATTTATCTTGAACAAGCAGCCTTGGACGCAGGCCAACATTTTAGTCGTTGGCGACAATTTTGGCTGTGGGTCCAGCCGGGAACATGCCGTCTGGGGTATGCGCCAGCTTGGCATTGATGCTTGTATCGGAATAAGTTTCGCCGGAATATTCTACGATAATGCGCGGAAGAATGGTTTGGCACTGCCGATTGTCTCTCCAGAGACGTGGGACTTACTTTTGCAGGTCGCAGGCAATGGTGCCGAGATAACAATCGACCTTAATGGCCGCAGGCTCACAGCTGGTGATGTTAGTGCGCCATTCGAGATGGACAACGCTACACAAACAGCGCTGATCCGAGGACGCGATGATACGCTGGACTCATTGGAACATGCTGGTGCAATCCGAGACTATGAGGCGGAATTGAAAAACGAGATGCGGGTCAGCGTTATCAAGTAACCCAATAAGGAAACACAGATTGGACATCAGACAACTGGAATGCTTCGTCGCCGTCGCGGAAGAACTTCACTTCCGGCGCGCAGGCGAACGGTTGGGGTTGAGCCAATCTGCCTTGTCTGAGCGGGTTTCTGCGTTGGAACATGAACTTGGTGCGCGACTGTTTTTCAGAACGACCCGTCAGGTTAGCTTGACCCAAGCCGGATCGGAGTTTGTCCAGGACGCCAATAGGATACTTGCCGACATTGAAAAGTCGATCTCCAACGTTCGCCACACTGCCGAGTCAGACCTACGCCATGTCCGAGTGAGCGGCGTCGACGAAGCAATTTCTATGTTGTTGCCTAAAGCCCTCATTGCATTTCGCGAGACCGATCCGAAGGTCCATGTGCAGGTGCTGGAAATCTCATCCTCTGAGCAACATTCGCAAGAATTGATTGCCCACCGGACAGATGTGGCTTTTGTTCGGACACCTCAAGAAGATGAATTTATTACCAGCCAACTATTACATCGTCAGCCTATCGTGGTGGTGATGGCCAAAACCAATCCGCTTGCAGGTTCAGCTTCCCTTTCTGCATCTGATATCGTCAACCAACCGATCGTGGGGTATCCCAAGCACGCCCGCCCAATTCTTCACGAGGCACTTTGGAGCGGGTTTCGCCAAATTGGCGCGCAACCGAACATCGTCTGTGAGATAATCGACAAGTCCACTATGTTGCAGTTCGTGATCCAAGGCTTAGGGATTTCTTTAGTACCCGCTTGGGTCAAGAATATCGCACCATCTGGTGTTTCGTTTGTCCCGTTCGAGCCATGTGAAAACCAAATCGACCTGTATGTCGCGTTTCGAAAATCGGGGAACTCTGACACCGTAAAAAGATTTGTCGATACTGTAAGAGCAATCGCTGTCTAGTGATCACAGCTTGTAATACGCTTCGACAGTGACCTCAGCCTGGCGTTTTACTGCATTTATGGCTGTTTCAGCGAACCCACCCTTAGCCCTCACAGCAGACCTCAAGCATTGCCTAGATGAATGTCCAGTTTTCAGTTCAAATCATAAAGTCACCCTCATGTAACGCACAAATCGACAATTTTCCGCAGGATTCGCCAAGGTAGTAAACTTCTGAAATCAGTCAATCTTATTATTGCTCGCTGCCAGTTCTCCCAGCGAAATCTCTGGCTTCAGGATATGCAGTTTGTCCATTTCGGCGGTCGTGTTTTCCAAGGTCTCGAGTATCATCCGCGCGGCTTGCTCACCGATCTTTTTGCGGGCGGTCCGCGACGAAGCAATCTTGCCGGGGAACCCCTCGATGATCCCTAAGCCGTTGAAGCCCGCCAATGCAACATCGCCCGGAACGTCGATGCCCGCGGCAATGCAATGACATAGACCGCCAAAGGCAAGGTCATCGTTTGAAAAGTAGATGCAATCAATATCGGGCTGGCGTTTCAGAAGGTCGGCAGTCATACGGCGACCGCAATCGACGGCAGATAGCTCCGTCACATCGGCCACCAAATCTGATCCATCAATTGTGTCGGTATCTGATCCATCAATTGTGTCGGTGATCGCGACGCCATGATCGCGCAATGCGCCTTGGAAGCCATGTTTCCGTTTCGCGGCCCTAAGGTCTTTGTCGAGGTTGCGCCCAACTTAGCCGAAGCGCCGCAATCCTGTCTCATACAGGGCGGCGGCAATGTCATGGCCCGCCTCTGTATGTGAAAACCCTACGCAGGCATCGATGGGATCCCCGTCGGTATCCATGATTTGAACGACAGGAACTCTGGCGTCTTTGAGAAGTTGGCGCGTTTCCTGTGGTTGGTCGATCCCGGTCACGATCAACCCAGCCGGTCGCCACGACAGCATGTTCCTTAAAGTGTCGTATTCCGTTTCTGGATCATAGTCCGTTATCTCGCGGCGAATGCCCGCTTCGAGCCCAGAGTCACCGATGCTGCGACGCGCACCAATGTCCGATTAAAGGAAGGCCCTAACATGGACATCGAAAACTCGGCCCAAACCGGACATTAACTCTGAGATAAGATGCCGCGTTTCAGCCTCCCCGAAGCGAGGCCTTTGTGCGTTCCTCCTCATGCGTTCCAGCCGCAGTGACCCAAGCCGCGCTGCCCGCTTCACCGCTATACCTGCATACAGATTTGAATGAGGGAAAACGCGGCGTGTCAAATTACGCGTGAACGCAACGAAACTGGCAAACCTTTCCGCTCACCACCCCAAAGCGTTACACTTTTTCAGGTGTCGAATTTTATTGTAACTTTATTCTTGCTCGAATTCTTTGGTTAACATATACCAACCATACGGTCGATTAATCATTGGGAGGATGCGCGATGGAAGCTTTGATTTGCGATGGGGTGCGTACGCCCATTGGTCGTTATGGTGGGGCGCTTTCTTCTATCCGAGCAGATGATCTTGCTGCGCTGCCAATTGCGGCCTTGATGGAACGCAACGCGGGCGTCGACTGGTCATCTGTTGACGAGGTGATTTATGGCTCAGCCAATCAGGCGGGCGAAGACAACCGCAACGTCGCACGCATGGCCGCCCTGCTCGCGGGGCTTCCCGTGGATGTGCCCGGAACAACGGTGAACCGTCTTTGCGCCAGCGGTATGGATGCCATCGGTTTCGCCGCACGCGGAATCAAGGCTGGCGATTATGACATGACCATTGCCGGTGGTGTCGAAAGCATGAGCCGCGCGCCTTTCGTGATGCCAAAGGCCGAGGCCGCCTTTACCCGCGCCAATGCTGTCTATGACACGACGATCGGCTGGCGCTTTGTGAACCCGAAGATGAAAGCCGCATATGGCGTCGATTCCATGCCGCAGACGGCTGACAATGTTGCTGCTGATTTCGATGTAAGCCGCGCAGATCAGGATGCGTTCGCCGCCCGCTCGCAGGATCGCTGGGCAGCCGCGAACGCGGCTGGCATCTTTAACAACGAAATCGTGCCTGTCGCTGTCCCACAGCGCAAGGGTGATCCTGCCATCGTCGATACAGATGAACATCCCCGCCCCGGCACCGATGCTGAAAAGCTCGGCAAGCTCAGGGGCGTGAATGGGCCTGAGCTGACGGTCACCGCAGGCAACGCCAGCGGTGTGAACGATGGCGCAGCCGCGCTGTTGATCGCATCCGAAGCGGCAGCAATAGCTAATGGCCTGACACCAATGGCCCGCATTGTCGGCATGTCGGCGGCGGGCGTCGAGCCGCGCATCATGGGCATCGGCCCTGCCCCCGCGAGTGAGAAAGTCCTCAAACGCGCAGGCCTGACGATTGACCAGATGGACGTGATTGAATTGAACGAGGCCTTTGCCTCGCAGGGGCTTGCGACGTTGCGCCGTCTTAGCGTGGCCGATGATGACCCCAGAGTGAACCCACACGGGGGGGCCATCGCAATGGGCCATCCGCTTGGAATGTCAGGTGCGCGATTGGTTCTGACCGCCGCGCACCATCTCAAACGCACTGGCGGGCGCTATGCGCTTTGCACGATGTGCGTGGGTGTCGGGCAAGGCACCGCAATGATTATCGAACGCGTCTGAACCGGGAGGACAAAGACATGTATGCACAAATGGTAAAATCCGAAGCCGCAGATGACAGCGCAGAGGCACAAGCCTTTCAGGCGCGCATTGATGCGGGAGAGAAAATCGAACCCAAAGACTGGATGCCTGCGGGCTATCGCAAGACGCTGATCCGACAGATCGGCCAGCACGCGCACTCCGAGATCGTCGGCCAGCTGCCCGAGGGTAACTGGATCACCCGCGCCCCTACCCTTGAGCGTAAAGCGATACTGCTGGCGAAGGTGCAGGACGAAGCAGGTCACGGTCTGTATTTGTACTGCGCGGCGGAAACACTAGGCGTGTCGCGCGACGAGCTGACAGAGATGCTGCTTGATGGGCGGATGAAATACTCCTCCATCTTCAACTATCCGACGCTGACATGGGCCGATATGGGAGCGGTTGGCTGGCTTGTCGACGGTGCCGCAATCATGAACCAAGTACCATTGCAGCGCACGTCGTTTGGTCCCTATTCCCGCGCGATGATCCGCGTCTGCAAGGAGGAATCCTTCCACCAGCGTCAGGGCTACGACATCATGATGAAGATGGCGCAGGGCACGCCGGAACAAAAGGCGATGGCGCAGAACGCTCTGAACCGCTTCTGGTATCCCTCCTTGATGATGTTCGGACCAAGCGACGCCGACTCCGTTCACTCGGCACAGTCGATGGCGTGGAAGATCAAGATGAACACCAACGACGAGTTGCGCCAGAAGTTCGTCGACCAGACGGTGCCGCAGGCCGAATACCTTGGCCTGACCGTTCCCGACAAGACACTGAGATGGAACGAGGAAAAAGGCGGCTACGATTTTGCCGAGCCCGATTGGGACGAATTCTTTGAGGTAATCAAAGGCAACGGCCCCTGCAACACCGAACGCCTCGCCGCGCGCAACAAGGCGTGGGACGACGGCAAATGGGTTCGTGATGGCCTTCTGGCAAACGCCGAGAAACGCAACGCACGAAAGGTAGCAGCAGAATGAGTTCTCCAAATTCCGCATACCCCGACATTCCCGAAACACAAACCAAGCCAAAGCGCCACGAATGGCCGCTGTGGGAAGTGTTTATCCGCGGTCAGCACGGCATGAGCCACCGCCACGTCGGTAGCCTTCATGCGCCTGACGAGGAAATGGCGATCAAAAACGCCCGCGATGTCTATACCCGCCGCAACGAAGGCGTAAGCATCTGGGTTGTCGAGGCGAGCCATATCGCCGCGTCCTCTCCCTCCGAGAAGGGCCCGCTTTATGAGCCGTCGGAGAGCAAGGTCTACCGCCATCCGACGTTTTTCGACATTCCCGAAGAAGTGGGGGCGATGTAATGGCGGATGTAACGCAAGAACAGCTGTTCGAGTTCCTGTGCCGCATGGGCGACAACACCTTGGTGTTGGGTCACCGCGTGAGCGAATGGTGCGGTTACGCGCCGGTGCTCGAAGAAGACATCGCGCTGGCCAACACTGCACTTGACCTGATCGGCCAGACGCAAATGTGGCTTGGCCTTGCAGGCGAAGTCGAGGGCAAGGGTCGCACGGCAGATGATATCGCCATGCTGCGCGACGTCTGGGATTTCCGTAATGTGCTGCTGGCGGAACAGCCCAACGGTGATTTCGGCCAGACCATGATGCGCCAGTTCCTGTTTGACGCATGGCATCTGGCGATGCTGACGGCGCTGACCAAATCCACCCACGAACAGATCGCGGCAATTGCGGCCAAGGCTGTGAAAGAAGTGCAATACCATGTCGAACGCTCCGGTGAGACGGTCATCGGCTTGGGCGACGGCACCTCTGAAAGCCACAAACGGATGCAAGACGCGCTTGATCTGCTGTGGCCCTACGTCGGCGAGATGTTTGTCAACGACGCCATTGACGACGCGATGGCCGCCGCTGGTATCGCCGCTGATCTGGCAGAATTGCGTGCGCAGTACGATGCCCATGTGACGCCTGTTCTGGCCGAAGCCACATTGATGATCCCCGAGGGTGGTTTCACACACAAAGGCGGCAAGACCGGCTTTCAGCACACGGAACACTTGGGCCATTTGCTGACGCAGATGCAGTGGCTCCAGCGCGCCTATCCAGGAGCAACGTGGTAGCATGAAACCGGCTGAGGCACAGATTTGGGACTGGCTCGATGCCGTGCCCGACCCTGAAATCCCGGTGATTTCAGTTGTCGATTTGGGCATCGTGCGTGACGTCGCATGGGAGGGTGACACCCTTGAGGTCGCGGTGACGCCGACCTATTCGGGCTGTCCCGCAACGAGCGTTATTTCGATGGATATTGAAACGGCGCTTCATGATCGCGGCATCAAGGATGTGCGGGTCAAGACCCAGATTAGCCCACCGTGGACCACCGATTGGCTGTCCGAAAAAGGTCGCGCCAAGCTGATCGACTACGGTATCGCCCCGCCCCGCGCGGCGGGCGGGCCGGAATGCTGCCCGCGCTGCAAATCCACAAACGTCATGCGCATCAGCCAATTCGGTTCGACTCCGTGCAAAGCCCAATGGCGCTGCGCGGATTGTCTGGAACCCTTCGACTATTTCAAATGTATCTGAGGAGGAAACGTGATGGCACGCTTTCATCAACTGTCGGTCACTGACGTCACAAAAACGATCCGCGATGCGGTTGTCGTGACACTCATGCCAGTGAACGGCGGCGATTTTGATTTCACCCAAGGCCAGTATCTGACCTTCCGCCAGGATTTTAACGGCACCGAGGTGCGGCGTTCCTATTCGATCTGTGCGGGCAAGGACGACGGAGTTTTGCAAGTCGGAATCAAGAAAGTCGACGGCGGCGCGTTTTCCACTTGGGCCAACGAAGACCTTGCACCCGGCATGACCCTAGAGGCGATGGAGCCCATGGGCAGTTTCCACACGCCAATCGCGCCAGAGGTTGCGAAAAACTACCTTGGGTTTGCGGGCGGGTCCGGTATCACGCCGGTTCTGTCGATCATGAAAACCGTGCTGACGCGCGAGCCCCACAGCACCTTTACGCTGGTCTATGCCAACCGCGGTGTGAACTCGATCATGTTCCGCGAAGATCTGGAAGACCTCAAGAACCTCTACATGGGGCGGTTGACGGTCATTCATGTGTTGGAAAGCGACGCGCAGGATATCGACCTGTTCACGGGCCGTGTGGATGCCGACAAGTGCAAGGCCCTGTTCGAACACTGGATCGATATTGAAAGTGTCGATACCTCGTTCATTTGCGGGCCGGAACCGATGATGCTGGGCATTGCCGCTGCCCTGCGCGACCATGGATTGACCGACGATCAGATCAAGTTCGAGCTGTTCGCCAGTGCGCAGCCCGGCCGCCTGAAGCGCAAAACCGGCACCGATGCAGGTGGCGTCGCCGCCAAGTCGACCGAGGCCACCATCTCGATGGATGGATCGGCACGCAGCTTCACGATGGATAAGGATCAATCGATCCTCGATGCTGCCCTCGAAAACGCGATAGACGCGCCATACGCCTGCAAGGCCGGCGTCTGTTCGACCTGTAAATGCAAGGTGCTCGAAGGTGAGGTTGAAATGCTCGCGAACCACGCGCTGGAGGACTACGAAGTGGCACAAGGCTACGTGCTGTCCTGTCAGGCCTACCCCCTCACCGACAAGGTTGTCGTGGATTACGATCAATAAGTAATGCGACCATGACCGATACGATGGATATCACAGATATACCTCGCCAAGGGCGGCCGTCTGACCAACCCCCGCCAACGTGCCGACGCGCTACCGCGCCGACATCCTGCGTCTGGCGCTGATTGTGCTTCTGCCTGTCATCGTACTGTTTTTGCCAAATCAGATGGGTGGGTTGGGGCACTGATCGCCCCCCAAGAAAGGAAATCTCATGAGTCTTATTGAAGTCAAAAGTTTCGCAGCCGGTGAATGGATCGCCCCTGACGCCAATGCCCGTGCTATCGAAAATGCGGTAACGGGTGAACAGCTTGGTCGTGCGGGTAACGATGCGCTGGATGTGCAAGGCATGCTGGATTATGCGCGCCAGACAGGCGGCCCCGCCCTGCGCGCGCTGACATTCCATGACCGCGCGCGCATGCTCAAGGCGCTGGCGGTTGCATTGGGTAAGCACAAGCAGGCGCTTTATGATCTGTCGTTTGCCACCGGAGCCACGCAATCCGATCACATGATTGATATCGACGGCGGCATCGGCACGATGTTTGTTTTCGCATCGAAAGGCCGTCGCGAAATGCCTGACGCGCATGTCTACCTCGACGGCGAGGTGGAACAGCTGTCGCGAAATGGCACCTTCCTTGGCCAGCACATCGCGACCTCGCTTCAGGGTGTGGCGGTACACATCAACGCCTTCAACTTCCCCGTTTGGGGCATGCTGGAAAAGCTCGCCCCGACCCTGCTGGCCGGTGTGCCTGCAATTGTGAAACCCGCAACGGCGACATGCTATGTCACCGAACTGGCCGTCAAGATTATGATCGACAGCAGCATCCTGCCCGCTGGTGCGTTGCAGCTTGTCTCAGGCGGTCTGGGCGACATGCTGGAGCGCCTGACTTGTCAGGATGTGGTCAGTTTCACAGGCTCCGCCCATACCGCGTTCAAACTACGCTCTGCGCCGCACATTATGCGCAATTCCATCCGGTTCGTCGCCGAACAGGACAGCCTGAACGCCTCCATCCTCGGCCCCGATGCCGTGGCCGGCACGCCGGAATTCGATCTGTTCGTGAAAGAAGTCCAACGCGAAATGACAACGAAAGCGGGCCAGAAATGCACCGCGATCCGCCGCATCATTGCTCCGCAAGCACAGGTCGACGCCGTGATCGAGGCGCTGAACGCCCGTCTGGCAAAAACCATCATCGGTGACCCACAGGCCGAGGGCACCCGCATGGGCGCGCTAGTTTCCAACAGCCAGAAACGCGATGTGCTTGAAAAGGCCGAGATCATCAAAACCGAAGCTGAATGTGTCTTCGGCGACGCCGACAATTTTGACGTGCAGGGCGCTGATGCCAACAAGGGCGCCTTCTTGCCGCCCATGCTGTTCCACTGTGCCAACCCTGACACCGCCGAACGCGTCCACGACACCGAAGCCTTCGGCCCCGTGTCTACCATCATGGGCTACCGCGACCTGGATCACGCCATTGCACTTGCCAACCGCGGCGCAGGGTCGCTGGTTGCCGCAGCCATTACCCATGACGCGGCAC
>ERZ1047472.1926-NODE-1926-length-15376-cov-6.199138_pt1 | contig 15376 bp, 14 predicted proteins | sample MGYA00383095_ERZ1047472 | MGnify/ENA primary metagenome ERZ1047472 (study PRJEB29581, sample SAMEA5548365) | metagenome | biome: marine; feature: coastal; material: water | depth 1 m | study: Short-term variability in the microbial, nano- and picoplankton... | reverse complement strand
GACGGCGGTGCGATTCGCTTTTGCCACCGGTCCAGATGAAATGGCCCGTGCAGACAGGCGAAGTAGCAGGCGAAGGCCGCCAAGGGGCCGCTCAAGGCGCAAGCCAATGCATAGCATAGAAGCAGCAGTCCGCTGGCAGTGGTGGTCGGTAACTGAGCACTAGCCTGATCAGACTGAGATTGCCGGCGCATCATCCAAGACAGGCCTGACAATAGACAAGCGGGGATCGCCAGTAGGCCGGCAATAGCTGTGAAGCGGCTAAGGTCTGGAAGGCCAGTGATGGTCTCAAACAGCGGGGCGACCTGGTTCGAGGCGATTAGGCAAGGCAGCCCCACGATGGACACGCCCCAAGCCAGTTTTTGCCCAAGGCTGGTGCCGGGCCAGTCCGAATCACCGAAGTGATAGGCGGAATAGGCTAAGAAGCCGGTCAGGAACACAAGCGGCAGAAATAGCCAGACTAAAACCGTTAGTGCGATCAAGCCGAGGTAGACGCCTATGGCTAGACTGAGGGTTTGGCCTTGATAGCGATAGGCCATGATGTACAGATCGAAAGCGCCGTGGGGAAGGCCTGCTATTAAAATCAGCAGACACAGCCCGGCTATGAGGCCTGCGTGGGCCGAGCCAAGTAGGAGTGCAAGGGCGCTGACCAACAGACACGCCGCCAGGAAAGCACGAAAAGGTTTAAGCGCCACTAACATGTCGTAACGCTTGTTTGATGAACGTGATCTTTGGTAATGCGAGCATGACCCGAAGATAGTCGCCAAAGCGAGCCTTGTCCGTCAGGAATCGTATCAGCACATCGCTGGGCACCTGCTGAAAAAGTCGCAAAAAGGTCGCCCCGGCTTGTTCTGGGTACTGCTCTAAAAAACCAATGAAAACCGCATCGAACCAGCGGCCCAGATCCGACCTTGCGCTGGCCGCCGCGCCGCTGGCGCCAGATGACAGCGCCTGGGCTTGCCGTCGAGCCTGGTCTTGAGCGTGAGGGTAGCAATATCCTGTCGACGGCTTTGTTGTGTCCGCGTGTAGGCCCATGGGAATGATGCGCTGGTGCGCCCGGCGTTTGAGATTAGGCGCTTGGCGAGGCATTGGGATCACGCCCTGTTCTGTTCGCGAGATACGCCAATGATCCAAACCATAGCGCGCTTTTAAATAGTTTTTTAGCTCACGGGTATACGTTTCTTCATCTAACCGGGTCATGGAGAAATGCGTGGTTTCTACCAGCGCACGCCGACGGTCAAATGGCAGGACGTAGTAAAAGTGAATGTCCTTGGATGCTGGGGCAAAGTCCATGAGCGTGACGGTGGTTGGGTCAAATACGTCATGATCAGTCTGAATTTCCCAGCCCATGAAGTGCTGCAGCAGCACGCCCTCTGGGATGGGTGTGGGCCGGGTGTCGATAGCTAATCCAGCGCGTAGATCACCGGCTGTACTGTTAACGAAAACACCCCGGCTGTCTGCTTCTAGCGATTCCGCTTGCTCTCCTAAACTCAGAGTCACCGAGCGCGAAGCACTCAAAATCTGCTGAGCAATACGATAAAACTGACCGCTGTCCACTCGGACGTAGGGGGTTTGGGCGCTGCTGCACAGTTGAGTCTGTCCCCCATGGCTTACCGTCCAACGCTGCCAGCGATGGGTAATGGCCTCGTCGAAGGGTGTAGGGTCCTGCTGCCAATAGCACCAGGTTTTATCTTGGCGATAGACGCTTCGCGGCTCGATTACTAATGTACGTTGTGGGCTTCGTCGTGAAGTTTCCTTTAAATCTTGGTGAGAGCACTCGTCCTGTGCAATGGCGCAGGCCAGAGACAATCCGGCCATGCCGCCGCCGAGGATGACAACATCGAGGTCGGTTTGACCGGCAGTGGTTTGGGTCATTGGGATCAGGCGGTAAAACGCCGTTGATCTAAGGCTTGATGCAAATAGTCTGGGTGTTCGACCTTGCCGATGAGGAGCGTGCTAGACCCATCCCGCAACCGCTGCAGAAACAGATCGGCGATCAAACGGCATTTGTGTTCCCGGGCAACCACCGTGCGCTGCTGCCAGTAGCTGTCGGGATTGGCCACAATCTTTTCGCCAATGGCCTGGTAGAGGCGCGCGGCTACCTTGATGGCATGGCGCACCGAGCGTGGTAGATAGCCGTAGCCCATGGTGGCGCTGGTATAATACTCATCGGCGATATTGAGCAGGCGAAGGGCGCCTTTGTAGGCGCTGTGCCTGTGGTCTTCGTCCCCGGCTAGCAGCCCTTGGCAGGTCACCGGGCTTGGCAGTAGGTCAGCGGGTACATAGATTCGACCGCGCTGAGCGTCCTCCAGTATGTCCCTAGCGATGTTGCTCATTTGCATGGCAACGCCCAGGTCCACTGCAAAGGGCAGGGCGCGTTTGTCGTTGACGCCGAAGATATGACACATCATCAGACCCACCGTCGAGGCTACGCCATAGGCGAAACGGACCAGTTCATCGATGTCCTTGAGTTGTCTCGGGTACTGGTCGTCAATCAGGGCATCTATGAAATCCAGCAGCAGTGTCGTGGGAATTTCAAATTGATGCTGCAGCTCCAGCATGTCCGACACATCGGTATTTAGGCTGGTACCCGCGCAAATGTCTTGTCGTATGCTCAGCAGTGTTTCGTGGTTGATTCCGGCAGGTTCTGCGTCCGCCAAATCGTCGAGTTCCCGGCAAAAGGCGTACAGACGCGCAACGGCGTCATAACGTTGTTGGGGTAAAAATCGCGCCGCCAAAGAGAAGGTTTTGGCGTGAGCGTTAAAGGTGGTCTTTGCCTTGGTTAGCTGGTCTGACATTGCATGTCCGGAACGGTTGATGGTGAGTCCTCTAGAAGAAGTTGTTCGACGACTTTAGCGGAACTGAGGACGCCGGGCACTCCAGCACCAGGATGGGTGCCAGCCCCGACGAAATAGAGGTTCTTGAAGTCCTCGGCACGATTGTGAAAACGGAAAAACGCCGACTGAGTAAAGATGGGGGCTATGGAGAAACCAGCGCCCCATTGGGATTGATACTGGGCTGCAAAGTCGTCTGGGTCGAAGTCGAAGCACACCTCTAAGTGGTCTCTTAGGTTTGGCAGCACCTTGGCCTCTAAAATGTCCAGCACCCGCTCTTTGACTTGGTTTTTGACCTCGCTCCAATCGTCCCGCTGTAGATTCGGTACTGGAGCCAACACGTAGAATGCATCCTTGCCCGCCGGTGCCAGGGCAGGATCGGTAGCAGTGGGTCGGTGCAAATACAGGCTTAGGTCATCGCCTACTTCGCCGCCATCGAAGATGCGCTGCAGCAATTCTTGATAGCTATCGCCGAAGATGATGGTGTGGTGTTCCACATCCTCGTATTTGCAGTCGGTACCGAAGTACAGAACGTACAAGCCCATAGAGTATTTGAGACCGTCGATACGTTTGTCGGTCCAGGTTCTGCGATGGACCTTGTCGATCAGGTTTTTGTAGGTAAACGCTGGGTCGCCGTTGCAGATGATTCGATCTGCAGTGAGGGTGGTACCGTCATCTAAAAGCACACCGGTGGCGCGCCCATCTTCGATGTTAATTTGGCTCACGCTCTTGCTCAGCTGGATATCGATGCCCTGCTCTCGCATCAACTTGCCCAGAGCCTGTACCAAGGCACCGGTTCCGCCCCGGGGAAAGTGGACACCCCAACGCCGCTCTAAGTAGTGAATCAGCGAATAAATGCTGGTAGTGGAAAATGGGTTGCCGCCAACCAGTAGGGGTTGAATGCTGAAGGCCCGACGCAGTCTGTCGTCTTTCAGGTAGCGTTTAGTGAACTGCCAAACTGTGCGATAGCAGCCCAGCCGAATTAGGTCCGGTACTTGCTTGAGCATGAACCAAAATTTGTTGAAAGGTACATGGGCTAGTTGGCTGAAGCCCACGTCAAAGATCTTCTCCGAATGGGCCAGAAGCTTTTTGTAGCCCTCTACATCGTCGGGGTTGATGCGCTCGATTTCTCGCAGGGTATCTTCAACGCTGCCGCCGTAGTTCAAATGGGTGCCGTCGTTGAACTCATATCGGTACCAAGGCGTTACCGGCAGAATTTCCACGTAGTCCTCGATGCGGCGGTCAAACAGTTCGAACAGCTCATCAAATAGAAAGGGAGCGGTAATCACCGTGGGGCCGGCGTCGAAGACGAAGCCGTCTTGGGTAAAAGTTTGGGCTCTGCCGCCGAGTTGGTCTAGGCGTTCGATTACGGTGACGTCAAAACCCATACTGCGAGCACGCAATGCACTGGCAAGACCACCAAACCCGCTGCCGATGACAAGGACATGCTCGCTCATACTGCTTCGACCCTTGCGGAATTGGCCTGACGTTCACGCCAAGGCTTGAAATTGTCTGTCTGGCGCGTTGTAGCCGGAGCTGTTGTGAGCTGTTGTTTTATAAACGCCTCAACGACCACTGCGCAATGTTCTGGCAGCAGTGCGGCGCTGTGACGCGCATGCATCAAAGCCTCATTAAGCCAGCGCTGACAGAGCCGAAGCGCGAGTGCACGCCGGTCGGCATGGTCGATTAAGGACTGGATCGGATCTTTTCGTGAGAACAACTCGTTACATGCCGCCACAGGTGCTGTAATCACTCCGTTAACGAAGTCTTCGTGGCTGGCCAGACTGTCTGGCGTGGCGTAGGGCTTTAAGTCATCGAGAATCTGATAGGCCAGACCAAGCTGCTCACCGCATTGGGCCGCCGAAGTCACGCTGGCGCATTGACCGCTTTCCAAAAGGACTGCCAGTTGCAAAGGCAGAGCAATGAGAGCGCCGGTCTTGTTGATTGCGACATCGTAGTAAAACGACCAAAAGTCACCGGAGGCATGGTTGGTCAGCTGTAAATGTTGGCCGGAAGCAGCCCGGCTAACGGCTGCGGATAACGTCGTGATCAAGGCCCCTCGAATTGAATCGACGTTTGGGGCTTCGGCAATGGCTTTGAAGGCACAGGCCACCAAGTGGTCGCCCAGAAGCAGGGCCGTGTTGGCACCAAACTTGTGCCAGACGGTTTTGTTGCCGCGCCGGTATTCGGTACGGTCTTGGATGTCATCGTGAACGATGGAGGCTTCGTGAATCAGTTCCACGGCAGCGGCTGCGTGAATCAGCGCTAGAGAATTCTTGGTCAGGGGAGAGGCTGCAAACAGAAGTTTGGCTCTCGTTCGCTTGCCGGGCCGGGAAAAGTGATGTTTGGCCGCGACGGTCAGTGCATTGGCGTCTTCGCCGTAGTGGCGAATCGTTTGCTCTAAAGTACTGGCGATAAGAGAGCTAGGCATTGCTTTCCCGTTAGGTTCGCTTCGAAGTGATTGGGTGGGCGCAGATTTGGCCCTTTCTGTTGGTACCTAGTGGGTGAGCAAGCGCTCACCCACCAAGTTAGGCTCGAGTTGTTACGCGCTCTCAGAAGAGGACGTAGCAGCGGCCCAAATCACAACACCGAATGCAATCTTGTTAACGAAGTCAGCAAGGTTGTAAACAATGTTCAGACCAGCAGCGCCTTCGGCGCCAGCACCCAACACGTAGCCAATTGGGTAGATGGCCCAACCAACGGTTACGATGATGCGTAGTGCGTTGAACGCAGCTTGGCTTGCGGCAGTACCTTGAGAGGCACTGATTTGGCTAGCTTCACCGATGAAGATCTCATAGATGATATACAACCAGCCTGCCATCCCGATGATGAAGGCAATCCAGTAGTCCATGGCACCAACTTCACCCAGGTAGCCAAATATCAGCATCACGAGTGAGCCGATCATAAGCTTCCAGAACAACGCGGCGCGAACCACGGCGATGGCTGCGAGAATCAAGTAAAACTCGACGATCTGCAGGGGTACGGTTAACAGCCAGTCAACGTATCGGAATACGGTTGGGCTGGCATTGGTTTCGATCCATACACCACGCATGTAGAAGTAGTGAATCGCTGCGATACCGGTCACCATGGCGGCAACGGTCAATGAAGTTTTCCACTTGCCAACAGCGCGATCGCGTTCAACAGTGAAAAAGTAGGTAGCGGCAACCATGGCTGCCGAAATAATCCAGAAAGTGACGCCTACATAATCTTGTGGGTCTAACATTCCTCTCTCCTTAACGTTAAGTTATCAACCGACCAGCGCACCCGCTTTCACAGGCCTCAACGACCTCTACTGTCCAGCAGCCCATTGCTGAGTTGCCAGGAGAGGCGCAGGAGTTCTGTGAACACCAGCCAACTGCATCTTCCTTTTCAGTGTGTCGATACCGAGTACTCGACTGCGGGAAAACCGTTTCTGCGAGAAAACGATCGTTTGCCGAGCCGCTGTGCTTAACAAAGCGGGACAATATTGAGACGTTTTCAAGCCCCTTGAGAGTAGGGCTAGCAAAATGAATGTGTCGTGAAAGTTGATATCACTGAATTTGCCGCGTTTTGAATCAGAGTGCTGGTGCCTCAGTGCGCTTGGCTGGCGGTATCGAGTCGAATTTTTGTATAACTAATTGATATTAATATATAAAAAGTCCGACCATCTTGTGATGGGTAGGTCTTGTCTGTGCTTGATTGGCTTTCAGTAGTGCGATTTAAAAAATGGAGGATTAGTGGAGATGCGCACAATAAGTGTGCATACGCTTCTATTTTGGTGCGTTGCGGGCTTTTGCCAGGGTCTGTCCTGCTGTCGGGTATGGAGAGTACTTATCGCGACTGGTTGGCCTTCATTTGGGTCCTTCACTCGGATTCTTCGCCCCACAGACCACGGCCTTGAGTGTCAGCGAGTTAGCCGTTTTTTGTCGGACGTCGCTTAACGTTTTTGCGGGATCCGTGCCGCTGCATTACCGAGCGCTTATCTGCCTTGCCCGCAGTGGAGCTGCGAACTTCGGCAAAGCGAGACCGGGCAAATCGCACGGCCTCTAAATGATCCACGATGGGGGCCGGATAGTGCTTGCCGATCTCGCAGTCCGCGGCTATCTGTTCCATTGGGGTTGCCTCCCAAGGCGCGTGAATCCTTAAGTTGTCGAAGCCGGCGCATTCCGGCACCCAGTGTCGAATGAAATCCCCCTCAGGATCTTGATCCATGGATTGTTTCACAGGGTTGTAAATACGCAGGGTATTGATGCCCGTTGTGCCAGACTGCATCTGCACTTGGGGGTAGTGAATGCCCGGTTCAAAGTCGATGAACAGGTTGGCCAAGTGCTCGGCAGAGTGCCGCCAATGCAGCCACAAATCGTAAGAGGCAAAGGACACCAACATGGCGCGCATACGGAAATTGATCCAACCCGTCTCAATCAGATAGCGCATGCAGGCATCGATAAAGGGGTAGCCGGTCTGTCCGGTTTGCCAAGCGCGAAGTTTCGTATCGTCGAAGTCCTGTTCGCGTAAGCCGTCACAACTGCGCGCCATGTTCTGAAACTCCAGTTCCGGCTCGCTTTCAAACTTCTGCATAAAGTGGCAGTGCCAGTGCAGCCGGCTTTGGAAAGCTGCTAGTGCCTTGGGCCATGTGCCCCGCTCTGACACGGGCCAAGATTTCACCGATTGCTGAGCTTGCCATGTGCGCTGAACAACAGTGCGCATTGAGATCCTGCCCGAGGCCAATTGAGTGCTTAAGCGTGAGCAGGCGTCCCCCGCGCTGATTGGGCTGGACATCTTTTGGTGATATTCCTCGCCTCTGCGCTGCAAAAAAGAACTCAGGGTTGTCTCTGGGTCTGGGATTTGAAAGCCCGGTAGTTCAAATTTCGGTGCGGGACACCAGTCCTGCCAGTTTTTGTCGCTTGCGGCACGATGCCACGCCACGTTGTTTGGCAGTTGCTGCACCGGTGCTGTCATGAATTGGCGCCAGCGCTTTGCCCAGCCGTCTCGGTCGTGGTCACCGCGAAACACACCGAACTGGGGGAACTCTAAAAAGTTGATGCCCTGATTTCGGCACCATCGCAGCACGGCTTTGTCACGACTGAAGGTCCATTGTTCGCCGATCTCCTCATGGGCTAGCAGATCAAAGTGGCCCAATTCCCGGTGCAACGTGTTGAGCACAGAGCTTATCTCGCCAACGCGAACGCACAGCTCGCCGGCTTGGGTTTTCAAAGCGCCCTGAAGATCGGTTAGTGACTGGCGGATTAGCTGCCAATGGCGGGTTGCGTAACTGGGCTGTTCCCACAGTTCGGGTTCGATAACGTACAGCGGTAACACTGGACCGCGACTGGCCGCCGCACACAAGGCCGCATGATCGTCTATGCGCAGGTCTCGTTTAAACCAAACAACCTGAGTCGCAGTCATTAGATGGCTCGGGCGACAACGACGGCGCCACGAGACCCCAGCTCAACTAGTTTAAGCCATGCCTTTAACGTCGCCGATAACGGGCCGGATAATCGCCCTGCAGCATCCTGCTGGTGTTGCACCTCATCGGCCCTGCACCCTGCCAGCACTTCACCAATCTGCGCGGGTATTTGATTGGCACCGGTGCGGTTCAGCCGGTCAAGCTGCTGGGTATAGTGTTCGTCTACAAAGGTTTCCACCGTGGCGATGGTGGCGAAAACCCACTGTTTGTTGATGGCTGCGGGTAGGGCGCCAATAAGCCAGCCGGCCCACCGCCAAGGCCATTGCAGGCGTGAGCGATGTTTGGGTGCCAGCAGGTCTTCAATCAAGGCCAAGTGCTCTCGCTCAGTGGCCAGGTGCTCTGCCGCGAAGTCACGCACCGTGGGGTTCTTCGATGTGAATAAGATGCCTCGGTAAATCATGACCGCACCCAACTCGCCGGCGTGGTCCGAGCGTAGTTCAGCCAGCAGCCAAGGTGGCAAGGCAGTATTCAGATCGGTCTCAGCTTCAGAGGTGGTAGCGGATGCTTTGTTCATGATGAGAATGCTACAAAAGCGCGGGCGCAAATGCCGGAGCCTAACTAGATCAGGTCTTGGACACGCAAGTGCGGCGCTATGCCCGTGCCATGACAGGACGCGAAAAAGTTCCCGCTGGGCTGCGGATTTAGGTACATTTTCAAGAAGGCAAAAAGCGGGGAAGCGTCGTGGGGGCATCAAAAGAAACCAAGTATTCCGTATGCACAGTGTGTGACATCGGCTGCCAGCTTCGCACCGAGGCAGAAGAAGGCAAAGTTTCCCGAGTTATCGCCCACGACAATCCGGCGCTGGCGGGCAATATTTGTTACAAGGGCACGGCGGTGCCGTTGATCCACAATCATCCAGACCGCATCACCAAGCCACTGAAGCGGGTGGGTGGGCGGGGTGAAGACCGCTGGGAGGAAATCTCCTACGAGCAAGCCATGGATGAAATCGCCCAGAAGTTGGCCGGCATTACGAATCAGTACGGACCCGAATCCTTCGCGGTTTCGACCTCGGGTTGGAATACCCAGACCACCCACAGTTTGGATCGTCGATTCATGAATCTGCTGGGCTCGCCCAACTGGATCAGCGGTGTGGCTCTGTGTGCGGGCAATACGGCGGCGGTGAACAAACTGACCTATGGTTGGTTCCCTATGCCGGATTACGGCAACACCAACTGCATCGTGCTGTTCGGTCATAACCCCCGGAAGCACTCGTGGACGCCTATCTACAACGCCATTCGAGCGGCCCGAGCCAGAGGTGCCAAGGTCATCGTGCTGGATCCTCGGATATCCGATCAGGCAGAGCACGCCGATGTGCACCTGCGCCTGAAGGCAGGCACTGACGCGGCCATGTGCCTCGGTTGGCTGAAAGTCATTTTCGATGAAGGCCTGTACGACAAAGATTTCGTAGAAGAATGGTGTGTTGGCTTCGATGCGCTCAAGCAACGTGTGGATGAATACCCCCTTGAGCGAGTTGCAGAAATTACTGGCGTAGCCGCTGAAGACATTGCCGCTGCGGCGCGCCTCTACGCCAACGCCGACGGTGCCGTTATTCCCTGGACGCCGATTACCGATCAGCAGTTGTCTTCGACCTCGGCGATTCGTCTGCACTCAATTTTGCGGGCGGTGACGGGCAATCTCGATGTGGTGGGCGGCGAAACTTTGGGCGGATTCTCTGCAGCCTACATTCCCGAATCTGAACTGGCCTTGCACGAGCGCCTGCCAATGGCGCAAAAACAGAAGCAATTGGGCTATGACGACCACCCAGCCTTTACCTACCGGGTAGCGGAAATGCTGAAGGAGCCTACGGAAAAAGTGTGGGGCTATCCTTACGCTGACATTGTGATGGGTTGCCATATGGCCAATCCCACCAATGTATTCCGGGCTATGGCCGGTGAAGCGCCCTATCCCGTCAAGGCGTTCTTTTGCCTAGGGAACAACGCCCTGCTCAGTTATGCCAATCAACATCAGATTTATCAGGCGATGATGAATCAAGAGTTGATTGTGGCTCATGAGATTTTCATGACTCCGACGGCCATGCTGGCCGACTACGTTTTGCCGGGGGATGTATTCACCGAGCGCAATCACGTGGCAGACAGCTGGAGCTGGACCACGCGTCTTACTTTGTCTCAGAAAGTAGTGGATGCCCCGGCGGAGGCCAGCAGCACATTTCAGTTTTGGACGGATCTAGCCCATCGTATGGGATTTGCAGAGGAGTTTCCTTGGCAGACCCTGGAAGACATGCTGGATTACCGGCTGTCCCGCAGCGGACGTACCTTTGCGGATTTTGAAACGGCGACCTACATGGAGTTGGAGCCACCGGCCTTCCGAAAGTACCGAAAGACCGGGTTTGCCACGCCATCCGGAAAAGTGGAGTTGGCCTCCAGCATTCTCGGCGATATGGGGTTTGACCCGGTTCCTTACTACCGTGAGTTGCCGGAACGCCCAGAGGATTACCCCTATCTGATATTCACTGGCGTACGCGAGGATCCGTTTTTCCAGACCGGCCAGCGCAACATCGAATCTCTGCGGCGCAGAACCCCGGTGCCTAAGTTATTTCTGCATCCCGCTGACGCTAAAAAAGACGGTTTTTCTGAGGGTGACTGGGCCAAACTCAGCACGCCGAAGGGTTCCGTGCTGGCTCAAGTGGCTATCCGCGACACCATGAAGGAGGGCCATGTTCGGGTCCCCCATGGCTGGTGGTATCCAGAAACCCGAGGTCAGGCAGAGTTAGGCGGTGCGTTTATATCCTCGGATGCGGTGCTGTGCTCGGATGAAGACGAATGGCTCGATCACGAGCAGGGTGTGCCCCATTTCAAGGGTTTCCCGGGTAAGCTGGAAAAAGCCAGTCAGCCCGAGCATGTGACTCGTATTAAACCTGAGGATTGGAAGATGGATGCAGCCGTCGAGGCCCACGCAGGCCAATGACGCGCCGTTCTTCTACGAAGCACCGGCTCTTGGAACTGCGCGTCTATGTCTTTACCTACGTCGCCAATCAAATGTTTCGCCGTGGTATGAAAAAGCACAAGGACGCCAAACAGGTTCAAGGCCAAAAGGCGGATTGATGTTTACTGGCCCCGGGCACAATGCAAGGCGTGATAAATGAAGCTTAGGATTTTGGATAGCACCCTGCGTCTGCGGTTGGACCGAGCCGAAGTGGAAGCACTTGGGCGAGGCGAGGCTCAGCAGGCAGCCACCCGTTTTCCCGGAGGTGAGGCCTTTGGCTATCGGCTGGAACCTACTTCGGGCGGAATTGGCGCCATCTATGATGACCAAGGCATTACCTTGCGCGTGCCAAGCGAGCAACTGCAGGCCTGGGCCAAGGATGAGCAGCAGGTAGGCATTCGCGAATCTTTGGCACTGTCTGACGGGGTATTGGTGCTGCTGATCGAAAAAGACTTTGAGTGTTTGGAGCCGCGAAACGGCGAAGATCAAAGCAATCGCTTCGTGAACCCGAAAGCCATGTAACACGGGCTAAGCCGAGAGTTTCACAAAATCTAAAGCGAGCTAAAGTAAGGGAGGGGACCATGAACACACCATCGTTACGGGTAGGCGTTTCCTACGATTTTCGTAACCCACCGGATTCCGGGGTCAGCGATCAGCACCTTTATGCCGAGATCCTTGAGCAGGTGCAGTGGCTGGATCAGATCGGCGCAGACCTTGTCTGGTTCACCGAGCATCACTTTGTTGAAGATGGCTACTTGCCAAGCTGGGTGCCTGTGGCTGCGGCCATGGCTAGCGTGACCTCCCATGTGCGCTTCGGTACTGATATTTGCCTAATGCCCTTTAACCATCCAATTCGTTTGGCGGAGGATTTAGCGGTTTTAGACAATCTATCCGGTGGGCGCGTGGATCTAGGATTAGGCATGGGTTATGCGCCTCATGAATTCCGTGGTTTTGGGTTGCCGGTAGCGCGGCGGGTGTCGCTGATGGACGAAGGCATTGAGGTTTTGCAGCGGTGTTTTACCGGCGAGCGGTTCAGTTATCAGGGTAAGCGCTATCAGTTTGAGAACGTCAAAATTACCCCGGGCTATGTTCAAGAGGGTGGGCCGCCGCTTTGGATTGCCGCCATGTCCGAGGCCGGGGCCTTGCGCGCCGCGCGTTACGACACCAATTTTCTGCCTCAGGGTGTAAAGGCAGAGTCCTATGATCCTTGGGTCAACGAACTGACAAGCACCGGCAGAAACCCAAGCAATTATCGTGTTGGCATTATCCGCAGCATTTTAGTGACTGACGACAAAGCCAGTGAGTGGGAGCCAGTGCGCGCATCCGAGCGCTACCGCATGCAGCTGTATCGTCAGTTTTTCGAGGAAAGCGGTGAAGGCTATGGGCGTAAGGGAGAGCAAGTGCCGCAGGCGTGGATTGTTGGCGATGTGGATCACTGCGTCGATGAGCTAAAGCACTTTGTGCGTACCTTCGGCATTACCGACATTGTCTCAATGGCGGTGCCGCCGGGTCTGCGCGCTGGTGATATGAGCGCTTCCCTAGAGCGACTGTTTACCGAGGTGGTGCCTCGGGTAAAGCGGGAGCTGCAGGCGGATGAATAGTCCCGGTGCGGGAGGACTTCGTTGCAAATGAAAATTGAGGAAAGGGGTTAGACAGTGGACGGTATTCACGACTTAGGCGGCATGCAGGGTTTTGGGGAAATCTCCATGGAATCAGAGGAGCCGACTTTTCATGAGCCCTGGCAGGCCACGGCGTTTGCGCTGATGTTTGCGTCTCAGGTAGTGGTGCGCAGCCATAATGTCGACGAGTATCGGCATTCCATTGAACGCATGAACCCTGCCCATTACCTGCAGGCTGACTATTACGAGCGGGTGTTAACAGGGACCGCAAGTTTGCTTGTCGAAAAAGGCCATTTATCCGCCGAGGATTTGTCTGCTAGAGCCGGTGGCGCTTTCCCATTGTCTCGGCCGGTAGCCCCGTCGCCGATGGCCGATCTGTCTCCACAGTTAGAGCCTCGATTTAGTGTCGGTGACCGGGTTAGGGTGCTGACCATTAGCCCGGCAGGCCACGTGCGCGCACCCAAATTTTGCCGTGGCTGTGTGGGGACGGTACTGCACCGGGCGCCCAAGTTCGGGTTTCCGGATGTCGCCGCTCACGGCGGTACGCGCCGCAAAGAGCATACCTATCATGTTGAATTTGCTTCCCAAGATTTGTGGCCGGGTGAGGGCAGCTCCAAGGACTCGGTGGTGGTGGATTTGTGGGACAGTTATTTGGAGGCGGTTAACAGATGAAAAAACAGGAAATGGCTTCTATCGAACAACGGACTCAGGCGGTTCGAGACGCGCTACTAGAGCAGGGTCTAGTGACCGCGTCCGACCTTGATACATTCGCCCACATGCCAGAAGACTGGAAGCCAGAAAACGGTGCCGCGGTGGTGGCCCGGGCTTGGACCGATCCGGACTTTCGCCGGCGTTTGTTAGCAGACGCCACGGCGGCCTGCGCTGAGCTTGGCTACAAAGGACCCCAAGGCGAATACATTGTTGCGTTAGAAGATACGCCGGCGCAACATAACGTGATCGTTTGCACTCAGTGTTCGTGTACCGCTTGGCCGGTGCTAGGGTTGCCGCCAGATTGGTATAAGAGCCCGGAATATCGGGCTCGCGTGGTGCGTGAGCCTCGTCGAGTGCTGAAAGAGATGGGGTTGGATTTAAGCCCGGACATTGGCGTTCGGGTGTGGGAAACAAGTGCAGAGACCCGGTATATGGTGATACCTCTGCGACCCGCTGGCACCGAGGGGTTTTCCGAAGAGGCTCTTGCGGCTCTCGTCAGCCGTGAGGCGCTGATTGGTGTGGCAATGGCGTCTGAGCCTGCTTAGCCCTTAACCCCGCGCCGGGTCCAAGCTTAGCGATGCCAAATGCGCATCACTGATCCACAGAGAGAGATATGAGTTTACAAAACCTGATTCTGAACGTGTTGAGAAACACCCCCAAACCCATTCTCCGCAAGATCGCTGGGCCACCGTTCCGCATCAATGGTGCCCAGTTAGATGTGAACGTACAGATTTTGGCCAACTTGGCTGCCAAGGGCGGTCCAGTTGAGCGAACAACTCCGGCGGATTATCGGCAAATGGCCAAGGCCTTTGATGCACTAGCCTTACCCGATCTGCCCGGGGTAGTAACTCAGGATTTCGAGTTTCAGGGCCCGGCAGGGTCGCTGAAAGTCCGCAGCCATACCCCGGCAGGCGTCGGGGATCAAAGTCCTGCCGTTTTGTTTTTTCATCAGGGTGGTTTGGTGATTATGGATCACCTGACAGACAACCACTTTTGCTCTTTGCTGGCCCAGCGCTGCGGTGCCAGGGTGTTTTCGCTGGACTATCGGTTGTGTCCAGAGAATGACTTTCCCGCCCCGATAGAAGACGGCCTCGGATTGTGGGAGTACGTGCAGCAAAACGCCGAGGGCTTGGGGGTTGACCCATCTCGAGTAGCCCTGGCTGGGGACAGCGCCGGCGGTATGATTTCTGCGGCCATGAGTCATGAGCTGCGCGATCGGGCAGGCATTCAACCTGTGGCTTTGTGTTTGGCTTATCCATGGGTGAGTCCGAACACGGAGGGCCAAGAATCGGCTCAAAGCTTTGGCGATGTATTTCCCATGACCACGGATACCATGGCGTTCTTCAATGCCATGGTGTTTCCCGAGGATAAAAACATAGATCACCCTTGGGCCAACCCATTGCATCAGGCAAATTTAGCGAACCTGCCCCCCACCGTGCTTGCAACTGCAGGCTTGGATCCTATTCGTGACCAAGGCAATGCTTATGCCAAGGCACTGCAAAGTGCCGGCGGCACGGTGATTCATCACTGTTATGAAACCCTGCCCCATAGCTTTCTTGTGCTCGGTCGGGTGACTCGCACGGCTCAGCAGGCCTGCGTAGAGATAGCCGACGACTTGGCCCGGCTGTTATGACCCTTTGCTTGCCGCGTCGCTAATCATTTGCCTCAGCGTTCTTACCGCGGTTTCAATCAGGGCTTTCTCGTCGAAGGCTAGTAGGGGTTTTCTGGAATATAGCGCCGTGCTGCCTTCGGAAAAAACCAACAGAGTAGACGCTACTTGGTTGGCAGTCGCGCGGCAAATGCCTGGCTCAATATCAATCACCACA
>ERZ1047472.1920-NODE-1920-length-15415-cov-7.600000_pt1 | contig 15415 bp, 15 predicted proteins | sample MGYA00383095_ERZ1047472 | MGnify/ENA primary metagenome ERZ1047472 (study PRJEB29581, sample SAMEA5548365) | metagenome | biome: marine; feature: coastal; material: water | depth 1 m | study: Short-term variability in the microbial, nano- and picoplankton... | reverse complement strand
TGCTCGGAACGGGCACACGCGTCGTGTCGACGGAAAAAATTCATCGGCAAGGCAACATGATCTCGACTGAAAATTCTCTCGACCTAGCCATTGCTGGCGATGGATTCTTTCCAATTCAGCAAGCTGACGGCACGATTTCCTATACGAGAGATGGCTCGTTCAAGCTCTCTAATTTAGGTGCCGTAGTGACCGCCTCGGGCGAAGCGACAGTGCCGGCCATTAATATACCGCAAGATGCGACTAGCATCTCCGTCGGGCGTGATGGCACAGTCACTGTAGAACTCGCTGCCGGGGGTGGCGCAGTGCAAGTCGGGCAGTTCCAGATCTCACGTTTCGTTAACAACGCCGGTCTCATGGCACAAGGTCGGAATCTCTTCGCCGAAACCAACGCAAGTGGTCAGGCGATCGTATCGATACCAGGCGACCAAGGCGCCGGCATGATCACACAGGGCTCGCTTGAGGCATCAAACGTCAACGTTGTTGAAGAGATGGTGAACATGATCGAAACCCAGCGTGCGTATGAGATCAATTCCAAGGCAATCGCGGCCGCAGACGGCATGTTGCGATTCTTAAATCAAAATCTCTAGCAATCATTTAATCTGAATATCGGTAGAGTAGGGTCATAGAAAAATGAAAAAGTCACTTCTCATTTTGGGTCTAACAAGCCTGGTTACTGTCAGTTGCACTGCGCCGCGACTCCTTCCGACGGAGGGCTTGGACGATTTCCAGATCACCTACCCAACGGCAGACCCAACCCCGAGGGTTAACACCGGCTCTATTCTTGATAACGGGTCAAATCTCTATCCAGCTGGCCGAGCCTATGAGGCCGGTTCGATAAGGGTTGGCGACATAGTGACTATCGTGTTGGAGGAATCGGCACAGGCATCGCGCGTCAATGGGCTGACAACAGAGCGAGTATCGACGAACAACGTGACCGCAGGCATCTTCCCTGCCAAAACCCTATTTGACGAATACGCGAACCTAGAAGAACTCGGCTCGACTATTAGCAGCACCGGTAACGGAACGGCTGGGCAGTCGGCATCTCTAAGTGGCAGTATTTCTGCTGTTGTGACCGAGGTGATGAGCAATGGCAATGTCGTGATCTTCGGTGAGAAGCAGCTCGAGCTCAACGAGGGCAGCGAGTACCTTCGTGTCCGCGGGGTAGTGCGGCAGCAAGATATTCAGCCGAATAACACGGTTCTTTCGCGACGCTTAGCAAATGCGCAGTTCTCTTACAGTGGCGCCGGCGCATTGGCTCGGTCGACTAAGGTACCTCCTTTTACCAGCATCCTTTTCGGGCTGTGGCCTTTTTAAGCGTTCGGCATAGCTATAACTTTTAGCTGAGTCGCTACAAGATAGGGAAGATATGACCACTTCATACATTCGACAAACTTTATGCGCGATAGCATTCACACTTATGTCTGGACTAAATCACGCCGACAGAATTAAAGACATAACCGATGTAGCTGGCGTTCGCAGCAATCAGCTAATCGGCTACGGCTTGGTGGGCGGTTTGTCTGGGACTGGCGACGGCCGCGATCTCCGCGTGACCGGTCAGAGCCTGACCTCTCTCTTGTCGGGTCTCGGTGCGAGTGTCGACGGTCCTGTTTCTGAGTATGACCTTGGTGACAACATAGTGCGGCTAGCGCAGCAGCAAGCGCAGCAGCCGTTGCAAACCGACAACCTTGCTTTGGTACTGGTGACTGCGGAAATTCCTTCGTTTGCTAAACCTGGACAGCGCATTGATGTAAATATTTCAACGGTAGGCTCAGCGGAGAGTCTGCGCGGGGGCAATCTGATACTTACTGAACTGCGTGGTATAGACGGACAGGTTTATGCACTGGCACAAGGTCCGATGACCGTGACCGGCGTCGCTGTTGACGCTGCAGGCAGCAGCGTTCAGATCGGCGTACCTACATCGGGCCGCATACCCAATGGCGCTATTGTTGAGCGCCTGATTCCAACCTCTTTTGACAGCACCGAAAACATAGTCCTCAACGTCAGAGATGCAGATTTCAGTACTACCAACTCAATTGCGAGCACCATAAATGAAATTTACGGCGCAGGCACTGCGACGGCATTAGACTCGGTTTCAGTTATTGTTAACGGGCCACGTGATATTTCGCAAAAGGTAGCCTTCCTGAGTGATATCGAGCAGATGGAGGTCGACACGGGTGAGCCCGTCGCTCGTGTAGTTATCAATTCGCGTACGGGAACCGCAGTGATTAATCGCGCTGTCAGAGTAGGCGCTGCTGCCGTCTCGCACGGCACCCTGATGGTTCGCATCGATGCGTTCAATGAAATCAGTCAGCCGAATGCACTAGCTGAAGGAGATACCGCACTGGTACAAAACGCAGACATAGAAGTAACTGAGGAAGATCGAAAGATGTTCGTTTTCGAGCCAGGAATCGAGCTGCAAGAAATTGTTGATGCGGTGAACCAAGTAGGCGCCTCGCCCTCTGCGCTCATTGCAATACTCGAGGCGCTTAAACGAGCAGGCAGCCTCAAAGCTGAACTAGTGGTGATTTAAATGGCTGGAATAGAAAATCATATTGCAAGCAGGTACGACTTTCAGGGCATCGCAAGCCTCAAGGCCGGGGCCGGCAAGGGTGGCGAGCAGGCAAGAGAGCTTAACGCAAAAGTCGCAGCCGAATTTGAGTCAATGTTTCTCAAACAGCTAACAGACTCTATGCGAGAGTCGCTCAAGCCTATGAAGAGCGACCTGATCAATACTGACTCGATGGAATTATTTGAGGGTATGTTCTATGACGAGGTCTCACACAAAGTCGCCCAGTCACAGGGATTGGGTCTGGTCGAGTGGTTGAACGACATAACCGATAGGCAGGCGAAGTAATCACGGTTCGGCGCTCGCGCCGTGCTATTGCGATAACTTATTTAGGTAGCAGACAAAGAGAATGGGTGACTTACTAAACATAGGCGCGACCGCAACCGAGGCCTATCGGCAGGCGCTGTCTACAGTGAGTAATAATATCGCCAACTTGAACTCGGATGGCTATTCGAGGCAGGAAGTGCGCGCCGAGGAAATGATTCCGACTAGTACCGGTGTCACCTACCTTGGAGCGGGTGTTGCCTCGAAAGGAGTTTTCCGCGCGGTCGACGAATTTGCAACTGCGAGCATAAGAACTGCGACGAGCAAGGTGAGCGAACAAGAACCGATCATGCGCTACACCGATCGCATGATCGATCTCTTGGGTTCAGAGGATGGCAGCCTCAGCACAGCGATAAGCACCTTCTTCACGTCGACGTCTAATCTTGCGGGTAATGCGGCAGAGGAGTCCTTCAGGCAGGAATTCCTCATGGCCGCTAATTTTTTAACCGGTCGATCGCAGGCAATTGGTGCAGAGCTGGCCAGTTTAGACGATGAAATTATTTATGAACTGGAAACTCAATTTTCGGAGTTGAACAAGGTAGCCGCGAGTCTTGCACTGGTCAATAAGGAGCTTAGTAAGACTGCATTAGACGGTAAAAAGCCTCCAATGTTGCTCGATCAAAGAGACTTCTTGCTTAAGGATATGGCTCGCTATGTGAGCATGGATGTGAAAATCGATGGCGCTGAACGAGCACTGGTGAAACTTGCCGGTAGCAGCGACACTATGCGATTTGTTACCGAGGACTCCTCATACATACTTGATCCCGTGGTATCAGATGTGTCCGGAGGGCCCATTGCGCTCATGCTCGACCCCTATAAGCTGAACCTAAATGTCGGCAAGGTGCAGAGTGGTTCAATCGGCGGCACCTTGAACTTCCGTGACAATATTTTTGAACCCCTGCGTGACAATCTCGATATCCTCATGACTACCGTCGCGACCTCTATCAATAACCTTCATGAGCAAGGCCTTAACATCAATGGCGATGTAGGCATAGAGCTCTTTGATTTGACAAAAAAATATTCTGCAGTGAATGCGGGCGATCGAACCGTCTCCAGCGCGCTTACGCTCGTTGCAACTGAAACAACTCCCAAGGTTAACATTAGCGCTACTTGGGATGCGCCTAACGATCGCTGGCTGGTAACAGAGCTTGCCACCAATACGAGCAGCTATGTTGCGAGCAACTCGTCGACAGATAATGGCTTTGTCTATAATTCACTTGAGGTAAATGCTAACGCAACGTTACAGAATGGTCAGTCATTCCTAATAAGACCGGTGCTGCGAGCTATCGATAATATCACGGTAGGAGTTTTAAACACCGATCAGATTGCGACGGCAGACAGGCTTCAAGTTGAGAGTGCGATCGGTAATTCGCGCGAGACTGGCCCGACTATAAATTATGACCAGCGCGCAGCAGCGCTCAATAGTTTCGCCCAATTTGATACGGGGACGGTGCTCGGGGTGAAGCAAACCGGGACGTTCGATACCAATACGACCGAGCCGGCGCTTTTTATACCGCGCGACGTCGCAGGCTTTACGGTGAGCATTCAGCCACCTATAGCTGATGACCATCAGCTGCAACTATTTACCTCCGAGCAGAACCACCTGCTCGGCTCGAATACACTTGTCGCAGGATTTAAGGCGGGCGTTGCGGCAGCAAATTCCACGGAGGCGGGCACCGAGTTTATAAATGGCTATGTAAATGCTGCAGGCGCGGCCGGCTATAAGGACACCAGCATTACCCTGGGCAACCTCAACAATGATGTCATGCTTTCTGCTGTTATCCCGTTGCAGGTTAACCTTACCGGCGCAGGTACGACAGCCATTGCCGCCAACAACCTAAAGCTCAATGGCATTAATCTGTCTGCCCTCCAGGTTGGAGCGAGCTCGACCTTGTCGGCAGTGGACGTGGCAGCGTGGGTCAATGATGGCGCTGGCGCCACTGGCTCAGTGAGCGCGCTGACCGGCGTGGTCGCGAAGGCAGAGCACACGCGCACGTTCGATTATGACGACTTCGATCTTACTCGTAAGCTTTCAATCAACGGCGTTACGGTAGTCGGCGGGGGAGGAGTTCCGTCAAGCCTGGGCGCGCTTGCCGTTCTTATTAACGGCGCGGGATACGCCGCCGGAGACGAAGTGGTTGGCGTCGTGAATCCCAACGGAAAGATTGAGATACGGCCCACTCTTGCGAACAGCGGCAAGAATATGGTGTTTGGGAATCCCACGTTAGGTCAGACGACTAATTTTTTAGGTCTAGCGAATGCGACTTATACCGGTATGGTGAGATACACCAATGAGGGTGATGTCGTTGCGCAGGGCACGGATATTAATTTTGAGTTCAATAACTACGGTGCCGGAGTTGGAAAGGCGACTGACCTGAGCAGGCTAGGTCTAGCGACGACAATCACCTCCACTACGCGGCTAGACGATGACCTGTTGGTGTATGTCACCGGCTCGTCTAATGATGTGGATTTACGCTACGGAATCGAGGCAGTCCCGACGCTTCCTGAGATTGCTATTGAGTCGGACTTTTCGTTGACCTTCTTGTCAGCGACTCAGGTCCAGATTACAGACACCGCCACTAACACCATCATGGCCAAGAAGGATTATGCTTGGCCTGGTGGCGTTCTAGTGAATGATGTGAGAGTCGTTTTTGACGAAGCACCAACCACCGGCGATGTGTTTACAGTCAGCGCCAACGAAGGTGCTATTGGCGACAATGGAAATATCAAGCGTATTCTTGCGGTGAAGGATATCGGCGTTGACGGTGATCAGATTCCGATTCAGCGGTATATCGCACTCGTGTCGGATGTAGGAAATCAACATAATCTGTCTAAAATGTCAGCAGAGGCATTGCAAGTCGTAGCCGATGACGCTCAAGCTTTGCTTGATAATACGGTAGGCGTCACGCTTGATACAGAGGCTGCAGATCTCATACGATTTCAGCAGTCTTACCAAGCAGCTGCGCAAATTATAAAGGTGTCTCAGGATATCTTCGACATGCTGATCGCGGCTTCGCGCTAGGATCTATTGTGTCTTTACTAAAACGAGCAGTGTGAGCAAACCATGAAAATTTCAACAAGTCAGTACTTTACGACGATGAATAAATTGATGGCTGACACACAGAGTAAGATTGCACAAACGCAGTCTCAGCTCTCGGTTGGCAAAAAGAACGTCACTCCGAGTACCGACGTGAAAGCCACTACCAGCTCGCTTAAATTCTCTGAGGTGATAAGCGGTCAGCAGGACGATATTCAGACGTTAAAGAACGTTGCCGCCGGCTATAAAGAAGAGGAGTCGGTCCTAGCTTCGATGACCGATATGGTCATTCGCATGCAGGACATCTCGATTGCTGCGGCGAACGGTTCTTACAGTGCGTCGGACCTTAATGTCTTTGCGATAGAGACAGAGGGTTACATGGAGGACATCCGCGGCCTCGCAAATAGCCGCGACTCCAATGGTCACTTTGTCTTTGCGGGCACTATGGCTACGACAATGCCCTTTACCAAGGCCGCCGATGGTTCGGTGGTCTACAAGGGTAATCAGACAGAGCCCTCGCTCGAGCTCGATACCGGCTACAAGTTGCCGCTCAGTATATCTGGCAAAAAGCTGGCGGGTACCATCGAGCGGGCAGGCGGGGTGAAGGTAGACATGTTTGAGGTTATGTTCGACTTCAACGCAGCTTTAAAGACCGACAACAAAGCCGCCATTAGTGCGGCGATGGATGAGCTAAGGGTGGTGCAAGAGAACCTCAGCTCAAATCTTGTGGATAATGGTTTGAGGCAGAATTTGGTAACCCAGAGGCGCGATATTGCCGAGGACAAAATCGTGATCTACAAGGGGCTGCTGTCCGACGCGCAGGATGTCGATTATGCGTCATCTATCGCGCAGTTGTCCGCGGACATGTTGGCTCTTGAGGCGGCGCAGAGCACCTTCGCCAAGGTCTCGCAGTTATCACTCTTTAGTTACTTGAGATAATAGACCATGGCTGAGGTAACTTCGAAAGACAATGTAGGTAGTCAGATTACCCAAGCGCTCAGCGCTGGATCTGGTGTTAATATTCAAGAGCTGGCGACAACTCTTGCCAATGCTGAATCGATTTCGGGTATATCCGCCGTGAATGCGAAGAAGGAGACCACCGAGGTCGCTATCTCTGGCTATGCGGTGCTCAAGTCTAGTGTCTCTTCTCTGATGCGCAGCTTCAAAGGATTAGAGGACGCGGAAACTCTCTTGACCAAGGCCAGCAACTCCTCCAACACGTCGGCCGTTGATGCTGCGGTTGTGTCGCAGTCGCTCGCCAAGGCGGGTACGACTCAGATCGCCGTGAGTGCTCTCGCCCAAGCTCAGCAGAATGTAATAGTTCAGAGCGGCGCCGCCTTCGCCTCGCCAAGTGCGACTATCGCAAGCGGGGCGTTTTCAGTAGCCATTACGACACCGGCCAGCTCGGGCACTACCACGAATATCGCCGTGTCCACACTAACACCGACAGGAATCGCATCTGCTATAAACGCCAAAACCGATACGACCGGTGTGACAGCTCGGCTAATAAATGTATCGGCGACGGGGACAAGCGTAAAAATACTACTCGAGGGCAAGACTGGAGCGGCTAATACCTTCGCGTTCTCAAGCACCCTAACTGGTGCCGAGGAACTCGGAGGTGGTGCTTTGTCGGATGACGTGCTCTCGGCGGCTAATCTCAGTGTTACGATGAATGGACTATCGGTCCAACGCGATAATAACTCCCCAAGCGACCTCATCGAAGGCATGAAGCTCACCTTCAAGACCTCAGGGTCGACGACCAATATCGTCGTTAACGAAGACTCTTCTTCACTGAAAAATTCATTGAATGCGATGATCCAGGCGCACAATGATTTTCTTACCCTGACTGATTATCTAGTAGGTGATGCCGATCCAGGCGACGAGCTTGCGGGTTCGCTATCGGGAGAGAAGAGCACGATAAACCTCATTAAGAATAGGATAAGAACTGCGCTTGCTTCCACCTCAGAAGCCGAATCTAACGGGATCGGCACGCTTCGACAGATCGGACTCGAAACCAAGCTTGGCGGTACGCTCTCGCTTAAGGCGGCTACCTTTGACGCGATTATGTTGACAAATTTTGACGACATCAGGACGATGCTAACAGCCGACACCAATGGCCAGACCTCGTTTAGTACAAGCGACAAGGGGCTTGCCCTCACCATATCCGAGTCACTGGACACTCTCGTCAGCGATACCGGCTCTATTAAGGCCAAGGAGACGGGTGCTGCCAAAGACATCGTGCGCTACGATGAACAACTGGTCGACCTTAATCAGCGCTTTGAGTCGATCAAGGCGCGTTACTTAAAACAGTTTGCGGCAATGGAAACGCTCGTGCAACGTAGCAAAAGCACTGGGGAATATCTCACGGGACAGTTCAAGGCGATGGAAGGCGCATACAACAATAACTAACGTAAAAGCTTAGCGTTTTGGGAGAGAGAATAATGAGCATTGAGAAGAACAATGACTGCCAGGTATGCAAATACATTCGCTGGTATCTCATGATCGGCATGCCCGTTCTTTTCATCACCTGGATGCGGCCTGAATTGAACCTATTCAGAGGTTTGGATCTCAGCAAAATCGCCGCATCGCTAATAACAATCGGCCTGGTGAGCCTTGTGGCCTGGAAGTATTACCATGAGCGCAAACAGTAACGAGGAGGCTCGGGACCGGGACTGCCACAGCTGTGCTTACTTTTACGTGACGTGGAAGGTGACGCATCGCTACGGCTGTAAGGCGATGGATTTTATGAGTCCCAACCTGCCCTGCCTAGATGTACTTGAGATTGAGGGGCGGCCCTGTCTGTCGTACCGGCGTAAGTCGTCTAAGCCAGGTGTGGCGGGCGCGGCCAAGGAGTCGGCAGCGAGTGGAGGTAAGCGCCATGGTCGGCGGTCTGAGGCAGGAGTGAACATCGTAGTATGAATACGAGGTTTAAGCTTCTCGCCGGATACACCGTCGAGCTGACCAATAAAGTAAGTGGCTAAGAGCCAGAAGCGAATAGCTCTTGCTCGATTACGAGGAAAAAAGGGAGGGCCGTTGTTTTGGCCTCGTTGCAGGTTGATTGGCCCTCATAGGTGTAGGACGAGCAGGCCAGGTCGGAGCGAAGCCAGTGCTCGCTGCCGCTCCAGATTTTCTCTGAGGCCGCAGCCGGAAAGACTTTTGTATTGAGTGCTGGGTTTAGGCAGGAGCGCTCGGTAAGCGACTTCATCTCCCTTCGCGAGGGTAGGCGGATAGCTTGAGCGGATTTGTCGGCCATGTCATCAGCGTAGCGTTGGGCTTGGTCGAAGCTTAGCGTGACGGGAGTGCCAGCGCAGGTCTGCTGGTTGGTAAAACGCATGCCAGCGGGGCAGCGCGCCCATGCGATGGCCTCACCGGGTCTGCGAGCGAGACCATTGCCTGTCAACGAGAAGTCTGACAGAAGCTCGGGTCGCTCGGAGAAGTACTCGGCACACGGAGGCAGTATTCGGAAGTCGCATGCACCAAGACCGAGCGGTAGCGCTGCGAACAGAACAAACCGAGCGAAGCGCTTGGCGGAGAATGATGTGGGTAGAGATGGGTGCGGTCGCGATAGCATTGGCATCGTCACGGTTTCAGAGGCTTAGAAGGGACGAAGTTTAAGCTAACGGTTTTTTTATTACTACAGTGGTAGTGCTTGGGAGAATGTCATGGATATTGCAACACTTGCGGGTATGTTAGGCGCGTTCGGCCTCATACTTTGGTCGATGCTCCAGGGGGGGACGGTGGGCGCTTATTTAAACGTGCCTGGCATCGCGATCGTGTTGGGCGGTTCGATCATGGTGGTGCTGTTGCGCTCCTCTCTCGAGGAGTTTGCAAATGCGATCAAGGTTGCAGGGAAGGCGTTCGGCAAAGGGCTGGAGAAGCCAGATGAATTAATTTCACAGATGGTTGAGTTCGCAACCATCGCACGAAAAGACGGCATGATCGCGTTGGAGGGGCAAGAGATTAATAATCAGTTCCTCGAAAAAGCCATAGGGATGCTGGTAGACGGTGTCGAAGAGGATGTGGTCACCAAGACCCTGAACCAAGACATCGACAGCATGCGCCTGCGACATAAACAGGGCGCTGCGGTTTTTTCCTCCTGGGGTGAGGTAGCTCCGGCGATGGGCATGATCGGCACGTTGATTGGTCTCATTCAGATGCTCGGCAACATGGATGATCCTAAATCGATCGGCCCGGCGATGGCGGTGGCACTGCTCACGACGATGTATGGTGCGATTATCGCCAACGTATTTTGTATACCCATCTCACAGAAGTTGACCAATCGTTCGGAAATTGAGGCGGCAAACTGTGCGCTCATCGTCGAAGGTATTCTGTTTATTCAAAAGGGCGGCAACGCACGTATCCTGACAGACCTTCTGATCTCTTTCGTCCCACCGAAAGAGCGTAAGCGACTCGTCGCAACCTAGACCCGAGCATTAAGCTCCTAAGCGGAAGTAACAGGTTAGAGAGAAAATGGCAGACGAAGAAATCACAGCGGACGAAGTCGATGCCTCTGAGCAAGAGGGAGTTGATTCGTCCGCGCTCGAAGCGGCGGTCGATAATGCGGTTAGCGCCGGCTTCGGCGATGGCGGCGAAAGCAACCAAGGCGACGACTGCCCCGAGTGCAAAACCGGTTCGCCGCCATGGATGGCGACTTTCGCCGACATGGCGACCCTGTTGATGGCTTTTTTCGTCCTCATCCTCTCTTTTTCCGATACTACGCTGCCTCGGTTTGAATACATCAATGGCTCGATTCAGTACGCCTTCGGTGTCAAAAGACTTGTACCGCAGATAGAGATTCCTGCAGCCAGATCAATCCTCATGGAGGAATTCACTCCCAACGAAGGCCAACCCACGGTGCTGTCGGATCCTCGGCAGCGTGAACTTGACCCGAGGGCTGATAATCTTCTTCGACGCACAAAGACCGAACCTGAACGCTTTTTAGAAGACTTGGAGAACACCAAAATCGCGCTCGCAGAGCAGATCGGGGCAGGGCTCGTGTCAGTGACCACAGACGGGAAACAGATAATTGTCAAAGTCAATAACAGCGAGGCGGCGGGATCTCGCTACGGTCAGGGGGAAGACGCTAAGGGAGTCGCCAGCGACGTATTGATTACCACCGCGGCTATCGTCGCGGAGGTGCAATCGACATCGACTCAGGAGATCAGCCTCTATCTGAGCGAGCTCGATAACGAGATCGACCCGCAGGCGGAATCGGATAAGATCTATTTGGGCCAGATGACCGAGCTGCGGCAAAACGATCGCTATGAAAATATTAAACTGAATTTGGACCAAGAGATTAGCCAGGGGCTGCTTGAGGTTGAGAAAGACGGAGACGACGTGGTGATCCGCATCGCGAGTCAGGGCTCATTTAATTCAGGCAGCGCGACTGTCGCGCAGAGCTTTAGCGCCACACTCGACCAGGTGGGAGCGACACTCCGCGGCGACTCGGGCAGCGTCAGAATAGAGGGCCACACGGACAATATTCCCATCGGGTTTAGCGATACCTACAACTCGAACTGGGATCTATCGGCAGCGCGCGCGGCTTCGGTCGCTGCGTATCTGACAGGCGAGTCGAGCGTTGGCGATGAGCGGATAGAGGTTATCGGGTTTGCAGACACTCTTCCGCTTGCGAGCAACGACTCGGCGGCGGGACGAAGCAGAAATCGGCGTATTGAAATCAGGATCGCCGACTGAGTCACCGGTCACGACACCGGCAAGCAATAACTAAAACTAGATACTCAACTAATTGATAAGCACAAAGGCCTAACGTGAGCGAAGAACTAAACGACATCGCTGAGGAGGACGGCACCGAGCAGACGCCTCCGGATAGTCTAGAGCCAGAGCAGGAGACGGTGCCTGAGTCCAAGCCTGAGCCCGAGGAGGAAAAGGAGCCGGTCGAATGCGAGCCTTGCAAGCAGGGGTCGCCCGCCTGGATGGCTACTTTTGCCGACATGGCCACATTGCTCATGGCGTTCTTTGTTCTGATTCTCTCCTTTGCCCATGTCAATGTGCCCAAGTACAAAGAGGTGAGTGGGTCGATGAAATCCCGTTTCGGCGTTCAGATCACCGTGCCCATCGTCGAGGCTCCAACGGCTGACAACGTAGTAGCGACCCAGTACCGAAGAATGGTTACCGAGCCGACCGCGGCGAAGACCCTCGAGGAACAGCGGACGCGCGAGCAGCAGTCGCAGGACGAGCTTGACAGAGATGACGGCGTCGGCCAGTCAACGACTAATGCGCGGGAGGAAATTGAGAATAGCTTGGCCAAGGAGATAGCCGAAGGCAGGGTTACGGTCTCTGAAGAAGAGGGCGTTGTGATTATCGAGACGCTTGAGCCAAACGAGCTGAGTAGTAGCCCAGGTGAGATCTCACAGGACACGATTTTGCTATTGTCAAAAATTTCCGAAGTGCAGGCCGAGTCGGATGCCCTAGTGCGAGTAGAGGGGGCGCAATTCACCGCGGCGAGCCAGAGTGATATCGATGATAACTCCCTCGCGAGTCCAAGCCAGAGACCTCAGGACCAACTCGCACAGATCCGGATGAATCTGTCGAGCGAGATCGATCAGGGCCTTGCCGAGGTCTTCAAGGACGGCGAATCCATCATCATTAGGCTGACCGATCAGAGTAGTTTTGGAAGCGGGTCGGCGAATCTCAGGGAAGACTTCTCTTACTTGCTCGACGCGGTTGGCGATACGCTGTCTAGTGCGACAGGCCTGGTTCAGATTGAGGGCCATACCGACAACGTGGCCATGGCTTTCGGCAACCGCTACCGCAATAACTGGGACCTCTCGTCCGCGCGCGCCGCGAGTGTCGCTGACTATTTACAGGAGCGCGGCAGTCTCGCGCCGGGCAGCATGGTAGTAAAAGGGCTAGCGGATACCCAGCCGGTTGCTGACAATGACACCGCGCAGGGGCGGTCGGTGAATCGCCGAATCGAGATAGTGATAGCGCCGAACTAACGTTTAATCAGCGCAACTAGCAAGATCAGAGGCCAGGCACGCGGCTGCCTCAACCGCCGCTGCGTCAATCTCGCGCTCGTCTAGCTGCAGCTCGGCAAGCACCGCGATGTCGATCGCCGAATCCATTCCCTGCGCTTGCGCAAGTGTTGCCCAGACCAAGGCCCGATACGAGTCGGGCTCGCCACCCTCGCCAGCCTGCAGCATAAAGGCATACATCAGCTGCGCAGGTGCATAGGCCTTCCTCGCCGCGCTTAAAAAATTGACTCTCGCCCCGCCGTAATCGAGCGTGGTGCCGTCGCCTTTCTGCATGGCCAGCGCCAGCATGTACTCAGATTCCGCGAGTCCCTGCGCGGCGGCCTTAGTAAACCACCTAAACGCCTCGGGAAGATTCTGGGCCACTCCGTATCCATGGTGGTAGAGCATGCCCATATTGTGTTGCGCCTGTGCGAGCCCGCTATCGGCGGCTTGACGGTACCAGTTCATCGCGAGTAAGTAATTCTGCCTCACACCGAGGCCATCTTCGTACATGAATCCCAAATTATTCTGCGCCTCGGGATTGCCCGCCTCGGCGATCGGCAACCACGCCTTGATCGCGGTCGCGTAATGGCCTCGTTCTTTCGCTGCGAGGCCGGACTCGAAACGGTCTCCCTGCGCGAGTGCCGCAGACGACATGAGGAGCGCAGCACCACTAGCAACTATCAGCCTCCAGATCAGACGAATTTCTCGGAAGGGCGAGTACAGGGTCGGTCTGTTTCGATAAAATTTCACTGCTCGGTCACCGCCTCAAGAATAAATCAAGTAAAGGAGTTTGTTGGCGTAAAGCACACAGCCTAGAGTAGACGATACACCGGCGCGCGACTCTATCCAACCATTTTAGAGGTCCTAGAGCAGACGGGTATGAAGGGTGTAAATAGCATGAGGAATGCCGAGCGGCTCGGCGTATGAAGTCATAAAAATTGACCCTGGGTCCATGCCCGAGGGTCAATTTTTACGATTTAGCTTTTAGGTACTAGTTTCTGGCGCGAGACTCAGAACTGGTCGTCGTACAACAAGCCCTTTAGTGACTCTACGCTGTCGGCGGCCTTAACCAGAGCCTCGCTCGGAATCTGACGTATTACCTTGCCGGACTCTCGGTCGGTCACTGTCACCTGAAGTTTAAACGGAAGCGACTCGTCCACTGAAAAGCGAAGGCGCTTTTCGTAGGACTGATCGCTCTTATTGAGCTCCTCGGCTATCGCGTCAAGTTTGGCGCGAATGAGTTCGAGATTCTCTGCGCCGCCCGTGCGCTTGGTTGTGATGCCCGCTCGGCGTTCCATAGCTTCAGTTCTGTTATCAACAGAAAGCGCCTCGCCATTGCGTAATATCTTAGTACTCTTGCCTATACCCTCCTCTGCAATACGGGCCTGCTTTTCGACACTGGGTCTATTGGCAAGGTCGTTGACATTGGGTACGACAGGGGTAGTTGGGTTGCGTATTTCCATCGTTATTTCCCCTTTGATTTAGGCCTGGTTAGCCAGACATTCACGTTTATTGTAGCAGTGCGAGGACGGAAGTCGATCGCGCGTTCGCCTGAGCGACCATCGCCGTCGCTGCTTGGGAAATGACCTGCGCCGAGGCCAGTTTCGCAGTCTCTACCGCGTAGTCGGCGTCGCGGATGCCTGCTGTGGCCGCCTCGAATCCCACGGCCATTGCTGCCATGGAGTCGGCTGCAAACTCGACTTGCCTTACTTGTCCACCGAGGCGCTGAATGGCCCCTGCGTAATATGGCACACGCACGTCTAGGATCGCGAGTGCCGACTCGGCTTTGGCCTGAGTAGTAATAGTGGTTTTACTTGTTGCTGGCGCCCCACCTCCTACTGCGGCCACATCCAGGCTGGTGTCGATATCCGAAGTCGTCCCTCCGGCAGAATCACCCGTCGCGGCAATTACCGCGCCCGATGCGATACCGGTACCGAGTAAGGCGTTTGCGTCGAACTGGAAGTCGTCTAACACAACTACGACACCGGTTCCCGTAAGGGTATCGATCGTAATGTCGGCTCCCTGCAAGACCGTGGTGCCGTTCCACTTAGTCTCGGTAGTAATCCGCGTTGCCTCGGCACCAAGCGCCTGAAATTCTCCGTCGAGCGCATACCGGTCATGTTCCTGTAGAGAATTGCTCGATGCTGCCGTGGCAAGCTCGTGCATGCGAATCATAATCTCGCCGAGGATCGTTGCCTGCGACTCAATCAGCTTCATTTGAGCCAGTCCGCGGTTGACCGACTCAACTCCTTGACGAGCCTCAACAGCATCGGACTTGAGTTCAACGTATTGGGCGTACAACCCTAGCTCGTTGTCACCGTTGCCGACACGTGTGCCGGTGGAAATTCTGTTCATCGCTGAATCGAGCGCGCGATCATTCCTACCTATGGCGTTGGCAGCCACGTTAGCTGCGTAGTTATAGTTTATGTATGTCATCGTGTATTTCCTTTAGTTGGGAAGTAAATAAAAAGTTGCTGTGACTAACTAAAAACACCTTCTTTCATTTTGACG
>ERZ1047472.1911-NODE-1911-length-15456-cov-7.372768_pt1 | contig 15456 bp, 14 predicted proteins | sample MGYA00383095_ERZ1047472 | MGnify/ENA primary metagenome ERZ1047472 (study PRJEB29581, sample SAMEA5548365) | metagenome | biome: marine; feature: coastal; material: water | depth 1 m | study: Short-term variability in the microbial, nano- and picoplankton... | reverse complement strand
GACAAATGAAAAAAGCTCAATCAGGTTTTACCCTTATCGAATTAATGATCGTTGTGGCCATTATTGGTATTTTGGCTTCTGTGGCGCTTCCTGCTTATCAGGACTATACAATTAAGGCTAGGTTTGCTGGCGTTATTTCTGCAACTGATTCTGTTAAATTGACACAGTCTGAATGTTTACAAGCTAATGCAGGTGTTATTGCTAGCTGTGATACTTATGCCGAGCTTGGTATTACTGCTCCCGGAGCTACGGCTAATGTTGCATCAGTTGCTGTGGCATCGACCACGGGGATTATTACAGCCACAGGAACGGCTGCGGCTGGGGGATATACCTATATTTTGACTCCACCAAGTGACGCAGCGACAGCCAGTACATATATCTACGGTAAATCAGGAACTTGTACTACACAAACAGCAATGGCGAGGCTGTGTTAATCTAAATCAAGAATACTATGGCGCTTTGGTCCATCCATTGCGCCTTTTTTATTGTTTGGCTAGTCAATTAAACGCATAGATAAATCCACCGCTTTAATATGCTTGGTTAAACTGCCCGAAGAAATATAGTTTACCGCCGAGCTAATATACTGTTGCACGGTCTCAGCAGTAATATTGCCAGACACCTCAATTTTGGTATCACCAAAATCAATAGCCGCTAGCGCGGCAATATCTGCAGGTGAAAAATTATCCAGCATCACCACATCCACTCCGGCATCTAGTGCCTGCTGCAATTCCTCTACAGACTCCACCTCAACTTCGACCAGTTTATCTGCGGCTATTGTACGCGCCTGAGCTACAGCCTCGGCAATACCACCGCAGGCCGCAATATGATTTTCTTTAATTAAAAAGGCATCGTACAGGCCAATACGATGGTTGTGACAGCCGCCGACGGTCACCGCATATTTTTGTGCCAGGCGCAGACCGGGAATGGTTTTTCTGGTATCCAAAATTTTCACATGGCTGCCGGCAGCGAGATTTGCATAGTCTCGCGCCAGAGTGGCGGTAGCCGACAATGTCTGCAAGAAGTTTAGCGCGGCGCGCTCACCGGTGAGTAATACTCTGGCATTGCCCTGCAGGGTAAATAGCTTTTGTTCTGGGCTAACCAGGTCGCCCTCATTGATATGCCATTCCATCTGGGTGGCCGGGTCAAGCTGCCTAAACACCTCATCTACCCAGGCTCGACCGCAGATAACCGCAGCTTCACGAGAAATGACCACAGCTCTGGCTTGTTTGTCTGCGGGGATCAGCCTGGCCGTGATATCACCACTGCCAATATCTTCGCTCAGAGCGCGCGCCACAGTAGCAGGAATATCTGCTGCGGTTTCTTGGGGTAGGGGATATTGGCTCATGGAATGCTCTCGGTGTTTTCAATAGCGGGCGCTTAATTTGGCCCTGATTTTATAAAGCCGGCAGATTATAACAGCAATAATGGGTTTGGATTTTGTCAGTTGATCTGTTTCAATGCAGCTAGGAGTTTGTAAACTTAAATGCTCGAAGTAACGAGTAGTTAAAGTTTGATTAGCCAATGAGTTGGCAGGGTTAATGATTAAGGGATTACACTTTAGCAAAAAAGAGCATATCAACTCGCTGCGACAGTCTTGTCGGCGGCATCTTGAGACTGTCTGTGACAGCTTCTTTGAACTAGCGTCCACCAGTCTATTAGCTATGGCCGACCGGGCCGAAACCAATCGTCTGCAAACCCTCTATCTGGATGCTCAGCGTCTGGTGCGAACGCGCAGATATGCTATTGAATCATTGCTGTTAGAGCGCACCATGAATAGTTTTGCAGTGCTGGATTCAGGCCAGTCAGCGGAACCTGGTCATAACAACTCCAACTCTGCTGGCCATAACACGCCCTACAATCACCTGGAACTGCTGGGCAATGAAGATCTCGAGGTGATGATTGCTCTGGACAATGGCACCACCAAGGCCCTAGAAACTTTTAAGCAGCCACTCTACCTTTTACACCGCCGCTTCCAGACCCTGGCTGGCAGTGATCTGAGCTCGGCTAAACCAGTTCCCATGTCCCCTGATGCTCTGTTGGAATGCTTTTCTGAAGCTATCTGCCACGACCAGATTGCTGTGGAGATACAGGTGGTGCTGATCAACCTGTTTAATCAGCTGTGCTTTGATAAGAGTTATGGCCAGTTGCTGGACCAGGTCAATCAAGAGCTCGAAAATGCCGGTGTGCTGCCGGTACCAGAGGATTCCCCCAGTGGGGCGGATCAGAGACAGCCAGTAGCTGAGCCTAAAGCTGTATATACAGATAATTCTGTCGGTAGAAATAATGCCAGTCTTGCCCAGCGTCAGGCCCTGACGGAAAAACTGCAAGCCAGACGGCCAGTGCCTGAGCCATTGCTGCAGACAGAGCCCAGTGCTGAGACCTTTGCTGAGACCCCTGCAGAGTCAGCTGCCAATACCAGGGTTCAGACCGAACTATTGGCGCGCATTTCAACAATCTTGGCAAATGCAGGTGAGTCTCTAGATCACGGAGATAAAGTGACTATCAGTAGGCAGCAGCTTTTTGCCGAGATCGATAAACAGATCTGTTATCTGTTACAGGAGCCCACCCGGGGTTCTGAAGCCCCAGGCCAGCTAAGTTACCAGCTGGAGCAAACTTTAAATACAGAGCAGGGCGAGGGTCAGCCGCGCCTGCATGGCAATGACAGCAGTGTTTTTAAATTGGTGGGTAGCGCCTTTGCACGGTTTGGCCAGATTAATGGGGTTGCGCCAGAGGCACAGCAGCTGATTAATCGCTGTGAACTGCCATTGCTAAAGTTGGCCCTGGCTAAGCCCAGCCTATTGGAGCAGGAAAATCACCCGATCCGCAGGCTGTTTAATGAGATGGCAAAATATGCGATCGGGCTTGAGTCGGGCAGCTGCGTTGAAAATAGTATCTATAAAAAGATGCTGCACCTGTCCGAAAAAATGCTTGCTAACTCCTTTAATGAGGCCCAGATCCCCCTGATGTTGAGCGAATTTATGTCGGCCATAGATATAGAGGCCGAGCAGGCTGGGGCCCAGGCGCAGCGTCAGGTAGAGCAGGTGGCAGCTGCTGAGAAAGTTAACTGGGCCCGCACTAGAGTGGATAAAGCTATCGCCGAGAGACTAATGGGTGTAGAGGTGCCAGTGGCAATTTTAAACTTTGTCGAGCAGCACTGGTGCAAGCTGTTGCATATTGCCCATCTGCGCGGTGGCGAGGGCAGCACAGATTGGCGCCGCGGGCTGCACACCCTGGATCAGTTGCTGGCGGTCGAGAGTACCCCGCTGGTGCACCGAGATATGGCAGCTGTGGAACAGGTGCTGGCAGATATAGAGTCGCAACTGCAAAAAATAGCCATAGATGCTGTGCAGCTGGCGGATCAGATGGAGCGCTTGCGATTTATTCTCGACCCCGCGCTACCGGACGATGTCACCCCGTTCAAACCCTCGGGCGGGCTGAGCAGGCAGCAGGCCAACGATCAGATAAAGCGAATTGTTATAGAGAGTCTGGAGGCAGAGATGCCCGGAGAAAATATTGCTCAGGCGGTGGCTAGGGAGCAAGAATTGGCCTCTGGAGATCAAGATAGCCTGGCGGAGCTGCAAAAGGGTTGTTGGATTGAATTATCCGATGATATAAAGTCTCCCAGGCGCGGCAAGTTGGCCGGTATTGTCGGGCCCTCATGGAAATATGTGTTTGTGAACAGCAAAGGCAAGTTAGTGGCCGCATTGAATCGCGCCCGACTGGCAGAGCAAATAAGAACAGGTGAGGCTGTGGTGTTGGATGATTCTGGATTATTCGACAAAGCCATAAAAGCCGCCATAAATGATATCAAAGAGTTATCCGTCGCCAGTTAGGGGCAGTTAGCATAGGATCCAGCATGAAGATTGCCCAGGGTTGGCTCAGCGCCGGCACACAGCTTGTCTCGCCCAATACAGACCAGCGGCCCGATCAGGCCGATATCAGCCTGCTGGTGGTGCACAATATCAGCCTGCCGCCAGAACAGTTCGGCGGCCCCTATATAGGCCAGTTGTTCAGCAACTGCCTGGACCCTAATCAGCATCCCTATTTTGCAGATATAGCCGACCTAAAAGTCTCTTCACATCTGCTGATAGATCGCCAGGGCAATATTACCCAGTTTGTGCCCTTTAATCAGCGAGCCTGGCATGCAGGTGTCTCTGAGTTTGAGGGGCGCAGCAACTGCAATGATTTTTCCATAGGTATTGAAATGGAAGGCGCGGACAATATTGCTTACACTGATAGCCAGTATGATGTGCTGACCGCCGTCACTCAGGTGCTGCTGGAGGCCTACCCATTAATGACCGCCGAGCGCATTGTAGGTCATAGGGACATAGCCCCAGGGCGAAAAACCGACCCAGGTCCAGCTTTTGACTGGGCCCGTTATAAAAGCGCGCTAAGTTAGCGCCGGGATTACCATGAATTTTTTGATTGTGCTACTTGCCATTATCCTGCTGGAAGCCTACTCCGAGCTCGGCTTTGTGCAGCGGGATAACTGGCTGCGCAAATGGCATTCCGCGCTGCATAAGCTCGGCCTGAGCAGCCAGCCCTCGGCCTTGGGATTGATAGTATTTTTGGCAGTGCCTCTGCTGTTGCTGTACCTGCTGTTGTCGACTCTCGCCCAGCAGGGTTTGGGACTATTTGTTTTCCTGCTTGAATTGGTAGTGCTTTTGTATGCCCTGGGGCGAGGTAATCTGGATACCCAGATCGCTCTCTTAACCTCGGATTTGCAGCGCGATGATCTGCAGGCCGCCTTTCGCGATGCCGCCGTCTTTAATACGGCCTACAGAGAGGGGTCAGCCGAGTCGGCTGAAGATTTAAAAGAAGAGGTGTTTGCCGCACTGCCATACCGTATTTTTGAGCGCTCTTTTGTGGTGATTTTCTGGTTCTTTTTATTGGGTGCACCAGCAGCGCTGGCCTATCGTCTGCTGGCACTGTACGGCGATCTGAGACTGGACAGCCAAGACTCTAGAGCAGCCAAATGGCTGTGGTTAATGGAGTGGCTGCCGGTTCGACTGCTGGGCATTACCCTGGGTCTAGTGGGTAATTTTTCCCATGCTGCGGGCTCAACGCGTCAGCTGGTGTTTTCCCGCAGTATTGGCTCAGGTGAATTTCTGCGCTCTGCCATCAAAGGGGCGCTTCAGAGTAAAGAGGCAGCGTCAACCTTGGATGCTCAGACCATTAACGATGTGGTGTCGCTACTGGGTCGCGCTATGACCGCCTGGCTGGTGGTTATAGCTATACTGGTGATTCTGAGTTAACCGTAGCGGATTTCTCCTCATTCCAGGGCGCCACTTTAAGCAGCAACAGCATGCCGGGAATAGCCAGCAATGTGCACAGGTAAAAGAAGTTTTCCCAACCCACAGTCTCTACAATAACTCCGGTTACCGAGCTGGCCAGGGTGCGTGGCACGGCGGTCAACGCAGTAAATAGAGCTAGCTGAGTGGCGGCAAAAACCGGGTTGGTCACCCTAAAGATAAAGGCAATAAAGGCAGCAGTGCCGAGGCCAACCCCCAGGTATTCAAAACCAATCACCAGCGCCAGCAGCCAGAGTCCCTCGCCCACCCGCGCCATCACAGCAAAACCTAAGATAGAAATAATTTGCACCGCACCAAATAGCCACAGCGCGCGATTGATGCCTATCTTGACCATCAGTATTCCACCCAGCATGCCGCCCACTATCATGGGCACCAGTGCAGCAAATTTGGCTACTGAGCCTATCTCGGTTTTACTAAAGCCCATATCCAGATAGAAGGGAGTAGCCAGGGCTGTTGCCATGCTGTCGCCCAGTTTATACATAAAAATAAACAGCAGAATCAGAACGGCCTGTCTGACGCCCTGGCGAGAAATAAACTCTCTAAAGGGCTCAGTGACCGAGCTGGCTAAAGTGGTGGGATGCAGTTTTGATCTCTTAGGTTCCTGAATGCTGAGGGTCAGAGCAATACCAATCAGCATAAAGGCCCCGGTAATCACAAATACAGTTTCCCAGGGCAAAATATCGGACAGGATTAATGACAGAGACCCAGGCACCAGACCAGCCAGCCTGTAGGCATTGACATGAATAGAGTTGCCCAGGCCAAGCTCGTTATCGGGCAGAATCTGACGCCTGTAGGCATCCAGCACAATATCCTGAGTGGCGCTTAAAAACGCGATACCCAGGCAGAGCCAGGCTATGGGCCACAGCTGCGTCTCTGGGTCTAAAAAGCCCAGTACAGCTATGCAGATAACCAGGGCAATCTGTGTGCCCAGCATCCAGCTGCGGCGCAGCCCCGGGCTGTAGGGAAAAAGCCATAATTGGTAGCGGTCTAGAAATGGCGACCAGACAAACTTCCAGGTGTAGGGCAGGCCAATCAGAGCAAAGAAGCCAATTTCAGCCAGCCCAACACCCTCAGACCGCAGCCAGGCCGGCACCAGAGAAATCAGCAAATACAGCGGCATGCCCGAGGCAAAGCCGGTAAAAATACAGATTAGCATGCGCCGGTTTAGCAGCGCTTCGCGTATGCCTGGTGAATTCATTTAATCCCTTTTCGGTTTAGGGTCGCCATCTATATTTTGCGAGACTGATGCGGCACCCATCCACCACTAGCCCCTCCTGTTGTAAGCGCGCTATCTGTTGTTTCCCGCTGTCGCTATCTGGCGGTAGGCTAATCTTGCCTGCAGCATTGATAACCCTATGCCAGGGCAGGCTGCTGCCCTTGGGCAGATGACGCAGAGTTCGCCCCACCAGCCTAGCTGCATTAGGCAAACCTGCCAGCTCGGCAACCTGTCCATAGGTGACCACCACCCCAGAGGGTATGGCTGCTAAAACAGCATAAATCCTCTGTTCTGGGTCTATATCACTCATGGCCAAAGCCTACGCTATTCAGGCACATGTTGAAATAGTAAAAACTACCCCAATACTAGAGACAGGGTTACTGAGAGATTTACCATGCGTTTTCTATTTTTGCTGTTTATTGTTATGCCGGTGGTCGAGATGTGGCTGCTGATTGAAGTTGGCTCGGAGATAGGCGCGCTGTACACCATTGGGCTGGTTTTGCTGACCGCTATTATTGGGGTCAGATTATTGCGCCAGCAGGGATTTGATACATTGTGGCGCGGCCAGCGCAAACTCCAAGAGGGCCAGTTGCCGGCCCAGGAGATTGGTGAGGGCATTGTTCTGGCTGTCTCCGGTGCTCTGTTGTTGACCCCTGGTTTTATAACCGATGCAATTGGCTTCGCCGGGCTGTTCCCACCCTTCAGAAGTCTGTTTGTCAGCAAGTTGCTGAGCAATATGGTGGTCGCTGATATGCAGGGTAATAGCTTTCGGGCGAGCGGGGGTGGGGCTCGGTCTGAGTTCACCGATATTATTGAAGGGGAGTCCTGGGATAATACCGGCGGTGTTGAGAAACAGAAATCACAAAAAGATGACGATTTAAGCTAAATAAATTTGGTGGGGCCTTGAAAATGATTTGCCCTGCCTCCATATGGTTGAACAATTGCGGAAACATTCTATTCGCAAGTGACTGTCGAATACTGAATATTGATTAATTGGAGAGACAAACTATGAAAATTCGCCCCTTACATGATCGAGTGATCGTGCGTCGCGAGGAAGAAGAGCAGACAACAGCAGGTGGAATCTTGCTACCAGGTTCTGCGCAAGAAAAGCCCAATCAGGGCGAAGTTGTTGCTGTAGGCAATGGCCGAGTTTTAGATAATGGCGAAGTTCGCCCAATCGATGTAAAAGTTGGTGATGTTGTAGTGTTTGGCCAGTACGCCGGCAACGACAAAATCGACGTCGATGGCGAAGAGCTGATTATTCTCAGCGAAAGCGATATTAAGGCGGTAGTTGAAGCCTAGGCTGAAGTGCAATTTTAAATAAATTGACCTTAAATAAATTGTTAAGTGAATTTTTGTAACTGATTTGGAAGGAAAAGAATCATGGCAGCTAAAGAAGTAAAGTTTGGCGACAACGCTCGCCAAGGCATGTTAGAGGGTGTAAACGTTCTGGCCAATGCCGTTAAAGTAACTCTGGGCCCCAAGGGTCGCAACGTTGTATTAGACAAATCATTTGGCGCACCAACAGTCACCAAAGATGGTGTATCTGTTGCCAAAGAAATCGAACTCAAAGACAAGTTCGAAAATATGGGCGCTCAGATGGTTAAAGAGGTAGCCTCCAAAGCATCAGATGATGCTGGTGATGGCACCACCACAGCCACCGTACTGGCTCAAACCATAGTCAACGAAGGCTTGAAGTCTGTGGCTGCTGGCATGAACCCAATGGATCTAAAGCGCGGCATCGACAAAGCGGTTATTGCCGCTGTTGCAGAAATTGCTGCAATCGCCAAGCCCTGTGCTGATACTAAAGAAATTGCCCAGGTGGGTACTATTTCTGCCAATAGCGATGCCCATGTGGGTGACATTATTGCTGAAGCCATGGGTAAAGTTGGTAAAGAAGGCGTGATCACAGTTGAAGAGGGTTCTGGCCTCGAAAATGAATTGGATATCGTTGAAGGTATGCAGTTTGATCGTGGTTACCTGTCTCCTTACTTTATTAACAACCAAGAGAGCATGAGCGCAGATCAAGAGAGCCCGCTGATTCTGCTGGTTGATAAGAAAATTTCTAATATCCGCGAGTTGCTGCCTCTGTTGGAAGCTGTGGCTAAAGCAGGCAAGCCACTGTTGATTATTGCTGAAGATGTTGAGGGCGAAGCCCTGGCAACTCTGGTTGTGAACAACCTGCGCGGCATAGTTAAAGTATCTGCCTGTAAGGCACCAGGCTTTGGCGATCGCCGCAAGGCAATGCTGGAAGATATAGCTATTCTGACTGGCGGTACTGTTATCAGCGAAGAAGTGGGTCTGGAACTTGAGAGCGCAACTCTCGAGCACCTGGGTACTGCTAAGCGCGTCAGCATGAACAAAGAAGCAACGACTTTGGTTGATGGTGCTGGCGAGCCAGCAGCAATCGAAGCCCGCGTTAATCAGATACGTGCACAGATCGAAGATACAAGCTCAGATTATGATCGCGAGAAACTGCAAGAGCGCGTAGCCAAACTGGCTGGCGGTGTTGCTGTGATCAAAGTAGGTGCAACCACCGAGATCGAAATGAAAGAAAAGAAAGCCCGTGTTGAAGATGCTCTGCATGCAACACGCGCTGCTGTTGAGGAAGGTGTAGTACCAGGGGGCGGTGTTGCGCTTATCCGTGTTCTGCAGAAGATCGAAGCTCTAACTGGCGACAATGACGACCAGACTGTAGGTGTGGGTATTGCACTGCGTGCGATGGAAGCTCCACTGCGCCAGATCGTTGAAAATGCCGGTGGCGAAGGCTCTGTTGTTGTTGACAAGGTCAAGCATGGAGAGGGTAACTTTGGTTATAACGCTGGCTCCGGTGAGTATGGCGATATGATCGAGATGGGTATTCTTGATCCAGCTAAGGTGACTCGTACAGCACTTCAGGCAGCAGCCTCTATCGCTGGTTTGATGATCACCACAGAAGCCATGGTTTCTGATGCAGCTGACGAAGGCGGCGCACCAGCTATGCCTGATATGGGCGGCATGGGCGGTATGGGTGGAATGGGCGGCATGATGTAAGCCACCAGCTTTTTCCAGCTACGAAAACCCCACAGCCTAGGTTGTGGGGTTTTTTTTGGCCTTTTAAGTAGAAAAATACCCTCTCTGAAGCTCTGGAGGTTGCTATTTAGCTGGGATTGCAGAACAATTGCTGCGTTGAAAATAAACGTCCCGTCGGGGTGAAATCTAAGAGGAGTTGTCATGACTATTGAATTTATTAATTTCCTAGCCCGTTGGGGCCATGTGCTGTTCGGTATTGTCTGGATCGGCATGCTGTACTACTTTAACTTTGTTCAGGGTGGCTACTTCAAAGAGGCCTCTGCCGAGGGTCTGGCCGATGCCAAGGCCAAGCTGGCTCCCAGCGCTCTGTGGTGGTTCCGTTGGGGCGCCATGTTTACCTTTATCACTGGTCTCTATCTGTTACACAGCATCTCCAGTGTACTGAATAACTACATTATTGTGGGTGCGGCCATGGGTACCTTGATGGCAGCTAATGTGTGGATGGTAATCTGGCCAGCTCAGCGCATTGCTCTGGGTATCGAAGAGGGTGGCGACAAAGCCGCAGCTGGTGCCAAGGCACTGCTGGCGTCGCGCACCAATACGCTGTTCTCAGCACCTATGCTGTTCGGCATGCTGGCTGGTCCTCACTACGGACAGTACGGCACTGAAGTCGGCGGCACTGGTTTGACTGTTATGCTAGTGATTGTTTTGGCTCTTGAAGTCAATGCACTGAAGGGCAAGCAGGGTCCAATGACCACCGTAAATGGTGTGATCGGCTCCAGCCTGGCGCTGACTGCTGTTATGGTTGCTGTGCTCAACTTCCTCTAGGTAATTGAGCAGCATCAGAAGCCGGCGCTGGTTACCCAGTGCCGGTTTTTTAATGTCTGTCTTATAGGGGCTATACGAGGCTGTATAAAATTAATGAATCCGGGATGCCCCAGAGCCTCTATGGGCGTATAATCTTCCGCCATCGCAATGATCTGTCAGGGATTCGAGATTATGGAAAAGAAACGCATTAAACCGATTGTCGCTGAGCGCGACGATATGATCGGCCGTTCACCCTCCACACCTAGGTCTGATGGTGGTGACAATAATGGTTCCTCTGGTCAAACCACCGGCATGTCAGGTCTGTGGAAGTTTATGGTGTTGGTGGCTTTCTTTGGATTGGGCGGGGCCGCCGGCCTGGGCTGGATGCAGTATCAGGATTTAGCTACCAAGCACAGTTCATTATTGCAGCGCTTTGAGTTGCTGGAGTCGCGGTTGAGTAGCACTGATGAGTCGGTGACCCAGTCTGGCGCTGCTATGCAAGTCACTATCAGCAAGCAGGGAGACCAGCTTAAAAAACACTGGAGCGAAATTAAAAAGCTCTGGGGTGTGACCAATGATATTAACAAGGGCAAAATTGAGAAGAATCAAAAAGATATCTCTTTTTTGGCCAGCAAGCGCAATACGCTTGAAGAGTCGGTAAACAAAGATAGTAAAAAGCTGGCTACGCTCAGCGCCAATTATCTGGGTATGGCCGCCGATGTAGAGGCGCTTGCTGAGAGCATGCGCAATCAGAGCGATGGGCTCAACCGCATCAATAGCTCTGTGGCGCTGATTAATCAGCGCATTAAAAACAATGCTGAGGGTATCGAGTCCATGGAGGCTTTCCGTCGTCAGATTAACCAGAAAATCTATGCTTTAGAGCAGCGCAGTGGTGCTACTCTTACCCAGACAGGATCAAATTAGTAAATATTATGACTGTTATTCGCCAGCAAGATCTTATCCAAAGTGTCGCAGATGCTCTGCAGTATATTTCTTACTACCACCCAGCTGACTTTATCAAGGCGGTAAAAGAGGCCTACGATCGCGAGGAGTCCAAGTCTGCCAAAGATGCTATGGCACAGATTTTAATCAACTCGCGCATGTGTGCCATGGGCCACAGGCCGATCTGTCAGGACACCGGCATAGTGACAGTTTTTGTGAAAGTGGGCATGGACGTGGGCTGGGATGCGGATATGAGCCTGAGCGATATGATTAATCAGGGAGTGCGCGAAGCCTACACCCACCCCGACAATATTCTGCGCGCCTCGATACTGGCGGATCCAGATGGGGCTCGCACCAACACAGGTGACAACACACCAGCTGTTATTCATTACGAAATAGTGCCCGGCGATAAGGTAGAGATAGATGTCGCTGCCAAAGGTGGCGGCTCTGAGGCTAAATCTAAGTTTGCTATGTTGAACCCATCAGACTCCGTGGTTGATTGGGTGCTCAATGTAGTGCCCACCATGGGTGCCGGCTGGTGCCCGCCTGGTATTTTGGGTATTGGCCTTGGTGGCACAGCAGAAAAAGCTATGCTGATGGCCAAAGAAGCCCTACTTGAGCATATTGATATTCATGACCTGCAGGCCAAGGGCGCCGAAAACCGCAACGAGGAGCTGCGTCTTGAGCTGTTCGACAAGGTTAATGCGCTGGGTATAGGTGCCCAGGGGCTTGGCGGCCTGACCACTGTATTAGATATCAAGATCAAAGATTACCCCTCCCATGCAGCCAATAAAGCTGTGGCGATTATTCCCAACTGTGCGGCAACCCGCCATGTGCATTTTGAACTGGATGGCACTGGCCCAGCTCAACTTAAGGCCCCCAATCTTGACGACTGGCCCGATATCACCTGGGAAACTGACGATACTGTGCGCCGGGTTAATCTGGATACAGTCATCCAGCAAGATATAGAGCAGTGGAAGCCAGGCGATACATTACTGCTATCGGGCAAAATGCTGACGGGCCGCGACGCCGCCCATAAGAAGATGACCGATATATTGGCCCGGGGCGAGCAGCTGCCTGTTGATCTGACTGGGCGCTTTATCTATTACGTCGGCCCCGTAGATCCCATTGGCGAAGAGGCTGTGGGGCCAGCGGGACCTACCACAGCCACAAGAATGGACAAGTTTACCCGCACCATGCTGGAACAGACCGGCCTGATGGGCATGATTGGCAAAGCTGAGCGCGGCCAGACTGGTATAGATGCTATCAGGGATAACAAAGCGGTGTACCTGATTGCCGTGGGCGGCGCCGCCTACCTGGTTTCCAAAGCTATTACCCGCGCCGAGGTTATCGCCTTTCCGGAACTGGGTATGGAAGCCATCTATGAATTTGAAGTCAATGAGATGCCGGTCACTGTGGCAGTGGATACCAGTGGCGAATCTGTGCATCGCATAGGCCCGGCAATCTGGCAGGCTAAAATCGAAGAGAAAACCCTTAAACTCGACTAATATAATATTGGTAAATCGAATCATTAGCTCGAAGGTAATTCATGGCTATATCTTTACAGAATCACCACTAACAGAGCTCAGTCAAATGAGCTTTTACAGCCCTTGGGGCAAAACATAAATGAAAGGAAAACAAAATGAACAGCGTTAAATCAGTCATCGCAGGATTGGCTATTATTGCTTCTAGTGCTGCTGTCTCGGACAGCTGGTATCTTGGAGAGGCAGTGAGTCACTACGTCCTTGATGATCAGCGCGCCCTTGAGGGAGATATAGAGGGTACTCAGGCGGGTCTGCTTATAGGTAAATATTTTTCTGACAGCGTTGCTGTAGAACTGGGTTATGGCACCAACGTAGGCCATGATAACTTTGATGTTCTTACTCTGAGCAGCGTTATCTGGCTGGGTGACAGTGCGGCTAACTGGCGCCCCTATGCCATGCTTGGATTTAACCGCTACGACTTTACTGACAACAGCAATCTGGCCGCCGGGCATGACGATAACTCCAGTCAGATACTGTTTGGTCTGGGGTTGAGCACCATGATTGCAGATGAAGTTCAGTTTCGTGCTGATTTGCGCGGTATGGGCGGCCACGATGAAACTGGTGAAGATGTAGGTTTGCAACTATCCATCAACCATATGTTCGGCCAGAAATCTGCGCCGGCTGTTAAAGCATCGCCAGCTCCGGCTCCAGCACCTGTGGTAGAGCAGGAACCCGAAGTGCGTACCATTACCATTCGTTTAAATGTCGAGTTTGAATTTAATCAAGACAGAGTAAAGTCTGTTTATGGTGACCAGCTAGAGGCTATAGCCGCCGCTATGCGCGCCCATACCGATATTGAGTTGGTGCTGGAAGGCCATACGGATAGCCGTGGCTCCGATAGCTACAATGCCGATCTGTCTAGCCGTCGAGCCGCTGCAGTGGCGCGAAAAATCGCCGAGGACTATGGCATTGCCAGCGATCGTATCTCCGCAGTGGGCTACGGTGAGAGCCGCCCCATAGCCACTAACGATACAGATGAGGGCCGTGCCCGCAACCGTCGTGTTGTCGGCGAGATGACTTTCTCTGAAGTAGCTGCAGACTAATCAGGTGGCGACTTACTACAGAGTCTAAGAGAAAATAAAACGGCGCCCCTCAGGCGCCGTTTTGCTATCAAACAAAAGGGCTGGTTATGGGCACTACATTTTATTGGCACGATTATGAAACCTTTGGGGTCGATCCCTCCAAAGATAGGCCATCCCAGTTTGCCGGTCTGCGCACAGATGAAAACCTCAATCCCATTGGCGAGCCTCTGGTTATTTACTGCCAGCCGCAAAAGGATATTCTTCCGGCCCCCATGGCCTGCCTGGCGACTGGCATTACCCCTCAGCACGCCATGGAACAGGGTTTGCCGGAGCCAGAATTTATGGCTCAGATTTATGCTCAATTGGCTATGCCTGGCACCTGTGGCGTGGGCTACAACAGTGTTCGCTTTGACGATGAGGTCACCAGATACAGCCTGTATAGAAATTTCTACGACCCCTATGAGCGCGAGTGGAAGAATGGCAATTCGCGGTGGGATATCATAGACATGCTGCGCCTCTGCCGAGCGCTTCGTCCCGAGGGTATAAACTGGCCAGACCATGAGCCAGGCCGCCCCAGCTTTAAGTTGGAAGACCTGACCAGAGCCAATGGCATCGCCCACGAGGCAGCCCATGATGCTCTGAGCGACGTGACAGCGACTATAGCTATGGCCAGGCTAGTCAAAGAAAAACAGCCCCGGCTGTTTGACTATGTGGTTAATCACCGCAGTAAAAAAGCCATTGCTGAAATGCTCAACACCCAGCAGCGCAAACCGTTTTTCCATATCTCCGGCATGCTGCCCAGAGAGCATCTGTACGGCGCTATTATGATGCCTTTGGCGCCCCATCCCACCAATAGCAATGGAGTTATCTGTATAGACCTGTCTGTCGACCCAGAGCCGTTGATCAGTCTGGATGCCGAGGAGATTCGGCGGCGAGTCTTTAGCCCCGCAGAAGAGTTAGAGGATAAAAATCTGCGTATCCCTCTCAAAGTGGTGCATACCAACAAGGTGCCCGTGGTGACCACCCATAAACTCGTTGACGAGGCGGCTGCGCAGCGCCTGGCAATTGATGTATCTGCCTGCGAAGCCCATTGGCAGCGCTTAAACCAACAGGACCTCAAGGCCAAACTGCATCTGGTATTTGCCGAGCAGGAATTTCCGCCCAGGTCCGAGGCTGAGCAGCAACTGTACCAGGGCTTTTTGCCCAATCAGGATAAGCCTCTGCTGAATGAGGTGCGCCGTGCCAATCTGGACGATTTTAAACAGCATAGCTTTCATTTCACCGACGCCCGTTACAATCAATTGCTCTTTAGCTATCGCGCTCGCTACTTCGCCGATTCATTAACCGAAGAGGAGCAACAGACCTGGCGAGAAAGTTGCCAATGGCGCTTGACCGATCAAAGTGCTGGTTATTTAACCCTTGAGCAACAGGCCAGTGAAATTGATCAATTACTGGCCGATAGCAGCCTGACTGAGGAAAAACGGGCAGTTTTAGCCGCACTTCAGCAGTGGACTGAGCAGATCGCGACGGAATTTGGCCTGACAAACTAGAGTGAAACGCCTAAACAGGCTAAAATCCGCCAAATCAATTTGCCCTGGGGT
>ERZ1047472.1910-NODE-1910-length-15462-cov-18.201921_pt1 | contig 15462 bp, 15 predicted proteins | sample MGYA00383095_ERZ1047472 | MGnify/ENA primary metagenome ERZ1047472 (study PRJEB29581, sample SAMEA5548365) | metagenome | biome: marine; feature: coastal; material: water | depth 1 m | study: Short-term variability in the microbial, nano- and picoplankton... | reverse complement strand
CCGATATCATCACCCCAAATTACTAAGATATTAGGCTTGTCGGCGGCGTGAAGCGAAGACGAAACGAGTAGCAGGCATAGGCTTAATAAACGCAGCATGTGGTGGCTTCCTGACTTATTATTGTGTTTTGTTAATGACCTATCATGCATCAGCTTATTTGACACTGCCAGTGCTCTCAGGAACTTTCAAACGGGTCTAAGTTGCATATGAGCAGGCGGTTAAACAAGCCCTGTACGATAGAATGCGCGTCACATAACTTTTGGCGTAAATTACGCCAAAATCAAACCGGCGACAACAAGGTATCTGTGGCAGGCTAGGGTCACCTTCGGCACTGACTTTCCTCAGTATGGCAACGCGTATGACCAAACTTCTTCTCATTCTGAGTCATTGCGCTACAGCCCTGTTGGGCTTTGCTCTGGGCATTTACCTACTGCCAATTCTGCTAGAACCGGCAGCGCCTGACCTCTTGGCAGTTGAGGCCACACTAAGCAATCCGCTATTCACCACAGAGTTTGAGCGCCAACGTGAAGATAGTGATGCCTTGCATTGGGGGGAGGGCCAACTTCGACTGTATTCCGACACAATTGTATTCGAGGGAGAGCTGGCGCCCGGACCCGACTACCGACTGTACCTAACCCCAAAATTTGTCGAGACGGAGGCTGATTTCTTGGCGCTGAAGGACCAGTCCGTCGAGATGGGCGCCGTAAGAAACTTTGATGGTTTTGTGCTGAATAACGCCTTCGCCGTCAATGACCCTAGGTACACAACCGCGGTGGTGTGGTGTGAGACCTTCGGCCAGTTTATCAGCTCGGGCCAGTATCGACCCTGAACTCAGCCATGTATCACCACTGCGCTGCCCCCGCTAAGTATCTTATTCAAACTATGGTACCCACAGTTGCATTAACAAAAATTATGTTGCGGCGAGGCTACCCAAATAGCTTCATAAGCTTACTAACAGCCAGCAGGGTCACGATGACCAGAACCAAAATAGCCGCCACATTAAGCACAATGTGATTACGGTAAGCGCGGGGTAACAGCGCGCTATTAGCGACCACCATCAAAACCAATGCTATTAATGGAAGTAGCAACGCATTGGTCACCTGAGCCGTTACGATAAGGGCAGCAGGCCGCGAGGTAACAACCGCAAAAAAGCCCCCCACTAATACGACCGTGAGCGCTACAACCTTAAAACGCAAGCTGTCGGTTTCCACCGACCATCCCATGGCACCACAGATAGTCCAGCCCGCCGCAACAGGCGCAGCAATGGCTGACGTAAGACCCGCTGCAAATAGCCCAATACCCAAAATGGTGGCACCCCATCCGGGTATTTGGCCTTCAATCGCTGATATCACGGCATCTAAAGGGGGCTGATCGACAGCGCCGGGTACCAGTGCAGCAGCAACCACAACAATAGCGGTCGTGGTAAGACCCCCGAAAGAAATCGCCACACAAGACTCCCAGCGAGCACCTGATAGGGCTTCATCTATTGCACTGCCGCGCCAGTGCTGTCTTGCTGCGGTGGCATGGAGAAATAAGTTGTAAGGCACAACCGTTGTCCCGATCAATGCCAGTATCAACGTCAAGTTGGTGCCAGAAAAGTTTGGTAGCAGGCGAATTTCTGGCTGAGACCACAATAATGGTGCCAAAAATAGTGCCAGCCCTATGAACAGTAAGCCCATCATAGCCACCAAACCCACCAAAATGCGCTCAAGTAGGCGATACCGGTTGATCACGATGAGGATCGCAGCAACGGTGGCGCACACCAAAACAACCGCTGCTGAATTCACTCCAAAAGCTGTACTTAGCCCTATTCCAGCACCTGACAAATTGCCAGACTGGTAAGCCGCGTTGCCCACTCCAACCGCCAATACGATCAGCAGAAGCACCGGCACACCCCACCAATAACCAGCGCCAAAATCTCTAACAAGCGTCGCTAAGTCACGATCAGTCGTCAAAGCACTTCGCACTGACAGCTCCTGCAGCAAGACAGTCGCAAAAATTGAGAACGCGATCGCCCAGATAAGCGTTATGCCAGTTGTAGCCCCGGCCACACTGGCCGTTGTGATTGTGCCAGGGCCTATAAATGCCGCAGCAACCATTGCTCCCGGACCCAGACGCAGCCCCATAGAAAATCCTCCCGCTGTTACCCGCGTACCGCCAGACCGATCAGAAAAACCTCGCCCACCCACAACACGGCCCTGCTGTAATCAGACATCCTGATCTATAGTGCCAGTAAAGACCGCTAGGAGCCCACCATGAGATCAATCCAGTTTGAAAACCAAAGCATTACACCGGGCAAAATTGTATGCATTGGCAAGAATTACGCGGCACATATCGAAGAAATGAACAGTGCAGTTCCCGAACAGATGGTGGTTTTTATGAAACCCAACTCAGCCATTGGAACGACACTAAGAGCCGTTGCCGACGAGCCCCTCCACTATGAGTGCGAGATTTGTTTGCTGGTTAAAAACGGCGACATATTAGGGGTTGGTGTTGGACTGGATCTCACTAAGCGTGATCTGCAAGGGAAGCTGAAACAAGCGGGGCTGCCGTGGGAGCGAGCCAAAGCTTTTGACGGTGCTGCCCTGTTCAGTGAGTTCATAGCTGCACCAGTGGATCCACTTGAACTGCGCCTTGAGCTTTGGGTTGACCGCGCGCTGAGACAAAGTGGCGAAGCCACCGCCATGCTTTATCAACCCAGCGTTATTGTCGGCGAGCTGAACACCTTCCTCACTCTGGACGACTTTGACGTCATCATGACCGGCACGCCTGCAGGTGTTGGCCCCATCGCCGTAGGAGAGCATTTTGAGGCGAGGCTTTTACAGAGTGATTCAACACTTATCAGTGCCAGCTGGACAGCCCTGTAAATCGGGGCAAACGACCACCCCTAAAAGCATTAAGTAATAGGCCGCTATTGGCCCTAAATTAGCCAGTGCCAGCCCATAATTCGGGATACTTTCTCTCATAAAGCTAAATTCATGGCTCATATTTGCCGAAAATATGGCGGGATGACACCACGGCTCAGAAAAACTTTAATTGTAACTGGGGTTTTTTTTCAGTAGGTTTTCAGAAACCTGAGAGAGAAAGCCATGCAAGCGATCCTCAGACTAGATCTAGCGGGACAACCCAGAGGCTGGTTGACCCTTCAGGAAACCATTTCCGCCTACGCGAAAGGTGATGTCATATATGGCATAGGTGATCCGCTCCCCCCTGTTTATGGGGGCATTCAGCGACTCACAGGTCATCGCTCGACTCTTGTCGTACAACCGATCATTGCAACCGAGGGTAAAATCTACGACGCCTTTGTTCCGCCATTGTGCAACCGAACCCTGTTTAAGCGGGATGATCATCGCTGTTTGTACTGTGGTAACCAAGCCTCAAGACACCAGCTAACCCGAGATCATGTGTTGCCCGCTAGTCGGGGAGGCACCAATAAATGGGAAAATGTTGTCGCGGCCTGCAAACGTTGCAACTGGCAAAAAGACAATAAAACACCCGAAGAAGCGGGTATGCCGCTACTTGCAGTGCCGTTTCGACCCAACCCCTTCGAGTGGCATTTCCTCGCAAAAGACCGCGTTCTTACCGATCAAATGGATTACCTATCGAAGCGTTTCAAGGCCGATCGAGACTGGGCCCACTGACGCTTATGTCCAATATTAGATTCACTAGGACTCGGCGCAGCTGATAGGCTTACTGTCTCCCAAAGGACGCTGTAATTGATCGCGGCCTCGCTGAGGACTGAGGAAACAACAACTAGGAACACCGTTATGACCGACCGCACGCGCGCCGACATTGCCGACCTGACAGCTCGAGTCAATGCCGCGGTTATTGGCCAAGAAGCCGTAGTCCATAGCTTGATATTAGCTTTACTGTGTAACGGCAACGTTTTACTAGAGGGATTGCCAGGAACAGCAAAAACCCGGTCGATCAAAACACTGGCGCGCGCCATGGGCGTAAATCTTGGGAGAATTCAGTTTACTCCAGATCTTCTACCGGCTGATGTAACGGGAAGCGAGACGTATCACAGCAATGAAGGCGGCAGCGAATTGATTTTTGAACCTGGCCCGATCTTTAACGAGCTGGTGCTCGCTGACGAAATCAATCGAGCCCCCGCCAAAGTGCAGTCTGCTTTGTTGGAGGCAATGGAAGAACGGCAGGTGACCGTTGCGGGTAAAAGTTACCCACTGCCACCATTATTCCTTGTCATGGCGACCCAAAATCCGATTGAGCAAGAGGGCACCTACCCCTTACCCGAGGCACAGATGGATCGCTTTCTGTTTAAAGTCAGGGTCGATTATCCCGACGCTGAAGCCGAGCGAAGCATCGTCCGCATGCTGCAGAAAGAAGAGGGAGGTCATCACGCTGAGCAGACGCCAGTTGGAACCGAGGCTATTTTTGCAGCAAGACAAGCCATCCAAAAAATGACCTTCAGCGAGCCTGTCGAGCGCTACCTCGTCGATTTAGTAATGGCAACGCGCCAACCCGAAGGCCTCTCCGACGAGCTCGCGAGTTGGATTGCCGTAGGGTCCAGTCCTCGGGCAAGTATAGCCCTGCACCGGGCGTCCCGGGCAGAGGCTTGGCTGCAAGGGCGCGAGCATGTGCTGCCCGAAGATGTGCGAGCAGTAGCTCCAGCTGTTTTTCGCCACCGCTTAATTTTGAGCTACGATGCGCTAGCTGACGGCATTGATACCGACAGGGTCGTAACAGATATTCTCGACCTCGTTGCAGCAGGCTAACCCAATCATGAGTGCCGATGCCTATGTTGCGCTCAAAGACTTGGTACGACTTCGATACCGAGCTCAAGGCTTTAGCTACCGACCAGCTCAGCCCGTAAACTCCGTGCTGACTGGGCGCAAACGATCTCGACTGCGGGGGCGGGGGCTAGACTTTGATGAGCTCCGTCACTACAGACCCGGTGACGATGTGCGGAACATGGATTGGCGGGTAACTCATCGAACCCGAACTCCCTTTGTCAGAGTTTATACAGAAGAGCGAGACCGTCCTGTTTGGGTCGTTGTCGATCAGCGACTCGCTATGTTTTTCGGTAGTCGTCATCAAATGAAATCAGTGGGTGCAGCGCGAACCGCAGCACTGAGCGCTTGGCGGGTGATTGGCGTAGGCGACCGTATTGGTGCCCTCCTCTTCAATGACACGACGTCAAAGGTGTATCGCCCCAGCCGCTCGCCCGGCGCGCTGATGAGCTGGCTCGCCAATTTGGTCAACATGAATCACCAGTTAACCGCGGACAGCAATGAGCCCTCGAGGGCTGATGCCTTGTCAGAGGCACTCAAAAAACTCAGTCGCTATCTGACCCACGACAGTTTAGTGATTATTATTTCAGACTTTGACGGATGGGATGATCAGAGTCTGGCGGCAATTAAAGCCATACGCCAAAGTAATGACGTGATAGCTGCGCTGATTACAGACCCTCTTGAGCGAAGTTTAGCCAACGCTGATCAATTGGTGGTCAGCGACGGCGCTTTCCAAATTCAAGTAGAGAGTGGGAAAAAGGAGGCCGATGTACGTTTTAGGGCAAAATTTGATGCCCATGTCGGTAGCTTAGCTGAGTCGCTCAAGCGCCATCAAATCCCACTGATATCGCTGACGACTGAATCAGACATCGCTAACCAGCTACTGCGTCAGCTGGGTGGGACCCCTGCGGCATCAACAGCAGCACGACAATGAGTCGTACTGACTATGCTTGAGGAAACCCTACCGCCACTACCGGCATTATTCGGTAACCCCATCCTTCGCGGTGAACTCCATGAGATTGTCTCGCCGGAACCCATTGACTGGCTACCCCAAACACTGGGCTGGCAGATTTTAGCGCTGGTACTGGCCATTGGATTACTACACCGATCTTGGCGCCGACTCAGACTCTGGCTGCGCAATCGCTACCGCAGAGAAGCTCGACGAAGACTCAGTCACCTTGGTCCATCAACCGGAGCGTCGGCGATTAACGAGGTGCTCAAGTTGACGGCTATGACCGCAGCATCTCGGCGCGAAGTGGCTGCTCTGACGGGAGTTACCTGGTGCCATTGGCTAGAAAATCGAGCGGCCACCAAAGTTTTTTCTCAGGAGAGCCTGCAGATACTGGGCGAAGCGCTTTATAGCCCCCAAGTTTCAGTGACTGCAGTGCAGCGCAGCGCGCTAGTCCGTGAGGCCCACCTTTGGATAGACCAACACCGAGATGATCATGGGTTCTATTGAGGCTCTCATCACACAATTTTTTTCGCAGTTAGACTGGGTCCACCCCTGGGCCTTTGTTCTGCTACCCCTGCCGATAGCCATGCGCCTAATGCCTGCTTATCGAGAGCGTCGAGATGCCGTTCGAGTGCCTTTTTTTGCTCGATTACTGGACGCCACCGAATCCCGACCCCAGCGGGGTGCCATGCTGCTTATCAGAAGGCGCGGACAAAAAGTTCTGATCACACTGATATGGCTGAGCTTAGTGCTTGCTGCCGCAAAACCACAGTGGTTAGGAGACCCGATTGAACAACAAAAGGCCGGACGGGATTTAATGATCGCCGTTGACCTGTCGGGGTCTATGGAAACGGAGGACTTTAGTCAGCCCAACGGCGAGCCAACAGACCGATTAACTGCGGTTAAAGCGGTTTTACAACAGCTTGTCGATGAACGTGCGGGAGATCGTCTAGGTCTTATTGTCTTTGGCAATAGCGCTTATCTTCAATCTCCCTTCACGGAGGATCACCCCACTTGGCTGATGCTCTTAAATGAAACGCGAATCCGTATGGCCGGACCCAGTACAGCCTTGGGGGATGCAGTAGGACTGGCCATTAAACTGTTTAAAGATGCAGAGACAGAGCATCGAGTGCTGTTACTACTCACCGACGGTAATGATACCGGTAGTCTGGTTCCCCCTGTTGATGCCGCACGCGTTGCTGCCACTGAACGCATACGAATCTATCCGATTGCGGTCGGCGACCCTACAGCTAGCGGTGAAGAAGCCATTGATCTCGATACGCTGGCTCGAATGGCAGAGGTTACTGGAGGCCAATCCTTTGAGGCATTAAGCAGCGAAGATCTGGCCTCTGTTTTTAAATTGCTGGACACCCTTGAGCCCAATATCTTTGACAGCGTTAACTTTAGACCTCGTACCGACGTTCACTGGCTTCCGCTTGCAGCAGTGATAATGCTGTACGTACTGTTGCGATTTCTTGCACGCCTCGGGGCACTGTATAGACCTGGGGCACCGCAATAATGGAGGTGATCACTCACTTCCACTTCTTGCGGCCTGAGTGGTTATTGCTGGCACCTGGCTTGCTCATTATTGAGCGACTGTTGCGATCTTCCCGGGCTAACTCCGATCGCTTCTCTGGCATTATAGATGCCGAATTGCTCCAACATCTTCGAGTACAGAAACCACCCATTGCCAGGTTTAATCCAACCTCGGTGCTGGTAGTCGTAGTTTTACTACTCACGTTAATCATGGCGGGCCCCAGTTGGCAGCAACAACCTTCTCCCCTCGCTGAAGACGCTGCGCCCCTAGTGGTTGTTCTCGACGTCTCTGAGTCGATGGCGACTACCGACGTTGCGCCCAGTCGACTTCTCCGTGGCATTCAAAAAATTCGTGACCTTCTAAAGCTAGTTCCAGATAAGCGCGTAGGAGTAATCGCCTACGCAGGGAGTGCCCATACGGTCCTACCCTTGACCAGTGATCACGAAGTTACCGAAAATTTCTTAGCTGTAATGACCCCCGGCATAACTCCCCGAGCAGGGAAATATCCCGAATATGCGCTACCGGGTATCGACAGACTACTGGCACAAACCTATTACAGAAGCTCTGTTTTGCTGGTTACTGACGGTCTCGGCGCGGGGAGCTCTGAGCTGATACAAAGCTGGTGTCGGGACCGTGACTATCAATTGCTGATATACGGGTTTGGCGACCCATCACTGACACAAAGTACCGTTCCCTTGGAACGCGAGGCTTTATCGAATCTGGCCACCCAGTGTGGTGGCCAATATTTTGACGCGAGCATAGATCGTCGTGACGTTGCCGCCATTGCCGGAGCCATGACAGACGCCTATAAAATTATCGATGATGAGGCTTTACCTTGGCGGGACAATGGCTATCCCCTCGTTTTTCCCGTGTTAATTCTCGTCTTACTCTGGTTCCGACGTGGTTGGACCCGGCTGTGGATTTGGCTGTTGGTGCCCTGCCTTATTACCCTTTCCAATGCGCCAATAGCACAGCCCAACCTAGATGCCGAAGTGCCGACATCACTGAAAAACCAACCAATAATATCGAGGCACGGTGTACTACAGCCAGCCCTCGATGGATTTTTGTCACTGTGGTTAACCCCAGATCAGTATGGCCATGTTCTGCTGCAACTTGGCTATTACCAGAAAGCCGCAGAAATTTTTGAGAATCCGATCTGGCGTGCCACTGCCCGCTACTATCATCAGGACTTTGAGCAAGCCGCGACGCTATTTACCCGACAGGACAATGACGTCGCCCTTTTCAACGAAGCCAATGCTAGAGCTCACCGCAGAGACTATGTTGGCGCGAGAAATCGCTACGATGTGCTACTCGATCGCAATCCCGAATTTCCCGGTGCACGTGCCAACCGAGAATTCATCCATGAGATTATCGAAGCCAGTAATCGACTGAGTGAGTCGCAAACAAACGAAGCCGGTGTTGGTAGTGAAACACTCGACGAAGATAAAGACCCTCAAATTGGTGAGGGCGCCGACACCCTGGTCAATGAAGTGGAGGAACGCACTCAATATAGCGCTGAAGCCATTCTAGCCAGCCCGGAGACGGCGGCCCTTTGGATGAAAAATGTACAACCCGATCCCGCCAACTTTTTGCGCAGCAAATTCAATATTCAACTGCAGGAGCGAGGCGTCAGTGAACCATGATTCTGGTCTCTAAAATCTTTTGGCCTGCGTCGCCTAAATTCGAGCAGAAATTTCGCTGCGGCAGTTTATGGCTCAACCGCTTTTCGAAGTCTGCGGTGCTACCACTGGCAATCCTACTGAGCCTATCGAGCTTTACCGCAGCCAATGATCAACTGGTAGAAATCACCACTCGCCTGATCCCTGCAGAGGGCGCTGTCCCCGGCCAGCGCATTAAGCTTGAGGTGGCAGTCGCCACGCCACGCTGGTTCACCGCCGGAACGCGGATCAAGCTACCTGAGGTTCCCGATTTGCTGCTGCTGCAGAATCAGGATTTTGCAGCCAACTCGACTGAGCGGCGCGGTGGTGAAAGCTGGACGGTACAACGTTGGTTTATCGACCTATTTGCGACCAAGCCGGGGACCGTCGTTATTCCGCCATTGAAAGTGAGCGTCTCTGTCTCTAAAGCCACCAATGAAACAGTGGCAAGCACTCTGGAGACACGAGCCCTCACCGTAACAACCAGCATACCGCCGGCCCTTGAAGGTTTAGAGCATTGGGTAGCAAGCCCCTCAGTGACGTTAGTGCATACCATCGATGGCTCGCTGGATACCTATTTGGGCGCTGCAATTAGTCGTCGCCTCACCATAAAAGCTAGCGATGTCATGGCGATGCTCCTTCCGCGAGCCACCCACCACAACGAACCGCTGCTCCAAATGTATCCCGAGCCCCCGGTTCTGCGAAACCGCTCTAATCGGGGAACGCTGTTGGCCACTCGCAGCGATAAAACAAGCTGGATTGCGTCGGCGCCCGGGACCGTGGAAATTCCGGGAGCTGTGGTGAATTGGTGGAACACTGAGACCCAAACGCTCCAAATACTCAGAAGCGACCCGTTGAAAATTTCAATTAGTGGTGAACTGCCGCCCGAGCCGGCATCTAAAACCGAAACGGTCAAAGCCGTACTAAGCGCCGCCGCAATTCTCTTCGCGGGGTTTTTTGCTTGGCGACTTATAACCTCTGAATGGTTTGGCGCATTGGGTAAAAGGCAGGGACTGCTGCGCCAAAAATGGCAGCGCCTTAGGGCGGTGTTCAAAGGCAGCCCACTGCCTAATAAGCTCAACCCATGGCGCACCAGGTAAATCGCTTAAACTTTGCGATTACCGCAGTTCTCTGAGGCAACCTTTTAATCTGAAGCCTTTTTCATCAACAGGAAATGGCGCCTAAAAATCTTTACACACTTGAGGAATAGCCAGAAAATTCGTGCTGAACAATCAAATCGCTTTCGTTTTAACTGTAACCTTCTCAGTCCGTAGAATGATAAAGTTTTATGGCGTGGGTGAAAAATTTTCCCGCCAATAGCCGCTAAATTTGCAACGGCTTGGCTCACACAAAAGCACAGGAAGTCAGAATGTCCAGCGAGCAAGTCATAAGCCTCATCGGCTTTCCCGGTAGTGGAAAAAGCACTTTGGGTGTTTTGTTAGCCAAGCGCCTCGGCACAGATTTTGTTGATACGGACATCCTTATACAAAACCAAGAGAAAGCGACCCTCGCAGAAATTATTGAGCGACGTGATCATGTATATCTCCGGCAGTTAGAAGAACAGGTGTTACTCGATATGCCGATTCATCCAAGTGTGATCTCTACTGGAGGCTCAGTAGTCTATAGCCCCAAGGTGATGGCCCGGCTTACATCCGCCTCCACCGTGGTCTACTTGAGCGCCAGTCTGGACACCGTCGAGTTTCGGATTTCTTTGGCCCCAGATCGAGGTATTGCCTCATCCAAAGAACAATCCCTCGCCGATATTTACCGAGAGCGAGTGCCTCTCTATGAGCGCTGGGCAAGCGTGACTATTCCCGTCGATAACGGCACCCCTGAAGCATTAGTGGACCAGCTGATTAACGCATTGGACACCAGCTCCCGCTGATTGGACACTCCCCTAGACGGCGGACACGTCCAAATTTTGAGGTCATACCTCGAAACCCATAGTTTGCCTTAGCGTTTGCTCTGGCACGGCTTTTGCTGATTCTTTAGGGCGGTCCGCCCCTGGCAGGAAGCCGGGTCCTCTAAAGGAGAAAAGGATTTCTCTAACCGTAACCGTGGTATTTCAGGCGGGCCGCCCTAGTTTTTTCAGTTATTTAGAGCAGCGCTTTAAGGCCAAAAAGATTCTTGCCTAGAGCGGTGTCATTGAGGCCAACTACTCTAAGAGTGCCTACGCATTGAGTTCTAAATCATCGGGAGGTGGTTATGGGTGAGCGTACTGCAACACATAGCGAGGATTCAGTCGGCTCAGAAGATTTTTTCGAGCCGCTGCTGGGGGACTTAGACGACGAGATGCTCGATGCTATGGACGACTCCAGCATTGGCATCTGTGCGCCCTCACTGGCAGAGAAGCGTCGCCGAGCAGAAAAGCGCCTCGAAACACTGCGACTTCGGGAAGAATTGGGTGATTTCGATTTCGAGCTCTACGACGACTGAGCCTCGGTAATACGATGTGCGGCGGTTTCTCCACCTAATCGAGATAACCGGCTCTCGCCTCATCGATACCAGTCGAGTCTGTCGATGGCTAGGAACCCCCGGCAATTACTCTCGCGCTTGTTGCGCTAGGTCGCGCTGCCATTCGAAGACATTGAGCTCAATAAAGACGAAGGCAAACAGCCACAGCGCGGCATCCCAAAAATCTAGAAACTCTCCTTCAAACCCCCAGTAAACCGCTGCAACAGCCAGGGTGAGGTACAACACGATTTTGGCACCATTGAGTGGCCGCTGAAATTCTTGAGGCACCCCACCCCCCAGCTGCAAACGCACCTCGATTTCCAACAGTACGACCACTAAAATCCAGGTGGCAGAGTTGATGACGTCAACAAGTCCAAGCTGATAAGCACTATTGAAAGCCATAGGTGTCGCAACGACCTGTTCCAACCCCGTTACAGCGACGATTTCAAAGCCGAGCGCAATACAGCTCTCAGCGTCGAGGGCGATGAATTTATCGAAATCGAGCAATATCGACCAGCCTTGGCCAACTAACTCACAGGCAGGCACCTGAAGAATCTCAGAGTGCCAGAACACCTGCCATTCCCCCAAATAACCCCAAAATGCGGAAACAATGGCGAGACCACAGATTAAGCGAATACCGTGAATGACCCATTGGGTTTTACCCACCAAGCGATCATCTGGGATTACCGCAGTTTCAAGCTCAAACAGTAGCAGCAGCAGTACCCACGCTGCGGTATCTAGAGTCGCAGAAAACAGTTGGATTACTGTAAAAAGATCCATGCCCGAAGGTGCTGCGTGAGCGGAAGACGCCATTTCTTCGTTGAGAAATAGCGCAATGTTTACAGATAGCAGTGCGTAAACAACATACTTCAGTGCTTTATAAGCACGAGCCAATGTTGCCGCCGATCCGCCCTCGCGCCGAGTGTCGACCATTGTTAGCGATTACACCTGCAATAGCAGGTGTTCACGCTCCCAAGAGCTGATTACTCGATTGAATTCCTCGAATTCGTCAAGCTTCACAGCAGCGTAAGCGCGCATGAATAGCTCGCCAATCATTTGCTGTAGCTCGGGGGTATCGTTTAACTGGCGCACACCCTCCTCCAAAGTACGCGCCACCACCACGGCTTGCTCGTTCGCGGTGCCCTGGTGAGGCTCAGTCGGCTGGAGGCCTTGGCGCATACCCAGCAAACCACTCGCTAGCGTTGCCGTTATCGCCAAATAGGGATTGGCGTCGACCCCCGGAAAGCGATTTTCAATGCGCAAGTTTTCCGGCGTGCTGTTAGGCACCCTAAAGGCCGTAGTGCGATTATCAAAACCCCAGCTCAAATTGATGGGGGCTGAGATATCAGGAGCTAAGCGACGATAAGAGTTTACATTGGGGGCGTAGAAGCTAATCAGTTCGGGGGTATATCGCTGCAGTCCACCCAAGTAATGCATCATGGCTGCTGTTGGCTTGCCGTCTTTACCCGCAAAAATATTACTGCCGTCCTCGAGGGATAAAATAGACTGGTGAATATGCAGCGCACTACCGGGCTCGCGCTGCATTGGCTTGGCCATGAATGTTGCGTACATGTCGTGCTTTAACGCCGTTTCCCGCACCGTGCGCTTAAAGGCAAATACCTGATCCGCCATAGCCAGCGGGTCACCATGACGGAAATTGATCTCCATCTGTGCGGCACCGTTTTCATGGATAAGGGTATCTACTGCCAGTGACTGCGCATCGGCATAGTCATACATGTCCTCGACGAAATCTTCAAACTCGGCGACGGCATCAATACTGTACGAGAGACGCGCCACTTCACGACGCCCTGAACGACCCTTGGGCGGCATGCATTCGTAATCGGGATCCGTGTTTTTGTGAACCAGGTAAAACTCCACCTCAGGGGCAATAACAGGCTTTAGCCCCGCCTCTTCATAAAGGCCTAGCACATAACGCAGCACGTTTCGTGACGACAGTGGATGGGGAGTACCATCAGCTTTGAGGCAATCTGCAATAATTTGCGCGGTTGGCTCACGAGCCCAGGGTACGCGACGTAAGGTCGAGGCATCGGGACTCAGCATCATGTCAGTATCAGTGGGCTCAACAAAATCCCAATGATCATCGGTGTACTCGCCGGTGACCGTCTGAACCAAAATAGATTCCGGCAGCTTCTGTTCCAATTGCTCGGTGAACTGGTGCGCTGGTATGAATTTGCCCCGAGCGTTACCGGTGAGGTCAGGAACAATACACTCAACCTCCGAAATTTTATGCTCCTTGAGCCAAGCTGTAATAGTCGCCATTTCCTCTGGGGGTATTAGAAGAGATCCGCTGGCGTTTTCAGGGCTATGAATGCGGGTTTCTGTGCTGGTGTCACCCGAGAGCTTGGAACTCATAAAATTAACCGATAGTGGAAGAGCAGGAAGTATGGGGGGCAAGCGCGCTTCTCGGCAAGGGTGTAAAATCACATCACGAGGCACAACAAACTCAAGATATCCACAGCGAGCGCATATGACTGCCAATTCCCAACACGTCGACTCCTGGTATGCCGCCTCTGCATCACCTCATAAAGTGTTTCCAGCGTTATCAGGGGAGGTGGCTTCCGATGTTTGTATTGTCGGTGGTGGTTATACCGGGCTCTCTACCGCCATCCACCTTCGCAAGCTGGGATTTTCGGTCACCCTGTTAGAGGCCGAACGCGTAGGCTGGGGCGCCTCGGGGCGCAATGGAGGACATGTCGGCACGGGTCAACGTGCTGATCAAGAAGACCTAGAGCAGTGGGTAGGCCTTGGGACCGCAAAAGACCTATGGCGGCTAGGTTTGGACGCCGTGGATCTTGTCGTGAATTTAATTGACGAATTTAGCATTGAATGTGAGTTGGGCGTCGGCAATTTACACCTTGCGGCCAAACGCAGGCACAGCAAGGGTCTGCAGCAGGAGGTGGAGTACCTCAGTAAAACCTATGGTTATGACCAGATGCGCTTCGTCGACGCGACTGAAACCGCTTGGATGACAACAGCCAACCGGAGCCATGGCGCATTACTTGATCTGGGTGCTAGACACCTACACCCACTCAAATATGCCTTTGGTCTCGCTAAAGCAGCTGATCTTCTGGGCACAGAGATTTTTGAGGATAGTCGAGTGCTCAGCTACGACGAGTCTAAAGATGGCCAAGTACAGGTGAAGACGGACAGCGGCTTGGTAAAAGCACGTTTTCTAGTTTTAGCCTGCAACGGTTATCTTGGGAATTTGGAGCCACGTATCGCGGGCAACATCATGCCGATCAATAATTTCATTTTAGCGACCGAGCCACTCTCTGAAGCGCAGCAGAAAGCGGTGTGCCGCGATAATTTTAGCCTGTCTGACAGCCTCTTCGTCATTAACTATTGGAAGCTGTCAGGTGATGGTCGCCTACTTTTTGGCGGCGGCGAAACCTACGGCGCCAAATTTCCAAAGGACATTGCGCGGTTTGTGTGGCCCCACATGCTTAAAATCTACCCCAATCTTGCGGATGTAGCAGTTGAGTACGGCTGGGGCGGCACGCTAGGTATTACAATGAATCGCATGCCCGACTTTGGTCGCTTGGGTCGTCGAACCTTTTACGCACAAGGCTTTTCGGGTCACGGCGTTCCCACAGCCACGATGGCAGGCTACCTTTTAGCCGCAGCCATTTCAGGGGATACCGACGATTTCTCACGCATGGCCTCGGTGCCAACCCGACGTTTTCCAGGGGGCACCTTACTTCGGCGCCCGGGACAAGTAGCAGGCATGCTGTTTTATAGCCTGCTTGATCGGATCGGCGGCTGAGTGTGCTACGAGTTGAATTGATCGATGGCACGCCGGCGGCCTTCCAGGGGGCTTAGGGCTGCGAGGCTAGCTCCACTCGCAGCGGCCTTGTCGCCAAATGAACCTAACTCGCACGGGTTCCTAGGTTACGCTTTCAGCCACCTTTTTTATTGAAACTGGAGGCAATATGACACCCATTCAAAAGCGTTCTGCGCTGGCAGCAATTTTACTAAGCGCAGGTCTGTTACTGACCGCCTGTGCCGACAAGCCTGGAAGTGCCGGCTGGTGTGAAACTCAAAAGGCGATTCCAAAAGGTGACTGGACTGGTGACGACCGTAAGAGTTACG
>ERZ1047472.1901-NODE-1901-length-15534-cov-6.542735_pt1 | contig 15534 bp, 15 predicted proteins | sample MGYA00383095_ERZ1047472 | MGnify/ENA primary metagenome ERZ1047472 (study PRJEB29581, sample SAMEA5548365) | metagenome | biome: marine; feature: coastal; material: water | depth 1 m | study: Short-term variability in the microbial, nano- and picoplankton... | reverse complement strand
GGTTTTTTGATTGCCGATCAGTCTCCTGTTACAGGACTTGTCGAAACAGATTGGGCATCCGACGAATCACAACTAAGCGTTAATCGATTGCAAGCTTGGGTGCGAAAGTTCATACCCTCTGCTTTTTCGGTTCCAGAGAGGGATAAATTTTGGACTCGGATAGAAAGAGTGAGCCCCAACAAAACAGAGATTTTTGTCAGCCATGAAAGTAAAAGGCAAGAGGTGAATATAACTCCCACCGTGCGGGAGGTTCGCTGGGCCGATCGTCCTCGTGATCCCAACGTGGAAGCTAAGATGCTATACGAGTTAATGCTGTATCTTGGGCTATCGGATGAAGTTGTCGCAGCCAGTGGATTATCAAACGACATTAAACCGATGACAACGATGATTTCGGTAGATCTACCCAGCGCTAAAAGTGCACTACTTGTCTCCGGTGGAATAGATAAGATTTGGGATCGGATAGGGATTATTCTTTTGGCTATAGGGGCCTCCGTGGAGAGTCGTGACCAAGAAAAAGGACTGTACTTTGTTCGATACCACGATCCAGATGGTCGGGCGGTGAAGAAAGGTTTAGATCGCCTAAAATTCTGGCAAGATGACGAGTTGACTGAGGCGGCTATTTATCAAATCTCGATAACAGGCGATAGCGAAACCAGTATGGTCACTGTTTATGATGAAAGTGGCGAAGCAGTATCAGAAGATACCGCTCAGCGTATTCTTTCAGTATTGCAAGAACGGTTGGGCTAGAGCTACTTAATAGTGGCATTTAAATTTGCATCCCTTGGAAGCGGGAGTCAAGGCAACGGATTGCTGGTCTCGTCGAGTAAGACGAGTCTGCTGGTAGATTGTGGTTTTTCTACAGTCGAAACAGAGCGAAGGCTGCATCGTCTTAGTGTTGCTCCGGAATCCGTTGACGCTATCCTCGTCACTCATGAACACGGAGATCATGTCGGAGGAGTTGCTGGGTTATCTAAAAAATATTCAATACCAATTTACTGCACGCCGGGGACGCTTATAGGAAGCCCATCTCTTGAGGGTTTGGATCATATTGTTAATATCAACAGTTATTCTGCGTTTGTTATTCAAGACTTAGTGATTCAGCCTTTTCCTGTGCCTCATGATGCTCGTGAGCCAAGTCAATTTACGGTAACGTACGGTAAAGAAAAATTAGGTGTTTTGACTGACTGTGGCTCAATAACGCCACACATGAAAGAGCAACTGTCTGGGTGTTCGGCACTTTTTATTGAGTTTAATCATGATGCGGAAATGTTGAAAAGGTCCCACTACCCATCATCGTTGAAAGCGCGAATCACCGGTGGATATGGGCATATCAATAACTCGGAGGCGATCAACTTACTTGAGTGTGTGAAGGGGCCTGAACTTCGATATGTCGTCGCGGCGCATTTGTCCAAGGAAAATAACGATCCACAACTAGTGCGAAGTATGATTTCGCGGTCTCTGGGTTGGTGCGAGGAGCAGGTAGACATTGCAACGCAGGAATGCGGTCAAGATTGGCGAGTATTAGACGATTCCGAATAAAAACAGATTGTCATGTTTTTATTGACCTGACGTATCCTTGAGACAGCCACTCAAAGATGGTTTCAGCAAGAAACGAATCAGGTTGAATCGCATGACCGTGAATCAACCGAGTGTTTGCGAACTGTCTGAATATGGACTGTGATGAGGTCGGTATTTTGAATGCGTTTCCACCAATAAAGCCGAATTGTTCTCGATACAAAAATTTGACGGTCGATTCGATCTGATATGACGTACTACTCAGTTGAGATAGAAATTTTTTCTTGGATAATATGTTCGGCGGTAATGACTGATAGTTGGCTGCCGATTGCGTTAAAAATTCACCAGTAAATTTTAAAATGTTGTTTTTAGTCCATTTGATTCTGGATACTTGCTCTGTCACAGCTTGCAATAGGTCTTCTGGGATGAGCCCAGGTTGATCTGTAGCTTTGCGGGTCGGATCTTGAAAGATACCGGGTAACTCAAATTCTTTATCCAGGTAGTGTAGGAATTCACTTTTAATGTGATCAAAGATCGGTGCGATGAAACCTATCGAATAGGTAAAGCATGGTTCTAAAGCAACACCGTAGTGGCTAAAGTTTGGGGGTAAGTAGAGTATATCCCCGGCTGTGACCTCACATTGTCCCTCGGGCACAAAGGATTTTAGTATTCTCAATTCTTGATTAGGAATTAAATCTAGGGAATGTGAACCACTTACTTGCCATTTTCTTGAGCCGGAGCCTTGGAGCAAGAAGACATCATAGGAATCAAAATGTGGACCTACATTTCCTCCTGGAGCCGCATAGCTGACCATGATGTCATCAAGTCTAGCGAATGGGATAAAAGAGAACAGTTCAAGAAGCTTTCTCGCTCCTGTGTGGACGTGGTTTATGCCTTGAACTAATAGAGTCCAGTTTTTATCGGGCAATTCGGCTATCTCGCTCTTCGTGAACGGACCGTAAGCAACTTGGTAATTAGAGCCTTTTTGAATGATTAACCGTGTCGAGCAGTCGGGGCTTTGGGAAAGCTCAATTAACTCATTTAAGTTAAGGATCCAATCAGTAGGCTTTAGAGCACCGGGTATTAGCAATGGCGTTTTTTGCCAGTGCCTCTGTAGAAATTGGTTTGGAGATAAACCCCCAAGGTAGGTTTTCTGTTTCATCATAAATTCAATTATTTAGTTTTTTTATTTATCGCCGGGTTACATGCATCATAATTATGTGTCATGGCGATTTATTTTGTATGCTACGGGCTAATTCTTATATTTTGAGGGTATTTATGAATATTGAAAAGGATACAGTCGTATCGATCGCGTATGAATTGTTCGACATGGATGGACAGTTGATTGAAAAAACGTCTGAACCAGTCGCATACTTGCATGGAGGCTATCAGGGGATTTTTGAGGCTGTTGAGAAAGCGCTTGAAGGAAAATCAATGGGAGAAGAGATTGACGTCAAGCTTGAGCCTTCTGAAGCATTTGGGGATTACGATGAGAATTTAGTTCACCTTGAGTCTGTCGATAAATTTCCTGGTAAGGTAGAGGTGGGTATGGAATTTGAGGGGCACGATGATACTTCAAAGTCAAAGGCAGTTTTCCGCGTAACTGACATAGCAGATGAGAAGGTGGTCGTTGACGGAAATCATCCGCTTGCGGGTATGGGTTTAGTATTTAGATGTACGATTAAGGATATCCGCATGGCCAGTGAGGAGGAAGTATCGCACGGTCATATTCATATTGCGGACGAACATCATCATTAGATAAGTTAATGATGAACGAATAAGACCACTTATCTTTTTCCAGCCGTTAATTTGTTAATGAGACCAGTCAAAGTATCTTCCTGTGAGAATTTCCAACTAGCGAATGCTATGGAAATTGTCGAAAATCCTATTAACGCCAGGACGCTGACGTGCAACGAAAAATCAGGGTTTATGTTTTTGGCATCTATAGAATGCTTAATTAGATCTACCCCATACGAAAAGGGGTTAGCAATTGCAATCCAGTGAAGTGCAGTGGGAAGATTTTGAATTGGATAAAGTGCGCCGCTTAAAAAAAACACTGGAAAAATTACGAAATTCATAATTGCAGCAAAATTGTCCAACGACTTTGACATGACTGCCGTGACGAGACCGAGGGCGGAACATGTGACTGCGGTTAATGTGATTCCCAATAGAAAAACGATCCAGTTGATTTGATTGAAATGCAGTCGCTGCAACGCGAAGAGCAATACACACAATAAAAAAATTTGAACCATTCCCGCTAACGAAGATGATGCGAGCTTACTTAGGATTATTGCGTAAGCTGGCATGGGGGATATCACGAACATGCGCATAACGCCGGATTCTTTATCATATACTGTGGTAAGCGCAGACAACATCGAACCAAATAAAAGCGTCATACCCAGAATTCCAGGAATAATTGTGTCTTGATAATTTCTCGTCTCTTCACCTGGCATGATTGAGCCGACCCCCCCTCCAATCACGAATAACCAGATGAGAGGCCGCACTAACGACGCGAGCAGCCGAGATTTTTGTCGAAAAGTTTTCTTGAGCTCTCTACCGAGTACGGATTTTAGTGCGATGAGCATTAATCTGAGCCTAGCTTTTGATCTTTACTAGACAACCAAAGAAATACATCGTTTAAGTTGGGTTTTCTGACGCTTACCATATCCGCGTTTCCACTCAGCGTAGATTGTATATTGTCGATTGACCTTGTTTGGCGATCATGAGTTCTTATGAGAAGAGTTCCCCCATCCATCATGTATTCTTTTGAGTCTAACTGTAACAAATCAATATATTTACTAATATCTGTCCCATCAACCTCAACAATATTATTGCCAAGGCTAGCAACAAGTTGTTTCGGAGCCCCTTCTGAAACGCGTTTCCCACCTTTAATGAAGGCTACATTATCGCAAGGTGCGGCTTCCTCCAGATAATGTGTAGTCAGGACCACTGTGAGTTTATCTTCATCAATAAGCTGTTGGATGAAGCGCCATATTCTTCTGCGACTCGGGAGATCTAAACCAACTGTGGGCTCATCCAGGAATAATACTTTGGGGGAGTGTAGAACCCCACGTATGATATCTACAGCTCTGCGCATGCCGCCCGATAGGCTGCCAACAGGCGATTTTCTTTTTTTCTCAAGCTCGAATAACTCGAGCATTTCGTTGACGCGCCCATCAATGGAGGTCTTTCGGAGCCCATGGAGACCTGCACAAAAATATAGATTTTCTTCAACCGACAACGTCCGATCTAATGCGGATTCTTGGAATACCAATCCAAGATGCTGTCTGACCTGTTGTGGAGACTTTCGAATGTCGGTCCCGTCAATTGTTATAGATCCACGTGTAGGGTTTATTAGTGTCGAAAGCATGTGGATCGAGGTTGTTTTTCCTGATCCATTTGGGCCTAGCAGGCCAAAAAATTGACCTTTTGGTATATCAAGGTCGAGTTCATCGACGGCAACCTGGTCTCCATAAGTTTTTGTTACGCTTTTCGCTAAAATCATAAATAGAGACTCAACATAAGGAGATATGTTGGAAAACCCGATGTGGACTCGCTAATAAATTAGCTCTTCTCTGCAATGAGTGATTTTGAATTTTTGTCATCTCGGTAAAAAATAATTGGTTTGATCTCCTCGGCAGGTGGTTGAGGTTTTTGCGCTAATTCCACTTGCTCTGTGATTAAGTGGTGGTGCTCGGATTTATCACAAACAGGGTCAGCATTTGCCGGATCCCCTGTTAATTGAAACGCCTGGCACCGACAACCACCGAAATCTGTTGTTCTTTCGTCGCAGCTTTTGCAAGGTTCTTTCATCCAAGAATCGCCCCGGTAGGCATTAAATGCGGGCGACTCATTCCAAATCCATCCGATATCATTTTCTCTAACATTGGGGAAGGTTAGGTCTGGTAACATCCGAGCCTCGTGACAGGGCAGAGCGAGTCCATCTGGAGCGACATTTAAAAACACGGATCCCCAGCCATTCATGCAGGCCTTAGGTCTATCAGCATAGTAATCTGGGACGATAAAATATAACTTCATTTTATTGCCAATTTTCTCGCGGAAACGGTTTGTTGTTTCCTCTGCTTTCCTCAATTGCTCTGCGCTCGGCATCAGATACGATCTATTTTTTAATGCCCAAGCATAAAATTGGCTATTCGCCAGTTCTACGTGATCAGCTCCCATAGCTTCAGCCATTTCAAGTATCTGATCGATATGATCTATGTTTAGCCGATGCAGCACAACGTTAAGCACCATAGGGTAGTCATGCTCTTTGATCAGTTTGGCTACTTTAGATTTCAATTCAAACGTTTTAGTGCTTGACAAAAAATCGTTGAGTTCTTTTGTGGAGTCTTGAAAAGATAATTGAATTTGACCGAGTCCACCTTCTTTAAAAGCCGTAATACGCTTTTCTGTCAGACCAATTCCTGAGGTTAATAAGTTAACGTAGTAACCCATTTGGGTTGCCTCAGAAACCATGATTTCGACATCATCCCTCATGAGCGGTTCGCCGCCTGAAATCCCTAATTGCACAGCGCCCAGTTCTCTCGATTGCTTGAATACTTTTAACCACTCCTCAGTTGACAGTTCAGATTTGAACGTCGACGCGTAGTCTAGTGGGTTATAGCAAAAAACACAGTGGAGGGGACACTTATAAGTGATCTCCGCATTAACCCACAGAGGCCCTTTGGGTTTAATCGTCGGTACTGATCCAATTTTTTCCATATGCATGCTCCAAAAAGTCTAAAACGTCGTTTTTAAGGTCCACTCCTGGGAATTGCTCTTCCAAGTGGGCGATAATCATGTCAACGCTCTTTGAACCGTCTATTAATTTCATGATTTCACCGGAACTACCTGGTAACTTAATTAATCCCTCTGGGTATAGAAGCACATAAGATTCCTGAGCTTGCTCCCATTGGAACCTGAACTGTTTTTTTAGGGATAAAGGTTTATCTCGTATTAAAGTCGGTTCACTCATTTTTGCATTCTCTCTATTGCGCCCACTCGATCTGGACCTATTCCGTAGGTTACGTGAATTGCGTCTAGCATCGTCCACAAAACATTGATTTTAAATTGCAGGATGCTTAACGCCTCCTCTTGTTCTTCGCGAGTTTTAAAGTGAGCTAAAGTGACACGTAATCCATGTTCTACATCCCTTCGCGCTTCAGATAATCGCTTGCGGAAATATTTATATCCCGCAAGCTCGATCCAAGGATAGTGCTCGGGCCAAGAGTCCAATCGCTTCTGATGGATCTTAGGCGCAAATAATTCGGTCAGGGAGGAGCAGACGGATTTTTGCCAAGGAGATTTTCTAGCGAAATTAACATAAGCATCGACTGCAAATTTGACCCCAGGCGCTACGTGTTCTAAGGAAATTATATCGTTTCGTTCGAGGCCAACGGCTTGGCCCAAAGCAACCCACGCTTCGATCCCGCCTTCATCGTCGTCAATTCCGTCATGATCTAAGATCCTTTGAATCCACAATTTTCTGTGCTCTTTATCCGGCATGTTGGACAAGATGGCTCCATCCTTAATCGGGATCATTATTTGGTAATAAAACCGATTTAAAACCCATCCTTGGACTTGTTCTTTTGTGCATCCCCCGCTGTTCATAGCTACATGAAAGGGGTGGTGAATATGATAACTCTGGTCCTTCGCTCGAAGTTTTTTCTCGAAATCCTCGATTGACCAGGGTGCACTATCTTTTATTGTCATAAAAAAACTTTCTTAAACCTTTTCCCGTATTAAACGACGAAGTCCATCCCGTCATAGGCAACCTCAATTTTCTCTTGAGTTAATTGTTCGCGTTGCTCAGAGTCTTCTCGCAAAATTGGATTTGTATTGTTGATATGAATGAGAACCTTCTTTTTGGCTGATAATGGCCTTAACACTTCGATCATGCCTACAGGCCCTGACTGCGGAAGATGGCCCATATCAAGTGACATTTTATTCGCAATGCCTAAAGACTTCATTTCGTCATTTGTCCAGCAAGTTCCATCAACGAGGAGGCAGTCAGCTTCTTCCATGTAAGGCTTAATGTGTGATTCAATCTGTCCTAATCCAGGGGCATAAAATGTTTTCTCACCGGTGGTTAAATCCTCAAGTAAAATCCCGAGATTGTCGCCCTCATGCGGGTCATGCCTGTGAGGCGAGTAAGGCGGAGCTTTACTGGACAACGGGATGGCCTTCACTTTTATATTGGAGATTCCCTCTGGAACAAAAGCATTATCTTCGGTGGTATGAATTTGATGCCAATTAACGCCACAGTAATGCTCCAAAATTTTAAATATAGGGTTCCCAGTGGTGAGGTCCTCGTAAACCATGTCTGTACAGTAAATGTTTAAAGGTGTCTTTGACTCCCGAAGCATAAATAGGCCAGTGGTGTGATCAATTTGAGCGTCTAGTAACACGATTGATTTAAAGGCGGTATCTCGTATCGATCTGGCAGGTTGTGACTCAGGAAATTGTTGAAATTGAGTAAGAATATCTGGCGACGTGTTGAATAAAAGCCAGTCAACATCGTTACTGCTGACCGCAATGGAAGATTGTGTACGGCGTTTTGCATTGATGGTTCCTTTTCGAACTCCATCACAATTCGGGCAATTGCAATTCCACTGAGGAAATCCACCACCGGCCGCTGATCCAAGGACTCTTATTCTCATACTTGTCGCTTTCTTTTTTATTGATTGTTGATAAATAAGGAAAGCCCCTGTAGAAGGGGCTTTCCTTCACATACATTCGAAACAGATATTATCTGTTTGCGATGTACATGGTGACTTCGAAACCGAAACGCATTTCGGTATACTCAGGCTTTGTCCACATGTTAAATACCTCCTAATAAAATTAAAACAGACTAGTAGATAACCTTTCGGTTGATTACTAGCCGCCATCTCGCTAAAGTTTCGGTGCTCACAGGGTGAGCGTTTTTGTTACTGTAGCTTTATGACGATAAAATTGTGACCATGTTTGGAAGTATGCTCTGCAGAAAATTCAGCAAATCGCTCTCATGATTATCATTAGTTTAGTGCCCAACCCATGGATAGTTTTGACATCTCAGCGAAAAGAGTTCTTCGTGATTGATCGGTTATGCTGATAGAAATTTCACATAATCATAATTACAATTTGATTTGGGTACTTTTAGGCTCCGCAGTGGTTCATATGGCAATAGCTGTCATTACACCAGGTTTCAAAACACAGGTAGAGACAAAAAATGATGTATTAACTGTCCAGATTGAGTCGAAACCGGCAGCAGAGCCACTAAAGCCACCCCTTGAAAAAAGAGTCGAGCCCAGCATCCCCTCTCGCTCAACGATTTCCGTGCCAGCGCCACAAAAGATCGAACCTCAGAGGCAAGATTCGCAGCCACCAAAAGAGATCGTTCCCCGGTTACCAATTATGCCGGAGGAAGTTCCAGCACAAAAAGCGCCCAAGCTCGATACACCGAGAAGAAACGTCCCGAATGTTGTACGTGAAAGTTCACGAAAACCGATTATTACAAGACAATCGACGCCGAGACCAAACTTGGTGAAACCAATAGTTTTGCCTCCTCAGCCGGAAATTCGAGCTCAACAAGAGCCAAGTTTGGAGTCGATCGCACCCCCATCCTTGCCTACTCAGCCAACTATCATATCGAAGCGGTCACAATCAGCGCCAAATCCTCGTCCTTTGGCTCGGTCCAGGCCGCTGCCCCGTGCGAAGCCTGTGGCTCCTCGAATGTCGTCCCCAGTGGTGGTGCCAATAAACCCTGTTGTGCCGCCCCAGCCAGTTGTAACGTCTCAGCCTCGTTCGGATGAAGTCACCGGTTCGTTAACAGGAGAGGATGAAGCGGAGATGCAGGCAGTGAATAGTTATCGAAGGGATATCCGTACTTCTATAGAAAAATTGCTTATCTCAGATCAAAGAAGGAATCGTTCGCACCTTAAAAAGCAACATTCAGGGGAAAAACTGACGATACGCCTCGTGTTTGATGAACTAGGACAGTTTGATTTTTGTGAAATCTCTGAGAAGAGTGGATTTATGCGTCTTGATAAGTACTACTTGAAGTTAATTGATAAGTTAGCTAGGAAGGGTAAAATTCCCGCGCCACCCGGTGAAATAAGAATTTTGACCGTCCCAATAGAAATCAATGTAAATTAAGGCTTGGAAAAAATACCCATACTACCGTGCCTACATACCCTGAAATAGAGCCGTACCGTACCCAATGGATTGATGCCGATGAAGAACATCGTATCTACGTAGAACGCTGTGGATGCGAGGGAGGTGTCCCAGTCATATTTCTTCACGGAGGGCCAGGAAGCAGCACTAACGCAAACCATAGACGATATTTCGACCCTACTTTCTTTGATGTTGTGCTATTTGATCAGCGAGGATGTGGTCAGTCAGTTCCGAGCGGATTAACTAAAAGTAATACCACTCGCCACTTGATTGAGGATATTAATCTTATAAAAACGACTTTAGGGATAACTCAGAGGGTAATTATTTTTGGCGGTTCATGGGGCAGCGCATTAGCGCTAGCTTATGCGGCTGAGTACGGAGAACATGTGGAGGCTCTGGTGCTTCGCGGTATTTTTTTGGGGTCGCGCGAAGAGGTACGGTGGTACACGAATGAACTGAGACGTTTTATGCCTGGCGCGCACGATCAACTTCTCTGGGATAGTTCGGGCGATTTGGTCAGTCATTACTACGACCGTATCAATTCATCGGATCGTTCGTTAGCAAATGAAGCATGTTGCCGATGGAACGATTACGAAATTCAGTCAATGATGTTGGGGAGTGACGTAAGCCATCAAGCGAGAGAAAAAACGCGAGAAGTTTCTGAGGCCGAGTTAGCTCGTGCGCAAATTCAGCTTCATTATCTTAAACATGATTGCTTCTTAGCTAGCAACGAATTGTTACAAAAAGCAGAACTAATCACTAATCAAACTGTTATTGTGCAAGGTGGGATGGATATGATTTGCCCTCCGCTAACTGCTTATCAGTTGCATGAGAAGCTATCCGGCTCGAAGTTAAGGGTGGTTGGCTCTGGCGGACATGGGGCGTGGCAAACAAATATCGCCAACGCCCTTTCGGAAGAGATGGAGCTCCTCAAAAAACAATTGCAAACGGCTCATGGGAATTAAATTAAGGGTCAATGCCGCAATTTCCTTTATCACTGTTATTTTTTTATTAGTGACGGCATTTATTCTTTTTGATGATCGCCGTAAATCCATCAAAGAGGAAATTGATGCCGGCACCAAAGTTACAGTTCAATTGTTAGAGTCAGTTGCTTTTAGTCGGCGCTCATATCTGGGTGGAGCAGATGCAGTTGACGAGCTGGCTGAATTTTTAAAGAGAGCAGGTCGAGTTCGAGCTAATGAGATAAGACTGTATGATCAATCGGACGTGCTTGTTTATGAGTCCCCTCCGTCAGTCTATAAACAAGGGCGTTGGGCACCTGAGTGGTTTTCCCAGTTGATGGCTCCGGGTGATCGAGATTTCCAATTAAATATGGCTTCCGGTTACATTGTCATCACCCCAGACTCATCGAGATCAGTCTTAGACGCTTGGGATGAGCTTATTCGGTTTGGCGCAATGCTGCTCATATTTTTTGTGAGCTTAAATTTGGCTATATTCGCTTTGTTGGGGCGTGCAATGCGCCCTCTGAAGGGGATTTTATCTGCGATGTCGCTTTTGGAAAAGGGTGACTTATCGACGCGTTTACCGGATTATCGGTTGCCCGAATTCAACGCGATTGCTCATACGTTTAATCGTATGACAACAAACCTTCATGAAGCGTTGACTCAGAATGCACGACTCGCCTTAGTTGCCCAGCAGTCAAGCGACGCCATTTTGATATCGGACCTGCAAACTAATGTATCGTTTTGGAACCCGTCGGCAGAAAGGCTTTTTGGGTTTTCATCAAATGAAATACTCGGACGACCAGTCACCACGATAGTCCCTGAGGAAAACCTATCGACACATGATTTAATTAGTGATCGCGTTTCTGAGTCCCGTGTGATTGAGCATTACGAGAGTCATAGGATCAAGAAAGACGGGACAATCGTAGACGTCGAGGTTTCACTAGCGCCTCTCGTCGACCCCGAGACTAATCAATTACTTGGACACATTAGCGTGCTAAGGGATATGACAGATTACAAAAGTCGTATTTCTGCCGAAATGCAATTACAGCAAAATAAGCGATTAACTCAGCTTATCCAAGAAAAGCTGGAGGAGGAGAGAAAGTCGATTGCGAGAGAGCTTCATGATGAAATGGGTCAAAATGTCACCGCGATAAAAACGATCGCGACAGCAATTGCAAATCGTGACCTCGATGAGAAGTCAATCACGCGTCAAAATGCGCTTACTATCGTTGAGGTTACTTCCCGAATCTACGATATGGTTCACTCAATTATTAGGGAATTACGACCTAGTGCGTTGGATCATTTGGGGCTGGAAGATGCGCTTACAGAATTGTGCGATCGTTATCGAAAGTCCAACCCGGACCTGGCTGTGAAGCTCGATCTCACTGGGGATCTTAATTGTTATGATGAATACGTCAACATCACTATTTATCGGGTGGTGCAAGAATGTTTGACAAATGCAGCGAAGCACGCTGCTGCAAGCAGTATTAAAGTGTCAGTCGTTGCTGAACGAGAAGCTTCTGATCTTGCTCGAATTCTAATAAGGGTCCAAGATGATGGGCTGGGACTAGATGTTAACTTATCAGAGTCTAGACGATTTGGCCTGCTCGGGATGAGAGAGAGAGTCCAAGCATTTAATGGGGATATTAAGATCGATTCAAGTCGCGGATCCGGAACGCTTATTACGGCTGATATGACCGTGTTCTTGAAGGGAAGAAATGAAAGCTAGAGGGTTTTCGGGGGATTTATGGCGAATGCTATGGTAAGAGTGATGCTTGTTGACGATCATGCGGTCGTTAGGATGGGTTTTAAGCTCTTATTGGAGGGGGCTGAGGACATCTCCGTAGTTGCTGAGGCTGAAAGCGGTGAAGAAGCCCTGAAAACTTTTCAAGCCCATGCTCCCGATGTCTTAGTCATGGATATTTCTATGCCTGGCATTGGAGGTCTAGAAACTATTGATAGGGTGCTCGCAAAGGAGGGAGGACAAAAAATACTTGTGCTCTCTGGTCACGAGGATGTTATGCATGCACGAAGAGTCCTAAAAGCCGGCGCGATTGGCTATCTCACGAAACGAAGTGCGGCAGATGCTCTAATAGAGGCAGTAAGGACCGTTTTTCGTGGTAAGACATATTTAGAGCCACAAATTGCTCAGGAGATGGCTGTGGAGCAGGTATCTGGAAATAAGGACCCCGTCGATAGTCTCAGCGAAAAAGAATTTAAAGTATTCATAGCGCTTGCTAAGGGTCAATCTGTGCAGGAAATAGCTGAGGTCATGAGCTTGAGCCCGAGGACCGTTGGCACTCATTTGTATAACATTAAGCAAAAATTGGGAGCGTCTAACAGTGCGGAATTAGCAATTATTGCAATGAGGTCAGGGTTGATTGATCTCTAAGCTACGATCCAAATAGTTAGTTTTTCTATGATTCCATTTTTTCTAATGATTTTCCTTAGGGTTTATTAAGAAAACTCGAATTGAATAACTAAACGGCACGTGGATAATAAGGGGTGTGCAATATTTAAATCAATCACAAGGAGAAAATTATGTGGAGCAAGCCTGAGTACACAGAAATGCGTTTTGGTTTTGAAGTAACAATGTACATCGCGAATCGTTAATCCGATAAGCAAAGTGCAAAAAAAGCCGCTTTTTAGCGGCTTTTTTACGTTCTTAGCCCGCATAGGCGGCGCTTTAGTGGAGTATAGTAGCAGGTGATTTTTCAGTATTTGTAGCTTCGGACGAGAGATATATGAGGTGGTTAGCATGATTTTTGGACAAGATAAATATACGAAGATTGCGATATTCTTGCATTGGGTTGTTGGTTTGCTTGTGCTTAGCCTCATCGCATTAGGGATCTACATGCATGATATTCCTAAGGGTGATCCTGACCGAGCCTTCTTTTTCAATTTGCATAAATCGATAGGTGTAACTGTCGGTTTACTTATGCTCATTCGGTTATGGTGGCGACGTAAAAATTTACCGCCTGCTTTGCCAAATACCATACCTGGGTGGCAAAGGCGCCTCTCTAAGCTGTCACATGGTCTGCTCTATGGAGTCCTAATCGTGATGCCGGTCATTGGCTTTGCTGCATCGCAATTCACAAAGTACGGTGTAACGTACTTTGGCTTGTTTAAGATTTCTCCGATGGGCTCTAATAATCCAGAAATCCGTGATTGGTTGCAGTCAATTCATCACGACTTGTCTTATGTGATTATGGGGCTGATCGCGATTCATATCCTCGCTGCGATGTATCACTGGATAGTGCTGCGTGACGGAATTATTCGACGTATGTTGCCCTAGGCGGTTAAACGTGGCCACCTTGAATGCGGTGATAGTTCGATTAACTATCAAATTTTTGAATTGAATTTTGCGAATCTGTATGACTGCAAGGTCACGGCTGATGTTCTCGGAAAGTCGGGAAATGATAAGTTAGCAGAGATAAAAGATGGACATCACACGGAGCGTGTGGAGCTTAGCAATTAATACGACGGTTACCTTAATAAAAAAACAGACTAAGCCTTTTTCGTGAAGATCAACCCCTGGGCATTAACCCAGGGGTTTTTAACATTTGGTGGAGGCGGGGAGAATCGAACTCCCGTCCGCAAGCCCTCTGCAGTCGGTACTACATGCTTAGTCAGATCATTGAATTTAATCTACGTCAGGTTGATCGACAACCCTGGCTAAGACGAGTTACCTTGGATTTAATGATATTCGAAGTAACCCCGAATTTCACGATCCCTCGTTTATGACTCCGCTGTTGGTTACCCAACCCAACCCGAGAGAAAGCTGGTGCGGAGTCTAGCCGGTATTAGGCGGCTAGAGAGTAACGTTCGTCGTTTGCGACTATACGTTTTCCAGCTGATTTACAAGGTGACTGGACCTTGGCATGCACCAAGCTGTTTCGCAACCCACGTCGAAACCGGGTCGCCCCCAACTAAATGTAGTTTAAACCATCTATGAATGGCTGGCCAGTTTTCTTCAGCGTCACAAAAGCGTTCTATTGGGTGTCTAGTGCCTTAAACAATGCGTTATCGTTAACAATTGACGACAGGGCTTCCGTCATTGCCTCGTTTACTAGTATTTCGCTACTCTTAGACGATGAAACGCTTCCGTTCTTTTTTTCGGTTCCGACGATATATCGCTTAGAGTATTTTTTATTAACGAAAACGACGGACGCTACAATTTCCAAGTCAAGGTTAGTCACATAGCCGAAGCCTTCTTTTTTGATCGAATTAAGGGTGAGTTTTTGTAAATCGATTAGTAAAGTGGGTTCATTTTCTTTTTGATTTAAATTCACTTCGAGTCCTCGTCCCTGCAGAGCTGGGACTATATTGGCTTGCAAGGTGTCAGCTGCATTTTCTTTGAGAGTGATGTCAAATTGAGCAGAGTTGTCGCCCGAAACACCTAGAACTTCGCTTTTGCGAGAATCCTTAACTTTCAGGACAATTGCCGTTTGGTTAGTTAGGTCGTAATTGCTATCTCCAGACGCAATTATTTCAGGGTTGAGGGATAAGAATTGAGGGCCATATGCGCAGCTAGATAACGTGAGGGCTAAAAAAGTAAGTGCGAAGCATGAGTGTTTTTTGATGAATCCATACATTTTTCGATCTCCTTTAGGTAATTTCAACCATCTAGGCGTTTTTTCGCCCGACCAAGATGTAATTTACGTCTAACTTGTCGTTCAGCGTGAAAGTTTCTGTTATTGGGTTATACCCCATCCCCCTTGTTTTTTCCACTTCGAGCCCAGAATCTCGCATCATATCTCCTAGTGTAGAGGGTTTGATGAATTTCCTGTATTCGTGGGTCCCTTTGGTAAGGAGCTTAAGAATATGCTCTGCGCCTAGGATGGCGAATAAGAATGCTTTTGGTGGGTTGGAGATTGTTGAAGAAATCCTCCAAGCGCCCGGT
>ERZ1047472.1892-NODE-1892-length-15590-cov-6.945092_pt1 | contig 15590 bp, 10 predicted proteins | sample MGYA00383095_ERZ1047472 | MGnify/ENA primary metagenome ERZ1047472 (study PRJEB29581, sample SAMEA5548365) | metagenome | biome: marine; feature: coastal; material: water | depth 1 m | study: Short-term variability in the microbial, nano- and picoplankton... | reverse complement strand
AGCACGTCTTTAAAGGAAATGTTGTCAAATTTTTCAGCGGTCTTGTCTTTTTCTGGATCGGCCGTATAGATACCATCCACACGGGTTCCTTTTAGGATGACGTCTGCATTTACTTCAATTGCACGCAAGACTGCTGCCGAGTCTGTCGTAAAAAACGGATTTCCGGTACCTGCTCCAAAAATAACTACACGACCTTTTTCGAGGTGACGTACGGCACGTCGCTTGATATAGGGTTCTGCAATTGCTTCAATTTTGATGGCGGTTTGTAGTCGTGTGGGTACTTTGGCGTCTTCCAGAGCACTTTGCAGTGCCATACCATTGATACAGGTTGCTAGCATGCCCATATAATCGCCTTGCACGCGATCCATACCATTACTGGCAGCTGCAACGCCTCTAAATATGTTTCCTCCTCCGATGACAACAGCAACTTCTACACCTAGCGCAACAATCTCTTTGATGTCTTGGGCATATTCGCTTAGGCGTTTTGGGTCAATACCGTGGGTGCGGTCTCCCATGAGTGCTTCGCCGCTTAGCTTTAAAAGTATTCGTTTATATGGCATGGAATGTATTTATGCAAATATAACAAGTTCGGGGGGATACTCCGAGTTGTCTCAGGAGATACTGAGAAAATACTTATTCTACGGGCAATCCCGGCATAAGCGTACGAATGGCTTCCAGCGAATAGTAATCGGTTGGCGTAACGGTATGCGTTGCTTTAAACGCATCAAATTCCGTTTTGGAAATGGAACTAAAAGAATTAAAGTAGATGGTATTTTTGCTAATGGTTTCTCCAGTATAATTGACATCCATGGACAGTACATTTTGCCTGTTTCGCCCTTTGACTACCTTGTTTTTTTCAATGATTTTAAAAGGTCGTTTTAACCCCATTTTTGACAGATAGTTTTCAGACATATTATAGAGAGTGTATTTGCCCAATTGATTTTTGACAAACACATAGGTTCTGTTATCAAGCCGCTCTTCAAAAAACAACCCAAACAACTTAATTCTAAATGCGTGTTTGTTGTTGTGGTAGGATATCTTATGTAACCCAAAATCAACCACATCCACCAGCAGGTAGCCACTGTAGTCTTTTTTCTTTTTTGACGTAAAGCGCAATTTATAGTTAGGTACGCGTTGGTCATAGACGATGCCTTCGTTGGTAAGGGTGTATTTATTTGGTTTTTCCAGAAAGGGGAGTGCCCAGTTTTTTTCCTTAAAAAGCAAGGAGTTAACCTTATGCTTTAGCATGCCAAGTTGTCTTTTAGCAAAAGCTTCGGGGGTTATTTCCAAACTGTCTTGAGCAGTCGAATCTACTTCTTTTGCATTATCGTTATCAATCTTTACAGAAATTAGTGGCCCCGATCTTACCTTAAAATAGGAGTTTTTTTTGACGCGTTTTTTAAGGATGCCTTCAATGGTTTCTTCCATGGAGGTATAGGTTGCTTCGGCTAAGGAATCTTGAAGGCTTGCTGCCTTTGTGACTTCTAGTTTGTGGTTTTTTAATCCACCGCTATCCCGCAGCCACTTGCTTTGTGCATAATAATTACTTTTTTGATTTCTAGGAATCTTTTGGATGATTTCATCAACAAATGTTTGATCCAATTCCGTGATGGTAGATTTTTTAATTTCGATATCCATTTTTTGAATCACGTCCTTGTTTTTTGTGACCACATACACCTCACTAGATGAAAGCCCAAAGTCCATATTGTCAGGTGTGTTTTCAAGTACGCGCGCCATGATTTCTTTTGCTGTCAAGGTTCTGTTGGATACCACGATAGGCGCAAGCGCTAAGGCTTTGGGCATCAAAAAAAGGGAATCTTTGAGTTGATCAACTCCAATTGTTTTAGTGGCATAGCCCATACAAGACAAGGAAATGGAGTCTGCGGCATTGTTTTGCCAGTAAAACGCACCAGCTGCACTTGCGATGACGCCTTTGTTGCCATCGTAAACATGCACAAATGGAATGGGTGCTTGGGAGCTGCTGTCCAGCACGGTAATGTGTTGGTTATAAGCAGCTGTTGAAAAACTAAAAAACAGCAAAAGGACAAAGGGTTTCATTGCATGAGCGAATTTGGATACTGCCAATATAAAAAAAAGACCCCCATAATGGAGGTCTTTGTTTATTTTAATAAAGGTTTAGGGATTAGCTTAGTGCCAATCGCTTAAATCCAGTTACGCTAAGGTCAGCGTGTACCGACTTTACGTAAGCGGAAACACTTTGTTTGCTGTCTTTGATATAGGTTTGATTAACCAGCGTATTGTCTTTAAAGAAACGCTTGATTTTTCCTTTAGCAATATTATCGAGCATGGCTTCGGGTTTGCCTTCTTGACGCAATTGATCTTTGGCAATTTCGATTTCCTTTTCGATAACCGCAGCATCAACACCATCTTCGTTAAGTGCGATAGGATTCATGGCTGCAGCTTGCATGGCAACGTTTTTTGCCGCTTCAGCAGCACCTTCCACCGCAACAGAAAGACTAACGAGTGTGGCAATCTTGTTCCCCGCGTGGATGTACGAACCTACGAAAGGCGCTTCCAAGCGTTCAAAACCACCAATTTCGATTTTCTCACCAATAACACCTGTTTGTTCGGTAAGCTTATCAGCAACCGAAATACTACCCTCAAAAGGAGCCGCTAAAAAGGCTTCTTTAGAATCGTGTGTTAATGCAATATCAGCAAGCTTGTTAGCAAGTGCTACGTAACTATCATTTTTTGCAACAAAGTCCGTTTCGCAGTTAATCGACACCACAACACCTACGGTTGCATCGTCGTTTACACGTGCGATTACAGCACCTTCAGAGGAGTCACGGTCTGCACGGTTTGCAGCAACCTTTTGTCCTTTTTTACGCAGCAACTCAATGGCGGCTTCAAAGTCGCCACCAGCTTCTACGAGTGCTTTTTTACAGTCCATCATACCTGCACCAGTGCTTTTGCGCAGTTTGTTTACTTCAGCAGCAGTAATTTTTGACATAGTCTTTTTTTTATTTTTCTTCTTTGGTTTCTTCGTCAGTGTCTTCAACAGCATCTTCAGCAGGTTCTTCAATTTCTACCACTTCAGCAGGTTTATCTGCTTTTTTGGCTGCCTTTTTCTTTTTAGCAGGCTTGTCTGCTTTTTCGGTAGGCTTTTCTGCTTTTGCTTCTTCAACTACTTCCTCAGCAGTTACTTCCTCAACAGCTTCTTCCTCAGTAGTTGCTTCAGCAGGCTTGTCTGCTTTTGCAGGAACAGCTTCGATAGGCTCAGTTGATGCGACAACTTCACCTTCAGTAGCGGCGGCATCAGCATCTGCTTTGTCTTTTTGGCGTTCTTTTAGTCCTTCGGCAACAGCCTCAGTAACCAAAGTCATGATTTTTTCAATAGATTTTGACGCATCGTCATTTGCTGGAATCACATAGTCCACGTCACGTGGGTCAGCGTTGGTATCCACCATGGCAAAAATCGGGATGTTCAATTTTTGTGCTTCTTTCACGGCAATGTGCTCGCGACGGATGTCTACGATAAACAAAGCGCCAGGCAAACGTGTCATGTCCGAGATAGAACCTAAGTTCTTTTCTAGCTTGGCACGCAAACGGTCTACTTGTAGTCTTTCCTTTTTAGACAAGGTGTTAAAAGTGCCGTCCGCTTTCATTTTATCAATAGCTGCCATTTTCTTTACCGCCTTACGTATGGTAACAAAGTTGGTTAGCATACCACCAGGCCAGCGCTCAGTGATGTACGGCATGTTTACATTAGCTACTTTTTCAGAAACGATATCCTTTGCTTGCTTTTTGGTAGCAACGAATAAGATCTTACGACCAGACGCAGCTATTTTTGACAAGGCTTCGTTGGCTTCTTCAATTTTAGCAACCGATTTGTAAAGGTTGATGATATGAATCCCGTTACGCTCCATGTAGATATATGGGGCCATGTTGGGGTTCCACTTGCGGGTAAGGTGACCAAAATGCACTCCGGCATCCAATAGGTCTTTGACTTCTATTTTAGACATTGTTGTAATAGTTTACGTTCCCTGATTAGCAATATCCAAGTGGCGATGTTATCGGCCTTGGACATTTAGATGCTAAACTAATGGCAACAAATTAATGATATTTAAATGAACTTAATGTTGCGCAAGCGCAACGGTAAGGTTAACGTTTCGAGAATTGGAATTTTTTTCTTGCCTTCTTTTGTCCGAACTTCTTACGCTCCACCATTCTTGGGTCACGTGTAAGTAGTCCTTCTGGCTTTAATGCTAAACGGTGCTCTTCATCAATAGCACAAAGCGCTCTTGAAATAGCAAGGCGTACTGCCTCAGCTTGTCCGTTAGGTCCTCCACCTACAACAGTTGCAGTCAGGTTATACTGTCCTGCTGTTTCTGTTAGTGCAAATGGTTGGTTTACTTTATATTGTAATGTGGCAGGTGCAAAATACACTGCCAATGGCTTTTTGTTTACCGTAATTTCACCTTTACCTTCAGAAAGGTAAACACGTGCGATGGCTGTTTTACGACGACCAATTTTGTGAATGGTTTCCATATTAACTTAAATCGTTGATGTTTAGTTCTTTGGGCTGTTGACCACCGTGATCGTGCTCAGCACCTTCAACAACGTAAAGGTTTCGGAACAATTCAGCGCCTAATTTGTTTTTTGGAAGCATACCCTTAACGGCTTTTTCAACAACACGTGTTGGGTCTTTTTCAAATAATTCAGTAGCAGTTAGCGAACGCTGACCACCAGGATAACCTGTGTAACGGATGTAAGACTTTTCTGTCCATTTGTTACCGGTTAATCTAATTTTTTCTGCATTGATTACAATGACGTTGTCTCCACAATCCACATGCGGCGTGAAGCTTGGCTTGTATTTGCCACGCAATAGCTTGGCTACTTTTGAAGAAAAGCGACCTAAAATTTGGTCGGCAGCATCAACTACAACCCACTGTTTATCAGCGTTTTGCTTGTTGATGGATACGGTTTTATAACTTAATGAGTCCACTATATACGTTTTTGCTCGTTATCGCCATATAGGATTTACCCCTGTTTGGCGGGCTGCAAATGTACAAACTATCCCCAATATTGCAAACGCTATTTTTAGATTTGTTTAAATGGCCTAATGTGCCTCCAGCCAGTTGTGTCCATTACCCATGTCAACCGTGAGCGTAACTTGTAGTGAATAGGCTGCTTCCATTTCGGTTTTTACGAGTTGCTTCAATGCATTTAATTCCGACTTTGGACACTCAAAAACCAATTCGTCATGCACCTGCAGTAGCATTTGTGCCTTGAAGTTTTGTTGTTGCATCTTGTCATATATAGTAAGCATGGCCAGCTTGATGATGTCCGCAGCACTTCCTTGGATGGGTGCATTGATTGCATTGCGCTCAGCGGCACCTCGCACAATGGCGTTTCGAGAATTGATGTCTTTCAAATAACGACGTCTGCCCAATACTGTAGCCACATACCCGTGCTCACGTGCAAAGTCCACTTGTTGCCCCATATAGGCTTTTAACTTTGGATAGCTTTCATAATAGGCATCAATGAGCGCCTTGGACTCCTTGCGACTAAGCGTTGTTTGATTACTAAGCCCAAAAGCAGAGACGCCATAAATAATACCAAAATTGACCGTTTTGGCTTGACTTCGCTGTTCGCGGCTTACTTCTGCTAGTGGCACACCAAACACCTTGGCTGCCGTAGCAGCGTGAATGTCTTCGTTATTATTAAAGGCCGCGAGCATGCTTGGATCTTCACTTAGCGAGGCAATGATGCGCAGTTCAATTTGTGAATAATCCGCCGCCATAAGCACATGCTGATCGTCTTTGGCCACAAAGGCCTTACGGACTTGTCGACCTCTAGGCGTTCGAATGGGAATATTTTGCAAATTGGGATGGTTGCTGCTCAAGCGTCCTGTGGCAGCAACCGCCTGATTGTACACCGTATGGATGCGCTTGGTTTTTTCGTTTACGTCATCTGGCAAAGCAGCTACGTAAGTGTTGTTGAGTTTTTGCACGCTGCGCCATTCTAAAATATCGGATACTATTGGATGATCTTTGGCAAGCGTAGACAGCACTTCTTCAGCTGTGGAATATTGTCCTGTTTTGGTTTTTTTAGGCTTGTCAACCAGCTTAAGTTTATCAAATAAAATAGGTCCTAATTGCTTGGGTGAAGCCAAATTAAAGGTTTCGCCGGCTTGCTCAAAAATACGTTGCTCCAATGCAGTAGCTTCTTGCTGTAAGACGTTGGACATAGTGTTCAAATAAGGCACATCAATACTTATGCCTGCCAACTCCATGGCGGCCAATACGCGAACCAAAGGCAATTCAACTTTGTCTAGTAAAGCACGTTGCTCGTTTTTGCCCAGCTCCTTTTCAAAGTGTTCTTTTAGTTGCCAAGTGATGTCGGCGTCCTCTGCAGCGTATTCAGTTTGCTGGTCTATGGGCACATCGCGCATAGAACCTTGATTTTTCCCTTTTTTACCGATCAAATCTGTAATGGGTTTGGGGCGATAACCAAGATAGGTCTCTGCCAATATATCCATATTGTGACGCATTTCTGGATTGATAATGTAGTGCGCGAGCATGGTATCAAACAATTTTCCTTTGACCGAAATGCCGTGCTGTTGCATCACTTTGAGGTCATATTTGAGGTTTTGTCCTACTTTCTCAATGGCTTCATCCTCAAAAAAAGGCGCTAAGCTGTCAAGAATTGCCTTGCGCGTGTCAGCATCTTCTGGAATAGGCACATAATATCCTGTGTGGGCTTGCCAGCTAAATGCGATGCCAACGAGTGATGCGCTCACAGCGTCTAGCCCTGTGGTTTCTGTATCAAAGCAAACACTTTTTTGGCGTTGCATGGTTTGTAGCAATAGCTTGCGTTCCAGTTCGGTTTGCACACATTGGTAGTGGTGCGGCACATTGTCAAGCGATTTGAATGTAGATAAGCCTTCAATTTGTCCACTGCCAGGTTGATTAAACAAATCAAAGTTGGCAGGAACCGCTTTTGTTTCGGTTTTTGTTGCTTCAGATGTGGTTTCGTCGGGCTTAAATACCTTCATAAAAGTTTCGCTCAAGCGTCTAAACTCCAATTCTTGAAACAGTTCACTAACCGCAGGCACATCTGGGTCTGATAGTTTATAGTCACCGGCATCAAACTGCACAGGTACGTCCAGCATAATACGGGCCAGTTTTTTAGACAACAGCCCAAGTTCTTTATTGGCTTCGATCTTTTCTTTCAATTTTCCTTTAAGGTCGGCTGTATTAGCCAGCAGCGCTTCCATGCAACCGTATTGCGCAAGAAATTTTTTGGCGGTTTTGTCGCCAACACCCGGCAGCCCAGGAATATTGTCAACGGCATCGCCCATCATGCCTAAATAATCAATGACTTGTTCGGGATGTGTTACTTCAAACTTTTTTTGCACTTCAGGGATGCCCCAAATTTCAATGCCATTGCCCATGCGCGCAGGGCGATACATGAATATGTTTTCGGAAACCAACTGGGCAAAGTCTTTGTCTGGCGTAACCATAAACACCTCAAAAGATTCTTTTTCTGCTTGCTTGGCTAGCGTACCGATGATATCATCGGCTTCATAGCCTTCCAACTCAATGATGGGAATGTGCAGGGCTTTGAGCAGTTGCTGGATGTAGGGAACGGCAATTTTAATGGCCTCTGGTGTTTCTGATCGATTGGCTTTGTAGTCAGAAAAAATATCGTTTCTAAATTTTGAACCTCCTTTGTCAAAAGCAACTGCCAGATGATCGGGACGCTCTTTTTTGATTACATCAAAAAGCGAATTGGTAAAGCCCAATATGGCACTGGTGTCCATGCCTTTGGAATTGATTCTGGGGTTTTTGATAAAAGCGTAATAACCACGAAAAATTAAAGCATATGCATCTAAAAGGAAAAGGCGGTTTTTGGACATAGTTGTTTTTAAACTGTGTTAAAAATAGGACTTATAAGCCGAAAGGGAAAAAGGAATTTTCAATAATAAAAAGCCTTGGCTTGCGTTCATCTTCGTTGAGTTGTGGAAAAAATGTATTTTTGAACTATCAAATAATACATTCATGTCCAAGTTTGGAGAATTAATTGATGCTAATATTCCCCTCCTGTTGAGTTTTTATACCGACTGGAATGACCCCTCCGTGCAAATGCATGCCGTGCTTCGGGATGTTGCAGCTGCTATGGGCGATAATGGGAAAGTAGTAAAAATAGATGTTGACAAAAACCCCAAATTAGCCGAAGCCCTACGTGTCAAAGGACTACCTACACTGATGATATACAAATCAGGAGAGATGGTTTGGCGACAAAGCGGCGAACAAGATGCCAACACACTCATTGGCCTAATGAAAGATTTTGTCTAATCCTGTTGATAAGGCGCTACAGCTTTTCTAAAGGCCTTGTTGACGTCTGATACGAGCGCTAAATCTGGCTCCACCATTTGATAGCTCTCAACCAATTCTTGGTAACCGCTAACTTCATAGGCGATACTTTCCTTGTAATAGGTGAGCTCTTCATCGGGCACTTGACTGAACAGTGCAAGCCTGTTTTGATAGACTTGAGCAATGGCATCAAACAACAACCGTCCTGATTCCGTCATTTCTGCATCAAACAATACAGCCACATAAGGCGTCATGGGCGTGTAATAATCATAGGCTGAATACAAGGGTGCAAAAGTCCTTGAGCTTTCAATAAAACCTTGAATTAATGCCTTGGCAACGGCTAAGTGTTCAGCGGCCACCGTCGCATCCACAACTGCACGATAGCGCTCCATGTCTGTTAGTATGATTTCTGCATAAGCGCGTTGGTTGGCATCTCCAATAAAGTTATAATAATTGAGTTTGTCACGGTACTTGTCAGCAATTTGTTCAGCTAAAGCACCTGCTTTTTCGTTGGCATTAGCTTGGTAGTAAGCTGCAACAATTGGCGTTAACAGGCTGTAATACCCAAAATATTCCAATGGCATTTTTTCCATTGTTAAATCTAAAATAGCTATCGCTTTTTCAGACTTATTTTCTTTGGTTAGTTGTTCGGCTAGTCGCGTTAAATTACTTCTAAAAGAAATGCTGTTTTTACGTGTTTCTGGGTCATGGTATATTTGGTCGCTATCTGCATTTCCCCAATCCCATTTTTTGACAATGTCATACATTTTATCAGCATCGATGCGCCCCATTTGATAAGGGTTGATGGGATTTTCGGGTGTTTTTATGGGCACCAACTTATAGACCAGCCCATCCAACTGTAAATAGTCTTTCATCCAGATATACTCTTGGTCGTCATAACTGCCCCCAGTAAAATATATAGGGCGCTTCCAATCATTGTTATGCAAGATGTCTAGCATCATTATACGATTTTTATACAGACCAGATTTAGGCAAGTCAATGTCGATATAATCCACAATTAAATCAGCATCTTCTGGCTTAACCGCACCACTCTTTAATACATTTTCTTTGTTGACGGGCACCCTGATTTTATTTGTGGGATAGTACACCATGTCAAGCGTCTGCTCTGGTATTCTATCTAAATCTACTTCGTATTGTTGTAGCAAATGCTTGTAGCGTGTACGCGGGTTGTCACTGGACACCCAAGTCATAAAGTCCGCCAAATCCCAACGCACACTGTCGTTTACCGCCTCAAACTTGATGTAATCACGTGTTCCGTAGGCATACTGTTTATGGCTCAGTTGTGACGGAATGGGATTGCTTTCGTAAGTTTTACGTTTTAGTTGGTCAATATACCAGTCAGTTGCTAACAGTTGTGTATTGATGCTTCGCACATCGGTACGATAGCCTTCAATTTCTTGCGCATACCAAATGGCAAAAGTGTCGTTGTCGCCAATAGTAAAAATCATGGCGTCTTTGTCTTCGTCAACAGAATCTAAATAGGCTTTTGCAGTTGATTGTGCCGTATATCGGTTTGAGCGGTCGTGGTCGTCCCAATTTTGAGAGCCCATGAGCACAGGTACGGCCAACAAACAAAGCACTACACTCAAAGGAGCCGCCACCCGGGCTGAAACCAATTTTTTAAGGCTGTCGCCAAGTGCTACTACACCAATTCCAATGCACATGGCAAATACATAAAAAGAACCAACAAGTGCGTAGTCACGTTCGCGCGGTTCAAAGATGCGTTCGTTGAGATATACTTTTAGTGCCAAGCCCGTGAAGAGGAAAAACACCAGCAGCACCCAAAATTGTTTTTTGTCTTGTTGGTACAAAAATAAAGCGCCCAGTAAGCCTAAGAACAAAGGCAGCATAAAGTAGGTATTACGGCCTTTGTTGTTTTTTGCATCTTGGTAGAGGTTGTTTTGTGGCCCTAGCCTGATGCTGTCTAGCCATGATATGCCGCTAATCCAATTGCCATTAAACGGGTCTAGTTCCCCTTTTTCGTCATTTTGTTTGCCGGCAAAATTCCACATAAAATAGCGGAAATACATATAATTTATTTGGAAGTCAAACAGATAAGTTAGGTTGTCTACCAAAGAAGGTTTTTTGATGTCAATATAGGAACCAAAGCGCTGTAAAAACTCGTGATACCCTTGCGCATCAACTTCATTGTTGTTAACTCTTGAAATAAAGTCATTTATTAAATCAATAAGCTTTTCTTGGTTTCGGTATTTGGGCTTGATGTCAAAATCAGGTGCACCATAGTAGGTTATGTAGTTTACCGCATTACCGGAGCTCCACATCCGGGGAAGGAGTCCTGTATGTTTATTATTGGCATTAATGCGAGCGTCTTCCCAAGCATTGACAATTTCATACCGCCCTTTTTTAAGATCTTTTTCATATTTGGGCTTGTCGTCTCTGTAGGGATCATTTTCATTTTGTCCTGCATACATATCAGTATACATGGGACCATAAAACAAATGGGTTTCGGGATATTGCTCTAGGTTGTAATAAGCCAATAATGCACGCGCATCTGCGGGTGCGTTTTCGTTGATAACGGTATTTGCGTTGGCGCGAATGGGTAGCATGATCCATGAAGAAAATCCGATGAGTATAAAGGCAATACACCAAAGTCCTGTGTTGAACTGAACCCATTTTTTTTGCTGGGTGAAGCGCAAGCCCCAAATGAAAAAAGCAATGATGGATAAACCAGCAATGATGGTTCCTGAATTAAACGGCAATTCAAATGAATTGACAAAGAAAACCTCAGCATTTCCAAAATAGGCAAGCGTCAGGGGCAGCAGGAGTTTGAAAACAAAAAGCAATACGGCAACGGAAACCACATTGGCGATTACAAAAGACTTCCAAGAAAAGGTATAGTTTCGAAAATAATACAACATGCCAATGGCAGGTACGGTAAGCAGCCCCATAAAGTGCACGCCAAAAGAAAGCCCGATGAGAAACGCAATCAAAACCAACCAACGATCGCCACGAGGCGTGTGCATTACTGCTTCCCACCTTAGACCAAGCCAAAACATGACAGAAGTGATAAACATCGCCATGGCATACACTTCTGCTTCAACGGCATTAAACCAAAACGAGTCTGAAAAGGCATAGCTCAATGCGCCAACTGCCGCTGCGCCCAACACCAATATTTCATTTGATCCTTTTGGGCTTTCGTCTTTAATCACAAAGCGCGTAATGATACGTGTAAGCGACCAAAACATAAAAAGTATGGTAAAGGCACTGGCCATTACCGACATCATATTAACCCAAAAAGCTACGCTTTCAGGCCCACTGGCAAATGAGGAGAAAAAGGCACCCATCATCTGAAAAAGGGGTGCGCCAGGCGGGTGTCCAACCTGAAGTTTTGCCGATGTAGCAATATATTCGCTACAATCCCAATAACTTGCTGTGGGTTCAACAGTTAGGTAATAGGTAGTTAAGGCAATAAAAAACAAAAACCAACCTGTTAAAGTATTTCTTTTGGTAAAATTCATAGGTCTCGTAAAGAGCACTAAAGTACAATATCTGCTAAAACTTGGCATAAGAATTTTTTAAACTATTGGCGCAACAAAAACTTTGTGCTATTTTTGCCAACCGTTTGCGTAATGCAATTGGATAAATTTTGCTTCTGTTTTTAGAAGAAGTCTAGTAAATTGGCCTATGGTGTAACTGGCAACACGTCTGATTTTGGTTCAGAAGAGTCTAGGTTCGAGCCCTAGTAGGCCAACAAAGCCCACTCCTTTTTTGAGTGGGCTTTTTTATGATTCTAAATTTATAATAGCCCGCAAAGCAAATAGTTTTATTAGCTTTGTTTTATTGTTAGTTCTTAATGATACTAAACCAATTTCTTTGGCTAAAAAAACCGCAGTAATTATTGGAGGAGGACCAGCAGGGCTTACAGCTGCTTATGAACTTTGCAAGCGCACCAATATTAAGCCAATCGTTGTAGAAATGACCTCGTATTGGGGCGGTATTTCAAGAACAGAGAATCAAAATGGGAATCGAATAGACATTGGCGGGCACAGGTTTTTTTCTAAGTCTGATATAGTAATGGATTGGTGGCAAAACATCATGCCTATTTCAAGCGAAGACGATAAAATTGAAATTACTTATCAAAACCAGCGTCACACAATTGATGTTGATGGACCAAATGAAAAGCAACAGGACCCAGACAAGGTGATGTTGGTTAGAAAGCGTAAATCTAGGATTTTAAGTAATAAAGCCTTTTTTGACTACCCTATTTCACTCAATTTTCAAACGTTAAGAAAGCTTGGTTTTATAGAAGTTTTTTTCATCGGCTTTAGTTACCTAAAATCCGTATTTTTCCCAATAAAACAAGAAAATTCTTTGGAAGATTTTCTAATCAATCGATTTGGAAAAAGACTGTATCTGTATTTTTTTAAAAGCTATACTGAAAAAGTATGGGGTGTTCCATGTACCGATATCAGTGCTGAATGGGGAAGACAGCGAATAAAAGGCCTTTCAATTACAAAAACAATTGCAACCGCAATTGCTAAAAAGTTCCACTTTGGGCGTAAATCGATATCTCAAAAAAACACGGAAACATCATTGATAGAATATTTCCTTTATCCCAAATATGGCCCTGGTCAAATGTGGGAATTGGTAGCTGATGAAGTTGCTGAAAATGGTGGGGTTTTAATGCAAAACAATAAGGTAACCAGCATTGATGTAGACAGTGATGGTAACATAAAAAGTGTATTGGTTGTCGACACCAAAACAGGTGAAGAAAAAACCATATCCTGCGATTATCTTATTTCTACCACTCCAGTTAAGCACCTCATACGTTCTTTACAATTCGAGGTGCCGAAAGAAGTGATGCGCGTTTCGGAAGGCCTCGAATACAGAGACTTTATTACGGTGGGACTCCTATTTGATAAGATTAATTTTGATCTCGAGGATAATTGGATCTATGTCCAAGAAAGTAATGTTCAGGTAGGAAGAATACAAATTTTCAATAATTGGAGTCCACATTTGGTGAGTGATTCCAATAAAATATGGGTTGGTTTAGAATATTTTTGCAATACATCGGATGAAATCTGGAATACAAGTGATGCAGACATTGCCGCTATAGCGCATGAAGAGCTTATTGATCTGGGCTTTACAACAGCCGAAAGCAGCGTGCAAGACAGTAGGGTTATCAGGGTGCCAAAAGCGTATCCAGCGTATTATGGCACCTATGCACAGTTCGATACCGTTAAGTCCTTTGTTAATTCTTTTGCCAACTTGTTTCTGATTGGTCGAAATGGGATGCATCGCTATAATAACCAAGACCATTCCATGTTAACAGCTATACAAGCCGTTGATAATATCATATCTAATACCAACGACAAAGAAAATATCTGGGCTGTTAATACCGAAGATGATTATCATGAGAAAAAAGATTAACAATTTCTTTCAGTTTAATTCTCAAAACGAAAAGCTTACCCTTCTGTTTGCTGCACTGTTATATCTTTTGCTATTTGTATTTAGGTTGTTGTCTGGGAACTTTTATCTAGTAGACTCTTATGAATATTTGGAGGTGGCTCAAAAAATGCAAAACTTTGTTTTTTTTGAGGAAAGCGGTTCTTACACCATATTTTCCAAAAGACCATTTGTGTATCCACTTTTTTTAGCACTTACAACTTATTTGCAGCCTATTTTTGTTTTATTTATTCAGTCGTTAGCAGGGCTTTTTTCATTCATTTTCTTGTTTAGAATTATAAAAGATTTCGGGCTTGTTCCAAGTAAATCATTTGCCCTATTCTTTGCCTTGACACCATCAATTGTTATTTACACCCAGCTATTTATGTCGGAGTGGCTGGCATTTTTACTTTTAAATACGCTCTTCTACTTGCTAACTAGAAAGAAATTCAGCAAGAAAAACTTCATTTTCGTTCAAATAATTACTGTTTTATTGGCTTTCACAAAGCCTGTTTTTTACCCATTAATATATCTAAATATATTGTTTTTTGGCATTTATTTTCTAAAAATAAAACGCTTTAGTTTTTGGTTGTTTGTACCCTTACTTACATTGCAATTGTACTTGAAATACAACAAAAAAATATCAGGGTATCAATACTTTTCGTCTATAGAAAACATCAATCTGATAAATTACAATCTATACTATTTTAAATCGGCCAAACAATCTCCCGAAGTGGCAGATGCTTGGCGTGAAGCCACCTACGACAGCGCTTATTTTGAAATGAGCCCCAAAGCCCAAAATAAATATTTGAAAGATATTGCTTTTCAGGAGCTAAGAAGCGCCCCTATACAATATGGCATTTATCATGTTTTAGGAGGAATTAGGGGAATGTTTGACCCAGGCAGGTTTGATCTTATGACTTTTTTTGAGAAGGAAGACGGGAAACAAGGTTTTCTTGAAATCTTAAACGGGAATAAACAGCTGTCAAGTATGTTTAAACATGGATATGCCTATGTATATCTTTTGTTGATACCGATTGCCATTGCAAATGTGTTTAAGTTATTTTTTGCCTTAAAATTTGTTGTTACAAATAAACTAGACACTAGACTTTATTACATGGTTTCAATATTGTTTTTTTATATCTTACTATCTGGACCTGTCAACAACGCCCGGCTGATGGTGCCACTTCAGGGCATCCTTATTGTCTTTGCCGTTTTAGGGACTAGATCAAAATGGAAATCCATTTCATAAAAACTAGTTTTCATATGTTTTTGACTTCAATCATTTGACTTTCAATATTTATAGAAGCATTAGAATTTAGAGCCCAAGAGTACAATAGTTAGAAATCCAATTTTATTCCTATATTTGCATCGTTTAACGGGATAGTGGTAGGGGACATTGTCCTCTTTTTTATTTTATGGATTTTAATAAACGCGTACACGAATTACTCAACGAAGCATTGGCCGAGCAGCCCACTTTATTTTTAGTGGACATAAGCATCGACTTAGCTTCGCATATCCGTGTTGTACTTGATGGCGATGCAGGGGTAACCCTTGAGCAGTGTATGCAAGTGAGCCGTCATATTGAGCACAACCTTGATAGAGAAGAGCACGATTTTTCACTTGAAGTAGGTTCCGCTGGTGCTGCCACACCGCTTATGCAACCACGTCAGTACAAAAAACACGTGGGTCGTATTTTAAAAATCATCACTAATAGCGACGAAGAGCTAAAGGGAACCCTAACAGCTACAGACGATCAAATGATTGCGCTGCAGTGGAAAGCACGTGAACCAAAACCCGTTGGTAAAGGAAAACACACCGTAA